>Ga0114999_10001389_pt1 | contig 33654 bp, 34 predicted proteins | sample ArcticOcean_MG_C_3_FD_89820 | JGI IMG/M metagenome (GOLD analysis project Ga0114999, IMG submission 89820) | Marine microbial communities from western Arctic Ocean - ArcticOcean_MG_CB8_126 | ecosystem: Environmental > Aquatic > Marine > Oceanic | place: Arctic Ocean: Canada Basin | collected...
CGTAATCCGATTCATAACGAGGTTCTGAAAAACAAGATCCATTAATCCTCAGGGTGCGTCAGTCCTGGAACACTGGCTGCATCCACGCCTTCTCGCCGTTTGATGCGTAAACCGTGGCGCGAACGTAGTCGTCTATTCGGGAGATCGTGAACCGGGCTGACTCGCCGGATGTCGTCCAAAGCTCACGACCGTTGGGGCCAGTGAACTCGACGGTGTACTTGAGCTGGAGTTCGTTATTCGGCTCTATCTCCATCACGATCTCCCGACCACGAATCTCTAGTTCGGCAAGCGTTACGCCTGTCGATGCGTAAAAATCGCCCCGCTCCATCGAATCCAACAGCGAGGCGTCAGACAGACCATCGGCTCGGACAGATATCCATCCCCGCCCGGGGTTAGATCTGCGCGGTCCGAACTCGCCCTGGAAGTGATGTGCGTCGTCGGTCGCGACGCCATATATGCGCTGACCGGAGACCAGCACGCGATCCCATATCGACTCAGCGCTGGGACTGCCGCCTCCACCCTGGTTGTTCACGCCGGGATGTCCGTTGAATACCTCCATCGCCCATGCGCCTTCTGTGGCGATGATGTCGCGGTCGTTGTAAGTCCATCGAAAGTTCGGGTGGTTGAGTGTGGCAAGGCCTCCGGCATCCCTAATACCGTCGATATTGGCCTGAATTGTCTCCACCAGAGTGTCGCCTTCTCGTGGCCCCACCAACTCTCGCGTACCGATGCCCCCAAGGTGTATCGGTGCTTCGCCAAAAGCAGCAGTGACCTCTTCACCGGGGAGCAGATACGGCCAGTGAGACCGCTCCTCATCCGTGCCATCGAGGATGGTGTGATGGTTGTGATCTGAGAGCACCAGAAAGTGGTACCCGTGCTCGTGGTACCACTCCGCGACATGCTCCGGGGGCGTGTCCCCGGGACCGCGCTCGCTAGCGGAGGTATGTGTATGGAGGTTGCCCTTGAACCAGTTCGTATTTGGCATCGGGCAATCCTATCAGTGCCAGAAACAGAATCGGGTGGGGCTTCGCCTTAAAATCAACGCACATCATTTGACAGTGGGGACGCTCCACCTGAGACTCCGCCCACTTCCATCTAAATACATTCCCTAAATAAATTCAGGGAAAGGCGGTGACGATTGACCGGATATGCCACACAGCCCGATACAGGCCGATCATTACTTCCAGGATTCTGGGATGTCGGAGCATCCATCCATGCCGAGATCGAAGGTCTAAGCGACGAGCAGCTTGACTGGACGTCTGACCAGTTTGATTGGGCCGAATGGAGTGCCCGACGGCAGACAAGTCACATGGCATCGATGCTGTACCGCTGGGTCATCCTGCGCTGGGGCGACCAGCTTTTTCCCGGCGGGTCAGGGCTGAGTGAGTCTCAAATCACGGCACTTGCGGCGTCCCGGACGGACAGGGCGCTGGACGAAGACCTGTTCAAGGACATCGACGACATTACGCGCGCGCTGGACAACGCGCTGGCACTGGTCCACGCAGCACTCGATGGACACACGGTCGATCAAGCACGCAGCATGACTATCGAGGCGGAGCAAGGACCACACTGGGACTTGATGATCCACGCCCACCCTACCGGGATTGATCGCAATAAAGAGACAGGAATCTCTGTCTTGACGATGGAGGGCACTTTCCGTCACATGTACTACGAGCTGATCACGCATCTATTCAACATCCAGCGTCTCAAGCGGGCGCAGGGTCTGGAAGCAGTTATCGATCTTCCGAAAGTTGGCTACTACACGCTGGACGGATGGGACATTTCAGAGGCTTAGCAATATTCCCTCTCCCAACGGGAGAGAGCCAGGGTGAGGGAGAGCCCTCGTCCTACGAGACCCCTGATAGTTGAAGTTCAAAAACCTTCACAATACGACGGAGACAACCTTGGCAGACAAAAGAAAAGTACTGATCACCGGCGGGGCCGGATACCTGGCTGGCATGCTGTGCGAAGGGCTCTCCGACCAGTTCGACTTCTCGCTGGTTGATGCGATAGACAAGCGTGATGGTGATCCCCGCCCCGACGTCATCGTGCGGGATTTGATCGACCCGGATATGACGAAATACGCAGACCTGTTTCAGGGCGTCGATACTGTCATACATCTCGCCTACAAAAATCCCGGAGGCATGTTCGGCAATGCCGTACCGCCACTAGAGCGATTTCCGATCGAGATGCAAAACATCTTGATGGCTTTTAACGTGATGACATGTGCGCATCTCGCCGGGGTCCGTCGGGTGCTGATTGCTACCTCTAATTCGGTAACCAGCTGGACGGAACAGAACCGTATACACCCGCGCTTACAGGACATCATCCACCCGGACGATGCTCCCTTCCCCGCCTCCTTCTACGGCTGGGCCAAACTGTCATACGAGCAACTCGCGTTCCTATTCGCCAACGGCGACGTGGGCCGCAAGATGGATATCGTGTCGATGCGTATCGGAGCGCCACGTCCGCTGGAGCTGGCCGACTATGGGGACGACATGAACCGTTTCAAGCGCGACCTTGGCGCTTACGTCAGCCCGCGGGACTGGCGACACTTCGTGACTCAGGCAATCGAGACCGAGGACATCACCAACTCGGACGGTGTGCCGTTCATAATCGGATACGTAGTTAGCGAGAACACCCGTCGGTTTATGTCGATTGAGAACACGCGGCGCGTCCTCAACTACAAACCGCAGGACGATGCCGAGGTGATCTGGGCGGAGGACATCCGACAGGCGTTGGCGGGAGAGAACCCGCAACCGGGACGGGTAGGCCCCGGACGAGCGGGCGGCGCGTCCACCAGAGGCAAGTAAGAGCGCCCCCTGAGGGTGGAAACTTACCCAGAGGTCTCATCAACCCACCCTGAGGCTCTCGAAGGGCGGGTGTGTCTAGAGCCAACGGTCATTTTCGTGGCGACGGCCCCTTGCAGTAGTCCGATGACCCGGGACAAAGACCTAGTCTACGGAAAACCAGGAGAGCCTTCGCACCGGCTCAGGATGACGACAGTACGTCGACTGCCTTACTGAACTGCTAAACCAGCCCGGCCGTCTGCATCGCAGCTCGAATGACGTCACGATCGGCGTCCGACACCGGCAGATTAGGCAATCGCGGTGCCCCGCCATCGTAGTCAAGAATGTCCAACGCCGCTTTGATACCTGCGGGGCCGCGGCCTAGGATCTGGTGGTCGGCCTCAAGAACTCGGGCCTGGATCGACTGCGCTGTCGCAAGATCTCCGTCCAACACGCTTGAGATGATCTGAAGGCACTCGGTCGGGGCGATATTTCCGAACATGAGGCACGCACCGTTTGCGCCAACGGCGCTCATGGCAAGTAATAGCACTCCGTTGCCGAGCCAGAATGGCTTGTCCGTCGTTACAAAGTTGCGGACACGCGCCTCAAACCGGACGTTCCCAGAAGCGATATAGCCAAAAACGTTGTCCAGATCCACCAGGTCGCCAATGACCTCTGGTGCCGCGCCTACCGGAGCGTCGCCCCCTGCGAAACTCCCGGGTGCCATCTGATGAATGATTACCACCGGCGCAGGCACACGTGGCACTACTTGCTTGAAGTAGTCGGTCACGTTAGAGGCAAGCCGGGGGATACGGATTCGGATCATCTCAGCCCCGGCCGTGACCAGATCTTCGGACAGGCGAATCGTCTCCGTTATAGACGAGCTATCAACGCCACCTACGATGAACTTCTGCCCGCCACGGGCGGCGTTCACGGTCCGAACTATCTCAAGCCGTTCGACCTCGGACAGAAACTGCTCTTCGCCGTTTTCGGAGTTCAGTACGAACCCGGACAGCGGGGTCTTCAACCATTTTTCAACGTTGCGCTCGATGGCGGTATGGTCGACCGAATCATCGGCCCTGAACGGCGTGGGGCTTGGGGCGACAACGATGGGGTTGGTGCTTGGTATAGGCATGAAGTGATTTTATGCGGAAGGCCGGTCGATGCGCGTTGTTGTACAACCCGCTCCTTAGAGAGCCTCATGGCGCTAGAGTCCGACCCACGGTGCTTGCGTGATTAACTCAGGGCACGCGCATCCTGTTGGCGAACGTGAACCTAGTCGTAAATCGGCAACTTGCCCTGGACGAGTTTTTCCTCACCTACATGCTTCCGGATCTTCTCCCAGCCCTCGTAGTCCCACTCTGCCATAAAGGTCACGGCGTAGCCCTGACGACCCATACGGGCGGTCCGGCCGATTCGGTGGACGTACTCTTCAACATTGTCCGGCATGTCGTAATTAACGACATGCGTAATCTCAGGAATGTCGATCCCTCTGGCGGCGACGTTGGTCGAGACAAGGATCGCTAATTCGCCGTCCCGGAACATCCCCATCGCCTGGTTCCGCTCCCCCTGTGATAGCCCGCCATGAAGGCCCATTGCTCCAAACCCACGCGACTTGAGTGCTCGAGCAAGCCGGTCGACACCTATCTGTGTCCGGCGGAACACCAACATCCGATAATTGCCGGTGACGTCATCTAGAACAAGACCGAGCGCCGTCTGCTTGTCGCGTTCCGCAACCTCGAAATAGATCTGGTCTACTTCGTCAACGGTCTGAATCTCGGAACCAAGTTGTATCCACATCGGGTCATCCTGGTATCGCCGAATCAGTCGCTTTACGAAGCCCGGGACCGTGGCCGAGAACAGAAGCGTCTGGCGTGATCGCGGTGTGTGTCGGAGGATGAACTCCATGTCTTCGGCAAACCCGATATCCAGCATCTCGTCCGCTTCGTCCAGCACGGCGACACGGACATTCTGGAGGTCCAGGGTTCCGCGACCCATGTGGTCCATGACCCGGCCGGGCGTTCCGACGACGACGTTGACGCCCCGTTTAAGTGCAGCGAGTTGCCGATTGATCGGCTGTCCGCCATAAACTGCACAGACAGTGATGCCGCGGTGCTTGCCGATACGCTCAACCTCTCGCGCCACCTGCATCGCAAGTTCACGTGTAGGGACGAGAACTATCGCCTGAACATCCCGGCTGTACGGGTCCACCCGTTCAACGATCGGGATGCTGAATGCTGCGGTTTTTCCTGAGCCCGTTATCGCCTGTCCTACGAGGTCTCGACCCTCAAGACAACCCGGAACGGCCTCCAACTGGATCGGCGATGGGGTTTCGTATCCCATCTCCGCCAGTGCCTTAGCTACGGGACCAGAGACATCAATGTCGCCGAACTTCCCGCGCTCGGGGCCGTCGTACGAACTTAGACCACTGCCTTCGTTCTGCAATGGAGCGCGTTCGGATGCCGGGCTGGAGACCTGTGATGGACTGGGGGCTTGAGATTCGCTATTTGAGTTCCCTGAAGAACGAGAAGAATGATCTGATCCAACCGAAGGTCGACGCCCCCGACCACCACGCCTGCGATTTCCTGAGTTATCTGGGTTACCTAGGGCCTTAGGGGCGTCTGGCGTGTCGTTGCTCCGGGGCTCCTCGCGCTCAACACGTCGTTCACGCGGCTTGCTTTCGGAGCCCTCTGCCCGGCCGGGAAGACGTCGGCGTCCCCGGCGGGGTTCGCGCTCTGAGCTGGGTGGAGATTCTGGGGTTTCCGATTCCTTGACCACAACTTCGGGTGTCACAGCTTCGGGAGCGTCATTTTGCCGCGATTCGCCCAGTGGTCGACGGTTACGCCCTGAGCGGGAGCCCCGTCCCAGGCTCTCGGCATTGTCGCCGTCGCCTGTGGTTTTGCCAGAAAGTCGCCGACGCGCCGGCACGCCCGATGCGCCATCTGGGCGTGCGCGTCGGGGTCGCTCCGCGCCAGAGCTATCGCTCTGGTTGGTGACTGGTTCCGAAGACTGAACGGAAGCTTGGTCCAAAGGTTGAGAGGACTGTGCGGGCTTGGTGTTCTGACTACCGCTTACGATCGAAGAAAGGGTACGACGGATGATTCCTCGCCTACGCCTGCCGCCCGCACCGTCGTTATTTGTATCTGATTCTTTATTTGTATCTTGCATGTAATACGGTCCAGTTTATGTACTACGTAGGTGCGTTGCAATTAAAGAGGCCTAAGACCCGTGCCCACTTGCCCGCTCAAGTGACAATTTCCAGAGTCAGCCACGTCATATTAGATCAGACACTCATCAGAATCCGTCGCGTGCCCACACGGCGGAAAATCCAGTGTTTCTGCTACGTTCGGCAGGATGGACACACACGCAGAATTTCGAATCTCTGAGCGAGATACGCTCGCCATACGCCTGGCCGTCGTCATCGGCGTACTGGCGCTTGGCCTGATCACAGGCGCCAATCCGATAGGCGTATCGGCTCTTGCCGTTGGGTTCGCCATCTACACGGCGGCGCTGCAGTTCGTTCTACTGCCTCGTTTCCAGACAGACACGTGGATCTACGGCATGATCAGCGCGGACGCGCTGTTCTCGGGTGCCGTCGCCATCGTTCTCGGGCTGCCCGGACCGACCGTCGCCGTCCCCGCCCTTTTCACCATTCAAGCGGCCTTGTTCCTCGATTACCGGGGCGCGGCGGTATCGGCCTCCCTCGGCATCGTAGCGACCATAGGCGGCGGGCTTGTCGCGAGCTCTAATGCAATCGACGCCCTATCTTCAACCGTTCCCGTAATCACCGGCGTCGCTGCCCTGTCCGCCTACATCGCATCCAGCCGTTTCTCCGAACGCGCCGTTCGACGCCAGGCTGGTCGAGTCGACCAGGCCGATTCCGGAGCCGCAATGATGCTAGCCGGGTTGCGGCCAATCGCCTCAGCCAACGACGAAACCACTGCGCTTGACGCCCTTACACGTTCCATTCTGACAATCACCGGCCTTGACGCAGTCGCCGTTTACACACGTGCCGGGGGGCTGGGTCTACAGAAGCGGGTGGTTCTCACACGCGACGGCGATAACGAAGCCGCCAACGCCGTGGACGGTAGTTTTGAGGAATCGATGCACGGAGAATCCGCCGCGGCTCGCGCAGCTGCACAGGGCGTCGCGCTCTCTCTTGGATCTATTGGGGTGGGCGGCCGATCCGCCTCGGAACAGATGCCGGCGTGGGCCACACAGATGGGATACAATTCCGGCGTCGTTGCGCCGATGGTGGTCGGGCACCTCACCGCCGGTGTCGTCTTCGGTCTGAGGCGGGATCAGGATTCCGTTACGTTGGAGCAGGTCGACTTGATGGAGCGATTCGTCGCACTATCGGCACGGGTCGTTGCCGCCCATAACTCCGGGACGCAACCGGCCTCACGGAACCGGCTTTCACTAGAACTGGACGCCGCGGGACGGGCCGAGATTGGCGAAGCCCGTCCAATTATCACGATGGACGGATTGACGCTGGACCCGGCGACCGACCGGTCCTCGGTGGTGGGCGTCCCGGTTTCTCTCTCTCGATCCGAGTTCAATCTGCTGTACGCGCTGGCGGGCTCGCCGGGACAGGTGGTCGACCCTGGTTCGCTCATTGAATCGGCGTTCAGCGACGCTCCCGATAGCGGACAGAGAACGGTCGATACGACGATCTACCGGCTGCGTCGCAAACTTTCACGTGTGCCCTCGGGTGAAGACCTGATTCGCACGGTTCGCGGTAAGGGTTATCTGCTTGTGCCACCGGTTGTAGACAGCACTTCGGATCAGGTTTCGGCAACAGCGGATTAACGGTCAGACGTTGTAGGGACGGGGCTTGCTCCACCCATGCCCTCATCACCGAGAAGCCATTGTCGGACCGCTAACTGTCATCCTGAGTCCGAGCGAAGGATCTCCCTGACAGCAGAGCGCAAAAAGATTAGTTGTTCAATCGCATTCCACCGGTGAGGATCATGATAGTTCGATTCCTTGGACTGCTAACTCCAAAACGGGCGACGCAACCATCGTCGCCAATCACGAGCGCCCTTCGAGAGCCTCAAGATGGGTTTGGGCACGTCTCACAGGGTGGGATGGGCAACAGGTGAGGGCGTATTGCCATACGCCCCTACATCGAAATGCAATCTCCAATCCAAACCCTTATAAAATTCCACACAAAAAAACGACGGGCCAGCAGGTTAATGGGGTCTGAGGGGGGGGGGCTTGCTGGTCCCGTCGCTCTTTTATTTGTCCGTGTCCCCCCGGGGGTGGGGTTGTCCGGCGCATTGTTTTCGGCCGGGCCGGTGAAGGGCAGCTTCACCGATTTGTGATAACCCTAGCACGTATGTTCTAAACCTTGCATGCGACATCAAATACGAGTTTTCGAACAATTGTGCTAATTTGTAATTTCCGGTTTTTAAACGCGAAAGCCGAAATCGCATCTACTTGGGCACTTAACCAATGGCAGACAACAGGCGTCCGTTTCACCGGGCAAGCGACAATCTCACGACCTACCGCCTGAAATGGGCGGCATGGGAGTGGCTCTACAGCGAGGCCAACTGTAGGGCCATCGGGTTCGAGGTCAGGCTAGAAGGTCCAGGCGGACGTGTGGTCGACGTCGTGGGAGTGGGGCCGGACAACCGTGTCTACGCCATCGAGGTAAAGGTGTCTCGTGGCGATAAGGCCCGAGACGACAATGACGGGGCCGATCTACGGCGGTTGACGGAACAATCACCCGTTATGGACGGAGCGGTCCAGTTAACTGCGGGCATTCTGGAGGCGGCGGCGGAGTACGCAACCTCGACCGGTGTTGAAGCGCGGGAGTGCGACCCGGCGTATCGGCAGGCGCTGGAGGACCACGGCCGAAGGGTCAAGAAACGCGACAACCACACAAAGCGCGTGTCCAGCTTCAGCACAAAGTTCAGAGACCCCGGGTTTCTGCGGACTGCGCACTGCCATTACCTGATGACGCCATCAGGATTAATGCGTCGTGACGAACTACCGCCCTACTGGGGCCTACTCAACGAAACCCCGGAGATAGTGGTGGAGGCGCCGGTGAAGCAAGTGCGCGATGCAACGACGAACGTACTGCGTAATATCGCTCGGTCCAACGCAACGGCGATGATGACCGAGTACGGAGTCGCCAGATCAAAGGGCGAAACTGCGTTTCCGGACCATATGAGTCCGGCACGTGTTTAGTCGATAGCCAGACGCCTGATACTCGCCGCCGGAGGCGATCTGCGGGCCAGGTCTCGTTCAATAGACCGACTTCTCCGACGACCTACCAAACAAAGGCAGACTTTGCCTGTTAACGCGCCGCCAGCATGTCCTTGATCTGGGAGATGCCCTTCTGCAGGTTTTCTTCCGAGTTGGCGAACGACAGTCGTGCGTAGCCCTCGCCGTATTCTCCAAAAGCCGTGCCTGCAAGAAGCGCTACTCCTGCGTCGTACATGCAGGCGTCAGCAAACTCCTGGCTGGTCATTCCGGTGCCACGGATATTCGGGAATGCATAGAACGCGCCATCGGGCGTCCTGCAACTGATTCCATCAATAGAGTTGAGGCCTTCCACGACCACTGCCCGACGCTTCTTGAACTCCGCAACCATGTCCACCACCGGCCGTTGCGAACCCTCAAGGGCCGCAATTCCGGCGATCTGTATGAACGAAGTCGAAGCCGAAACCGAGTTGGTGGTCAACCGGCTGAACGGCTCAACCAGAGCGTCGGGGATAACTCCCCAACCCAGTCGCCAGCCGGTCATTGCGTAGCTCTTTGAAAAGCCGTCAAGGATGATGGTCCGCTCACGCATCCCCGGAATCTGCGTGATGGAAGTGTGCTCACCCTCAAAGTAAAAGTCGTGATAGATTTCGTCACTGAGGACCAGCAGATCGTTTTTGATTGCCAGCGCGGCGATTCGCTCAAGATCCGAGTGCGGAATAACACTGCCACACGGGTTGTTTGGCGAGTTGACGATGATTAGCTTCGTCCGCTCGGTGATCTTGGACTCAAGGTAATCAATGTCTGCCGTGAACCCGGCCTCTTCATTCAACGGCAGCGGAACTGGCGTGCCGCCGCAGAAGTTGATCATCGACTCGTAGATCGGGAAGCCCGGGTTCGGGTAGATCACCTCGTCGCCCTCTTCGATCAGGGCGAGCATGGTGAAAAACATGATCGGCTTGCCACCGGGCGACAGGACGATGTTGTTCGGGCTTACGTCGTAACCCTGGCGATTTGACACGAACTTTGCGACGGCGGCCCGGGCTTCCGGCAAACCCGGAGACGGACCGTAGTGGGTGAACCCATCGTCGATAGCCTTCTTACCGGCCTCTCGGATGTGCTCCGGAGTGTCAAAGTCAGGCTCGCCAATCTCCAGGTGGATGATCGTCCGGCCTTCTGCCTCCAGTGCCCTCGCCTTGGCCAGCGTCTCAAACGCCGTCTCAGTGCCGAGGATACCCATCCGTGAGGCTAGCTTATTCACGCCGGTCAACTCCCTTTATCTGAAGAAATATGTCGCGGGCGGCCTTGTTTCCACTTACCGGCTACCTCACGCGACCTATAATCCGGCACGCGATCTCTACATCTGGTACGCCGCAATAGCGAATGAGTGTGAGCGCGGCCCAATCGGGTGTCAACAGTCGATCTTTGCAATCAAGACGCTAATCAGAAGCGTCCGGGGCCGAGCGGTGCGATAATTCCGCCGCCGTCAGGTCGTATTAAGCCCGACTTACGGTGTTTGCGGTGGCTTTCAGGGGGACATTCCACGTGCTCAAAAACAAGATGAAAGCGAAGATCAAGGCGGGCGAGCCGGTATTCGGTATATCGATCATGTTCCCTTCGCCACACCTGGTAGAGATCATCGGTCTACTTGGATTCGACTGGGTTCTGATCGACTGCGAGCACGGTTCTATGACGGCAGAGAATGTCGAGATGCTGGCACTGGCCGCCGAGCGTCACGGGATGGCGCCGATCGTAAGGCCAGAGGTCAACCGTCCAGATCTGATCGCAAAATACCTGGACCGCGGCTGCAGCGGTGTACAGATCCCGCACGTCATCACACGCGCCGATGCCGAAGCCGCAGTCCGCGCAGTCAAGTTCGCCCCGGATGGGATGCGCGGTCTTGCGCGAGGAACCCGCGCCGGCGATTACGGCTTCCTGGGTGACGGACCTGACATGGTGAAGGCGCTCAATGAAGAAACGCTGGTCTGCGTTCAGATCGAGGACAAAGAGGCACTGGACAATCTGGATGACATCCTCCAGGCCGAGGGCGTCGATGTGTTCTTTGTCGGCCCGTCAGACCTATCTCAGTCTCTAGGACACCCGGGCGATCGCAGCCACCCAGAAGTGAAGAACGCTATCGAAGACGCATTCAAGAAGATTCACGCAGCAGGCAAAAACTCCGGCACGCCGGGCGAAGCCGCAGCCGCCGCAGAGCACGTAAAACAGGGCATCCTCTATCACTACACCCACAGCCAGAACCTGATTGCAGCATCGGGACGGGCATACCTAAAGGCAGTAGGCAAATAACCCGGCAGGGCAGTTATATGGGTGGACTGGCCGTTCGATAGTCGTCATTCCGAGCGAAACCGAGGAACCTACACCAGAACATCCTTGACCCGATAGAACAATTCCACAGCATCAACATTCGTCGCCCGGAACACATTTATTCGATCCACCCGCACCAATAGAAAGGTCCACGGTGCTCAACCACTACGATCACGCCGAGATTGAGAGCCTTCGATTGGACTGGGTTCGGTTCATGAACGCCGGGGACACCACCCGCCTCGGTTCACTGTTCATGCCCGGCGCTATCTGGATCCCTGACAGCGAGCCGGCGCTTGAAGGCTGGTCGGCCATCTCTGACTGGTTGGGCAAGATATTCGAGTCGTACAGATACCAGATCAGCGTGTCAGACCCTGTGGTCAGATACGCGGGCGACTGGGCGGTAGAGAAAGCCCGGTTCACCGCAATACTCGCCCCGCTCGACGGCTCGCCGTCCAGCACACATAAGCGGGGTTATACCATCATCTGGCACCGGGGAGTCGATGAACGCTGGGCGATAGATCGCTACGTAGACGACAGAACATAGTGGTGTTATCTGTCGCCTCCCTTGGAGGGAGTTGATTAGGACGTGGGTCGCGTAAAACAACCACGTTATCGTTATAGCGCCGACACGATTACTGTCATCCTGAGCCCGAGGCGAAGGATCCCCCGGCCTGAACTCCACCCGGTACTCATCAGCAAATAATCATCTCTCAGCAACCGACACGCCCCACCACCACACGAATGATCACAATTACGACATGACCTTCAAAATCGCTCTGGTTGGCTGTGGCGGAATGGGCCGCAGGCACGCCAACGGCTACATCGAACTCCGCAAGTACTTCGACTCCGTCTCGCTGGCCGCCGTCTGCGATGTCCACGAGGACGTCGCATCCACCGTCGCCGATATCGTCGGAGACGCGTCCCGACATCTACACCGATTTCGACCGAATGCTGGAGCAATCCGACCTCGACGGCGTTGCGATAGTCACAAGCACGCCGATGCATCACCGCTTCGCCATCAAAGCGATGTAGGCGGGGTTGCATGTCATCACGGAAAAGTCGATGGGGCTGACTCTGAAGGCGTGCCGTCAGATGCGCGAGATGGCTGACGACACAGGGCGGGTACTCGCGGTAGCCGAGAACTTCCGGCGCGATTCCATGAACCGCCTGACAAAGGCGCTGATCGACTCCGGCGCTATCGGGACGCCCTACTTCGCCATCGACATGAGCGTCGGCAGCTCGGACGGTGCAGTGATGCACAGCACGGTGTGGCGGGCTAAGAAAGAGCAGGCCGGCGGGATGGGCGATGCCGTATCGGTGTTCACCGAGACCTCCATTATCGAGAGCGACCACACGCTGAAACCCATGCAGGAAGTCGCACCGGGGCTGGCACATATGTACGACCACCGCCGGGAGGACGGCTACTCCACCGGCGACTCCGTGGAACAGACAGCGGCCGACACGTCTTTCGCTGTAATCAGGTTTAAGTCGGGCGCTATAGGCCAGTTCTCCATGACCGACACTTCGCACGGCCAGAGACTCGGCATATCGACGAATTCAGGCAGTAAAGGAATACTGTATCGACCCAGAAGTCTCTCCGGGGAATCGCCTCGGATCGCCCTACGCGAAGGGACCGAGACCACCAGCGACGCACTGCTGGATCTGGTCCCGAAATTCGAGTTGGACGACACCGCCGCAACCCTCTGGAACGGAGAACGTAGACTCAGCGGCTACGACCTGTCGTTCACAGAGATCGACTCAAAAATCCTGGCCTACGAATACCTCAGGCTGGGGCCCGTGCCGCAACGACCGGGCCCCAGCCTGAGGTCGGACCAAAAGAAGGCATGAACGCACTCGCGCTTGCATACGGACTGATGGAATCAGGCCAGAGCGGACGGCCGGTGGTGGTCGACGACGTGGCAGAGGGTCGAACCTCCAGTTTTCAGGACGAGATCGACGCCGAGATGGGTATTTAGGTCTACTATCTCCTTCAGTTCTCGGGGGATTGCGGATTCCCGGCAACGCGGCCAGGGCAAAGACCTCAAATGTTTCTCGCTGGTCATTTATCCCGTGGATCTCGAAAACGATGACATCGAATTACTGGGATTCAAAGTTTGCGCGCAACTTATCTCTTAACGCTGGTATGCCCATGATCGTAATTCGGTTCTTAAAGACGCATCGCCTAAACGTACAACCTTAAAATTTTATCTCAGCAAGGAGGCGAGTTCCCAGTTTGACCTCCAAAAACAGGTGCTCCAGCGGGCTTTGAAACGTGCACTCTCTTAGCACCGTCGGTCCTTCGAAATGAATAGCCGCAGGACCGATTATTTGGCACCCTTCAAACGCCTTCTCGCTAACCTCTCCAACATCTCCTAACAAATCCCCAATTTTGATTTTTTGCTCGTTGAGGTACGTTTGAGCTGGATAGACCTGAGTCGAAACGCCCTCTGGTTCAACTACTTGAGTATCGGGAACAGGGCGACGTGACCAAGTAACGACCCCGATGAGAATCGCCAACCCAACAACGGGAATATCAGCATGTACAGATTGGTATACGACGAGAAATCGAATTCCGTGGTGCCTGTTTCGTCTTTATCCCATAGTCGACCTATCAACTAAAGCCACGTGTCGATAGCGCCCGGGCAGAGAATAAAGACGAACGCAAGAGCAGACAGAAGATATACGCGCATCCCGCAAGGCTATCACCAGGGGTTGAACATCGAACCAAAACACTCCCCCGCAACACGTTGTGACCATCCACTTCCCCGCGCCCATGCCACAATAACCACGCTCTCCACACGCTCATATATACATTCTTGAGGCTGCCATGACACAAACTGAAACCCGTTACGACGGCAAAGTTCCCGCCCCCCCATTTCCCGAAGGACTGGACTGGCTGAACACCGCCGCCGCCCTATCGTGGGAGGACCTGTCCGGCAAGCTCGTCGTGATGGACTTTTGGACCTACTGCTGAATTAACTGCATGCACCTATTTCCGCAGTTGCGGAAACTCGAAGAGAAGTACCGGGACTCGCTGGTCGTCCTCGGCGTCCACTCGGCCAAGTACACGACCGAGAAGGACACGGACAATATCCGTAGCGCCGTGCTCCGGTACGACATCCAGCACCCGGTGGTGAACGACGCCGATTTCAAGGTCTGGGGCGAGTGGGGCATCAGGGCCTGGCCGACGATCATGTTTATCGATCCACGCGGCAACGTGATCGGCAAGCACGAGGGCGAGCTGCCGTACGAGGAATTCGACCGGTTGATCGACGACATGACGGGCGAGTTCAGTCGTGTGGAGCTGCTCGACCCGACTCCCCTGCCCTACCAACTCGAGGCGGCAAAAGAGGCGGCACGCCCCCTGGCATACCCGGGAAAGATCGAGGTCGATTCTGGCCGGCTGTTCATCGCCGACTCGAACCACAACCGTGTGCTTGTGACCGATCTTGATGGTGCGGTGAATCAGGTGATCGGGTCGGGTGGCATTGGTCGCTCTGACGGCACGTTTGAGAGTTCGTCCATGTGGCGACCGCAAGGCATGGCTGTCGACGGCGACACTTTGTACATCGCAGACGCCGAAAACCACATGGTTCGCAAGGCCGATCTGCCTACCCAAACCCTGTCGACCATCGCCGGTACAGGCGAACAGTCGCTCATCCGCCACAAGGGCGGCGACCCGTTGGCCAATCCCCTTAATTCGCCTTACGACCTCGCCCTGCATGACGGTATTTTGTACAGCGCACAGGCCGGATTCCACCAGATCTGGGCACACGACCTCGCGGCCAACGCCATCGCTCCTTACGCCGGAACCGGCCGAGAAAATATCCTCGATGGCGCTATCGCTGAGTCAGAGTTGGCGCAAACCTACGGGCTCCAGGTATCGGACGGCATGCTCTACTTCGCGGACAGCGAAACCAGCTCTGTGCGCACCGCGGGTACAGACCCCGGCGCTCAAGTCCACACGCTGATAGGCACCGGGCTCTTCGACTTCGGAGACGATGACGACGTGTGGACGGCGGCGAAGTTGCAGCACGTACAGGGAGTGGCGATAGGCGATGGCGTTCTCTACCTGGCCGATTCGTACAACCACAAGATCAAGCGCCTGAATCTTGAAACCGGCGTGGTCAGCACCGTCGCCGGTTCGGGCAAACGCGGCCAGGACGATGGGCTGGTCGATGACGCCAGCTTCGATGAGCCGGCGGGGGTGGCATATACGGACGGACGGATCTACGTCGCCGACACCAACAACCATCTGATCCGGATCATCGATCTCGAAGCAGAAGTAGTGACAACACTTGCTTTGACCGGGCTTTAGATGACGAGTCCAACTCCGATTAACTGTCATCCTGAACTCGATTCAGGATCAGACGATATCTCGGCAGCAAAGTCCCATGGGCGGGATCATTCCCACCGTCCAAAGAAATGGATCCTGAATCAAGTTCAGGATGACAGCCGGTATGCCTTCAGTCCCGCTCCCTGCGGGAGAAGGACCTAATCGACGTGCGACATCGCATCCGCTCCGGCGTGATTATCACCAGGGACGACTCGATCCTGCTTGTCCAGAGTGACAGCGATCTGGGTCTGAAGTGGTGGACGCCGGGCGGGCGTGTAGATGGCGACGAAACATGGTCGAAGTGCGCCATTCGGGAAACATTTGAGGAGACGGGCCTGGAGATCGAAATCGGTCGACTGGCCTACATCTACGAGATAGTCACACCAGAGAACGGCACCCACCATTTCCATGTCTTGTACCAGGGCCTGAATCCCCGTGGCGACGTCCGTATGGCTAGCCCAGGCGAGCCCGGGTACGACGCCCGTCAGAGTGAAGTTCGATTTGTAAGTCGCACCGAGATCTCGAACTCCCAAACGTGGCCCGCCCCTGTTCGCACAATAGACTTCTGGGACAACCATGACGCGGGATTCCCGACTCCGCTACACCTCGGCATGGTGGCCCAATGACGTCGTCCGGGCCTACGAGGGACTACACACACCGCGCCCGGGCCGTCGGGATAGTTGTCGACGGCAACCGGATTCTTGCTTCACGCGTCATCACCCCACTACTCGGAAGCGATCCGCACTGGCTCTGGCCCGGTGGCAAAATAGAAGGCGCTGAGTCGCTTGAAGAATGCGCCGTCCGTGAGGTCAGGGAAGAGACCGGGCTTGAGGTGCGCGCCGAACGTCTGGTCTATGTTTATCAAAGCGTGGACGACCACAACGACAATCAGAACGCCCAGTTCTTTTTCCTATGCAGCGTCGTTGGAGGGTCTCTCGGAGACTGGGACCCGGACACCGAAGCATCAGAAGAGATTCTGGCCGCACAATTCTTCTCACATGACGAATTAGAGGGGCAGCAAATCTGGCCCATGTCAGTAACCAATCGGGTCTGGGATGATCTGGCTGCCGGGTTTCCGGAAATTGTCGATCTCGGATTCCGACGCCTGCCAACCGACGACAAGTAAGCACGACGACAGGACACCGAATGCCTAATCGACTTCAGGACGAGACAAGCCCCTACCTGCTCCAGCACGCCGACAACCCGGTTGACTGGTATCCGTGGGGCGACGAGGCGCTGGAACGGGCGAAGGCCGAGGACAGGCCGATCCTACTGAGCATCGGCTACTCCGCTTGCCACTGGTGCCACGTGATGGCGCACGAGTCCTTCGAGAACGAGGACATCGCCCGGATCATGAACGCGGCCTTTGTGTGCATCAAGGTCGATCGAGAAGAACGGCCGGATGTCGACGGTATCTACATGGCGGCTGTTCAGGCCCTCACGGGCTCCGGCGGCTGGCCCCTGACCGTGTTCCTCACGCCCGACGGCAAGCCCTTCTTCGGCGGCACCTACTTCCCGCCAGAGGATCGAACCCAGATGCCGGGATTCCCGCGTGTGCTTGGAGCGATGGCGGACGCATATCGAGACAAGAAGGCTGACGTGCTCCAGGCGACCAGCGAGATCACCGGTCGATTAGCCCAGATCTCGTCTCCTCAGCAATCGTCGGAGCCACTGGATGATGACCTGTTCCTGACGTCCTTCAACACGCTATCGAAGGGCTTCGACTGGGAGAACGGCGGCTTCGGCCAGACGCCCAAGTTTCCGCAACCGCTGGTCATGGACGTGGTGCTGAGGCAGTATGCGCGCACCGGCGCGTCACTCATCCTTGAGATGGTGGATACGACGCTCGAGAAGATGGCCCGCGGCGGCATGTATGACCAGATCGGCGGAGGGTTCGCACGCTACTCCACCGACGAGAAGTGGCTGGTCCCCCACTTCGAAAAGATGCTGTACGACAACGCCCTGCTCGTCAGCCTGTACTCCCGGGCATATCAAGCGACCGGAAAGCCGCTGTATAAGCAGGTGGTTGAAGAGACGCTGGGCTTTATAGAGCAGGAGATGTCCGACCAGTCGGGCGGGTTCTACTCCTCTTACGACGCCGACTCCGAGGGCGTCGAAGGCAAGTTTTATGTGTGGTCGGCTGAGCAGATCAACAGCCTCCTAGGTGAATCGGACGGGCGCGTCGTGCGTGCCTATTACGGCGTCGAGGACGGCGGCAACTTTGAGGGCGACAGCATCCTGTGGCGTCCTCGGGATTTGGACAAAGTCGCCGGTGAACTGGAGATGTCCGGAGAGGATGTTCTGGCCGTGGTAGAGCACTCCCGCCCCAGGCTCTACGAGGAGCGTGCCAAACGCATAGCGCCCGGTCTGGACGACAAGATCCTCGTGTCGTGGAACGCCATGATGATGTCGGCGTTCGCGGATGCAGGCACAGCATTCGATCGACCGGAGTGGATCGAGCGGGCGCAGACCAACGCTACCTTCCTGCTCGACAACCTCTTCGATGGCGACCGGTTATTGCGAACGTGGAAGGCAGAAGACGGGATCTCGGTGGGGAAGGAATCGCCCCGAACAACGGGCTCCGCCAAGATTCCCGGATACCTTGAGGACTATGCATCGCTCGGAGGCACGTTGCTCACTCTGTACGAGGCAACCTTCAACCAGCGCTGGTTGGACGAAGCACATCGGTTGACAGACGCTATGTTGGCCCTGTTCCTGGACGAGTCTTCCGGAGTGTTCTACGACACCGGTTCCGACGCGTCAGAGCTATTCACCCGACCGCGGGATGTGTTCGACAACGCCATCCCAAGCGGCGGTTCGATGGCGACGCAGCTGCTCCTGCGGCTCGCCACCCATACCGGCGATACCTCATATCGGTCCATCGCCGAGACGAGCCTCAGGTCTGTACGTCAATACATGGCGCAAGGTGGCGCGGGATTCGGCGGGTGGCTGGCGGCGCTCGACTACTACGTATCTACTCCGAAGGAGATCGTGGTGATGGGAAACGCCGACGATTCGGCCACGCAGGCGCTTCTACGAGAGGTCCACACCCGCTACATCCCCAACCGGGTAATCACCGGGGCAGCGGGTCCTATCACCCCCACACCATCTCCACTGTTGGAGGCTCGGGCGCTGGTGGACGGAGTCCCAACGGCATACGTCTGCGAAAATTACGCCTGCCAGCTACCGGTAACGAAAGCAGAAGACCTGGCCGTTCAGCTAGACGCGTAGGGGCGGGGCTTGCCCCGCCCCTTCCGACAGCAAACATCGTGGGGCCGTATGGCAATACCGCCCACGCGCCTCCTACAACCACGTCAACAGCCAAGCGCAACACTCGTAATGTCATCCTGATCCTGAGGCGAAGGATCTCCCGGTCAGCAGAGCGCAATAAGAACTGTCGTGCAACGCGATCCACCGACAAGGCACATCGTCGTTAGGGGTTCTGTATGCCGAACAGCGATACGTCGAACGCAACCGTCATCGCACGATACGCCCGCCCTTCGAGAGCCTCAGGGTGGGTTTAATGCACATTGAGGTAGATTTCGGTAGCCTCTCTCCACTCCAGCTACTCCGCCTAAACACCCTCGTCCCGCGACGACTCAGCGTCGATCACGATCTTGCTTACGGCGTTCACGCCGATCTTCTCGTAGTCGTACACGACGCCCAATCCCGGGCCTTCCGGCACGCTGACGTTGCCGTCTGAATCGACCGCATCCAGCTGGTCTCCGTCGTAATCGTTGGCGTATACGGCGAGGTCTGAACCGGCAAGCTTCGGGTGGACCAGCCCTAGTTCGTAGAAGTTCGAGTTTCGGATCGCGGCCATCGCGTGTCGGTGAGCCGGGCCACCCGTGTGAAGTTCCAGGTCCATTCCCATGCCCTCGGCAGCGTGCGCGATCTTCATCAGGCCCGTGATCCCGCCGTCGTACTCGGCATCACCCCGGAAAAAGTCTGTGGCCTCGGCTATCGCCATATCCGTGTGCGCTTCGACCATGTGGACGTGCTCGCCCTGCAACAGCGGAGTGCGTAGCGCCGCACGGAGTTGTTTGTGGGCGTGGAACGATACTCCACCATCACGCATCGGGTCCTCGTACCAGAAGAATCCAGCGTCATCGCAGGCACGGCCGACCCGCAGCGCGTCGCCGTACGTGTCGAACACGCAGCACGGGTCGCTCATGAGCGCCATCTTGCCGCCGACACGATCGCCAACAGCCTTAATCGTCGCTATCTCGCGGTCGATATTCCCGTCCGCCCACGTGTGCAGCTTGAAGCCCTTGTAGCCCATCTCGAGGCACTGCTCTGCGAAATCGGCGAATGCTTCTGGCGAGTTCAACCCGCCCGGGGTTCGATCGCCGTGATACGTGCTGGCATAGCAAGGCAGCTTGGTCCGGTGTCCACCCAGAAGTTGATAAATGGGTGCGTTGTGATACTTGCCTGCCAGGTCCCACAGCGTGATGTCCAGCGGGCCGATTCCCATACGGTCGTTCTTCCGTAGATGGGTCTTGGCGACGTTGTAGAACTTCTCACGCTCAAGCGCATTTGCGCCGATGAGAAGCGGGGCGACCGCCTGCATCTGCTCGTAAGTTCCCGGAGCGCTGGACATGAACTCCCCGGTCACGCCCTCGTCGGTGAAGATCTTTATGCCCAGAAGACGTCGGGTTCGCTCAGATCCCTTCTCGTAAAACGGCCCCACCGCAAAGTTCAGGTCGTCGCCCACGTCGTGCCACGGGAACAGGTAGCGGGTGATCTCGATCCTGTCGATGACCGGGTAGTTAGGCATCTCGGCGCGCTCCAGACAATGGAGTCGAGCGACTCAACCGACCGCCCCTGCGATTAGCGTCCAACGACTCGAACCGCAAGATAACCGCCATCGGTCACTATCGCCAGTCCGTCGTGAGGCACGGTGACTCCAAACTGGTAGTCGTTGAACCTAGGGTCACCCTGGCATCACGCGCTCACACAATCCGCAAACTCAATTGCCTCATCAAACACTGCCGCTATGAACTCGTTTCAGATCCTGTACGAAGTCGGCAGATTTTCCAATGCGTCTTGCTCACCGTAGCGTTCCAGCACCCACTCCCATGGTCCAATTCGGGCGTCAATCATGGCCGGAACTGCCACTGCGCCCACCCCGTAACCACAGATCGCTGTCAAATAACCCAGACGAATCAAGTCTCTGGATGCTTCAGGGCCCTCGGAAAGAAGTCCCTGCATAAAGGCTTCAAAAAGTCCGACTCGATACGCATCACCATATTGGCTTCCGGGTCTCCCCAGTGAGACTGGAGCCCAGCAATGTACCAGCGTCAATTCCAACAGACTCGATACCAACGGCCGTCAGATCAATCGCAATCAACTCGAATCGGCCGGCGTTATCGGTGGAAGTGAACAAGTTGCGAACATGGCAGTCGGCGTGAGCCCCGTTTGAGGCAAAGCGTCGGCCAGCTCAATCAATCGCGCAAAATCTGCGGGGAAACGAAGAGATCGGTCATATAAGGCGCCCGGAAGCGCCCGACGAACGTAGTCAGACTCGCGCCGTACGGCGAGCACATTAAACAGCTCCCTGAAATCCGATTTTATCCAACGACTGGCGCTCAGCCGATGATTCATCCACGCCTCTGCCACGATCGGTTTAGAAAGCAAACAGCCTTTGAACCTCCCAAGCGTCTCAGGCGCCTGGATGTAAATTTCTGCGGACCACGGGATGCCATTGAACATGGACAAGTCTTCGGCCCACACACACACGACGCCCGGCTCTTTGTCACTTATCGCGTACGCCTGTGCTGCCCGAAATCCAATTGATCGGTCTTCGAATGTTCCCTGTCTATATGCCTCTGCCTCGCTCCCGACCGAGCCAAATTGCCCTTCCCCTCTGGTCCGTACTTAATGTCATCACCTTGAGTACGGCTGACCAATCCCGGGTCTCACCGTCTACCACTGCTGATCCCTCAACATTCAGAATGGCCATGGTCCCTATCCCATGCGATTGCGCCGTAGCCACGCCCGATTTCACGTCACGGCCTGCGCAGGCCGTGATTCTCGTAAAAGTCGTCTAACGCCCTGGTAGTTCGAACGACTTGCGTTTCGATGCCGTCCGGGATCTGGCCTTCTAACTCATCCGCCATGTTGCGGAAGTGATCCCTACGCCGCCACATGTCATATACGACCGAATCACGCGTGAAGAACGTCATCCAGAAGCTCTCACGGTTTCCGTTCCACAACTCTTCACGCCTCAGCACCCGCTTGAACGATCGCTTGAACGTCCGCCAGAACATGACCCTCCACGGCAGCGCCAGTACGATCACAGTATCGACGCGATCGAATAGTAAATCGCGTAAGATTTGGTAATTGCCGTCCACCACCCATCCCTGCTGTGCACCGTCAAGAACAGACGTCGTCAGGACTCGCATCTCGTCGTCGGGTCGTTCTTCCCACCCGGACATATGCCTGAGCGCATCCAATTCCACGAACTCCAGGCCTAATCGATCCGCCAGAGCGCGTGAAAGCGTGGTCTTACCGCCTTTTCCGAACACCGCAATACGTGTGCCAAGCGAGTAAGCGGTTGAATCCGGATCGGGCAAATCTGGCTCCATACGTCGCGCCTCGGAGTTTCCGGTTTTGTCTCCCGGTTTCGGTTCTGGCCACAATATCAAAAGGGCCGCCACCCACGTTCGGGTAACGGCCCTTTCATAACTGTCTAACCGTGCACCAGAGGCGTCAGGAAAACGCCCCGATGGGGCTTACTTGTTCGGCTGCGGCGTTATCCGGAGGTAAGGCTTAACGGCCTTGTAACCCTTCGGGAACATCGTGTCGGCTTGCTCATTGGAGATCGCCGGCAGGATGACAACGTCATCGCCGTCGTGCCAGTCGACCGGCGTGGCTACTTTGTGGCTGTCGGTCAATTGCAGGGAGTCAAGAACCCGAATGATCTCGTCAAAACTGCGGCCGGTAGACGGCGGGTAGGTCAGCGTGAGCCGAACCTTCTTGGCCGGATCGACGATGAATACCGACCGCACTGTGGCGGTGGCGGCGTCGCCCTGCACCATGTCGTACAACTCGGCGACCTTACGGTCGTGGTCGGCGAGCAACGGGAAGTTGATGGCCGTTCCCTGAGTCTCGGCGATGTCACCCACCCAGTCATTGTGCGAACCGATGGGGTCTACGCTGAGGCCAACCGCCTTGGTGTTGCGCTTGTCGAACTCAGGCTTCAGTCGTGCTACCGTGCCGAGCTCTGTCGTGCAGACCGGCGTGAAGTCCGCCGGGTGCGAGAACAGGATGCCCCAGCCATCGCCGAGGAAGTCGTGAAAGCTGATAGAGCCTTCGGTCGAGTCCTGTGTAAAGTCTGGCGCTGTATCGCCCAGTCGAATGGTTGCCATGTCATGCTCCTATATTGACTACATCAGAACAAAGGTCCGTCGGTGGTCCGTCGTGCGTTGTTAAGAATCATTGAGATGCACGTAGTGATGGAAAGGGTTCATCGGCCATCGTCGATCCCGATTTCTCAGAGAATCCTTCCCCGTGAACCGCAGTGTACAAATTAAAGGGCATCTTAGGAACGGTTCACGGTGCGTCCCACAGCTGGTGACGTCGATCAATTCGCTTTCAGTCACCGTCCTGCACCGGACGAAGCCGTCCAGGTAGCGGGACGCCGTGACAGAATTACGCTCCCTGCAAATCCCGGCTCCCCAGGATCCGTTCGGTAATCGCTCGCATGCCAAGTTCACGGGCAATCACCAGCGCATGATCATGAAGCGCTATCGACTTCTCGCGATCGCCATCCTGAGCGCTATTCGCCAGCATGTCTGCCCATGCGACCAAAGTTCGCACCTCTTCAATTCTGAATCCGGTGGTCTGACACTACTCCAAGGCGTTCTTAAAATGCGCTTCGGCGAGGTCGTACCGGGCCATCCCCGCCGTGATAACCCCCCGCACTTTCTCGACGCTTTCATCGCAGAACGCCTTGATTACGACGCCTATTTCCGATATCGCATCGTAATGAAACTCTGCCGTCCTGGCGCCGCCGTTAATCGCCGCGATCATTCCCAGGACATAATGGGCGTCCGCCGATCATTCCGGTACTTTGGACTCGGTCGCTTTCTCAATTTCCGCCATTATTTCGGACATGCCCTGCACCAGAATTCCCGTCCACACGGCGAGTACGCAGGCACGAGCAGGGTGAGCGACCCAACCGGGGTCGTCTGATGAACGGATCCTGACATATGACAGGCACTCATCCAACGTCTTCTGCGCCGCCTCCATCCAACAAAGAGTCGTGGGCCAAGTAGGCGCGCTTTTTTCCACCCTCGCCAAGGAACTTCTTGATTTCATATCGGTCATTTGCGAATGACGCCTGCGCGGTTGTTCCGGGTTCGCTCTCAGTCGAGGCCTGAATCAATCCGTGTGAATCAACATCGGAGGACGCGGAGCCGTCTGCGTCATCGTTCCGGCCTATATCGTCCTGTAAACGACGCTCAGCGGCCCGTAGGTAGGCCCCCGCCTCGACGTTCTCAGAATCAACGTAGAAAATGTCACGCGCTAGGTTCCTGACCTCCAGCCAATCGCCGGACGCCGCCGCGTCTATCTGATCAAGCAGCCGTTCAATGCGGCGCTACACCCTCCCGTTCACCATAATGCTGGGATCATACATGTAGTAGGAATACGCCGCGCCCATGCGCATTCCCGGGCGTAAGATGGCGGGTACTGCCGTATAGGCGGTCGAGCCACCGCCCATTTCTTGCTGATCTGCACCTCCCGGGCATCCCCGGGATGATGCGCAAGCGGATGGGCATAAAATCGCGCTCCCCCCGGACGCCACCCTTTTGTCCTTTAAATGGAGATCCGAATGTCCCAGCAGGCCGATGGCCCCACCCGACTCGAACGTGACTCGATGGGCGAGCTCGAGGTGCCAGCAAGCGCCTTCTACGGGGGGAACTCGCAGCGAGCGAAACTCAATTTCCCGATCAGTGATCTGAAGTTCAACCGGTCTTTCATCAAGGCGATGGGACAGATCAAGCAGTCCGCATCCCGAGTGAACCGCGACTTGGACGCCCTTGAGACGGAACTCGGAGAAGCGATCGACAACGCCGCCCAGAGGGTTATCGACGGCGAGTTCGATGACCAGTTTGTGGTCGACATCTTCCAGACCGGCTCCGGCACCTCGACCAACATGAACACCAACGAGGTGATCTCAAACGTCGCCATATCGTCGCTCGGCGGAAAGCTGGGCTCCAGGGACCCGGTGCACCCGAACGATCACGTCAACAAAGGACAGTCTTCCAACGACGTGATCCCGACGGCTATCCACCTGGCAGCGGCCGGCGCGATCAACGAGCGCCTGCTCCCGGCTATGCAGGAACTTGAGAACGCACTCAAGGCGAAGTCGAAAGAGTTCTGGCCAATCGTCAAGACCGGCCGAACCCACCTGCAGGACGCCACGCCCATCAGGCTCGGGCAGGAGTTCTCTGGATACGTGGGCCAGCTTGAGTACGGTCGAGCACGGGCAGGCAAGGCTCTGGATGAACTGAGTGTTCTGGCCATCGGCGGCACGGCCGTCGGCACCGGGATCGGTATGCACCCCGAGTTCGCAGACCGCATGATCAGCCAGCTCAAGGGCATGACTGGACTCGACCTGAGCGAGACGGCAAACCATTTCCAGTCACAGAGCTCGCTGGACGCGATCGTCGAGGCCAGTGGGTCGCTCAAGACCATCGCCGTCAGCCTCATGAAGATCGCCAACGACATCCGATGGCTTGGCTCCGGCCCCCGCGCCGGGATCGGCGAGATCGTCCTTCCAGAAGTTCAGCCGGGCAGCTCGATCATGCCGGGCAAGGTAAACCCCGTGATTGCAGAGTCGGTCACTATGGTCTGCGCACAGGTGATCGGGAACGATGCGACGATCGCCATCGCAGGACAGTCGGGCAACTTTGAGATCAACGTGATGATGCCGGTCGCCGCATACAACCTGTTGCAGTCGATCGATCTTCTTGCGGCTACTTGCGAGAACTTCTCACGCCAGTGCATCACCGGTCTTGTGGCTACGCCCAAGGGCCCGGACATGGTCGAGCAGGGACTTGCGATCTGCACGGCGCTTGCACCGGTCATCGGCTACGACAAGGCCGCCGCCATCGCTCACACGGCGTCCGAGACCGGCGAGACCATCAAAGAGGTTTCGCTGCGAGAGACGGATCTCACCGCAGAAGAGCTGGACATGATTCTTGAGCCCAGCGCCATGACCGAACCCTCCTGAGGCTGCCGTAAGAAATTTGAGCGAACCAGCACGCGAAACATCGAATAACGAACAGCCCTCAGAGAGCGTAGGTCAGAGCAATCTTCCGACACCCTCCGGCGCTCCCGATTCAACTACCTCACCGGGAGATGGCTCGGCCAAAGAGCGCGGGATGTTCTTCGGCTGGTGGATCGTCATGGCCTCGGTGTTCTCAAACGGCACCGGCGGGGCAATCCACTGGCAGGGCTTCTCGGTATTCTTCCTGCCGGTTACCGAGAGTCTGGGTCTGAGCCGATTCCAGACGTCTCTGGTGTTCTCTTTCGCCCGTCTTGAGAACGGCCTTATGGGACCGTTCACCGGCTACCTGATCGACCGATTTGGCCCGCGCTGGATGGCGTTCTTTGGATCGCTGATGGTCGGCGTCGGCTACATAATCCTCGCGAAGACCGACACCTACTACCAGTTCCTCATCGTCTACATTGCGGTCATATCGTTCGGCGCATCGACCAGTTTCATGCAGGCGTCGATGGCCGTTCTGAACACGTGGTTTATTCGCAGGCGCGGGCTCGTAATGTCCATAAACGCCGCCGGAATGCGCGGCGGCGCAGCCATATTCATCCCTACGCTTGGCTGGCTGCTCTCGGTCTACTCGTGGCAGGCCGTATCGGTCGGCATCGGGTTGATGATGATCTTCTGGGTGGCCCCGTTCGCCCTCGTGTATCGAAGGTCGCCGGAGTCGTACAACATGCGGCCCGACGGCGACACGCTGGAGATGCGAGAGGCGGCAGCGCGCGCCGGAGGAGGAGCATTCCGAACGGACGTGGCCTGGGGTGTTAAAGAAGCGATGCGGACCTCTGCTTACTGGCTGCTAGCGCTGGCGACAACGCTTCGACTTGGAGTCACGAGCGCTATCCAGGTCCATGCAATCGCTATCTTCGTCTGGAAGAGTGAAAGCGCTGTCACCGGTGCCGTAATGCTGGGTGCGGTCTCGGCGATCGCCTTCCCGATTATCCTGCTGATGGGCTGGCTCTCAGACCGCGTGGCCCGTGGTCCGCTTCTGTTCGTGTCGTACACGATCTCGGGGATCGGCCTCGTCCTGCTCAACTTCGTCGAAGGGACCGTCCTTGTCTTCATAACGTTCGCCATGTTCGCCCCGGCGCAGGCGTCTGCCTCGGTCAACTGGTCGCTTGTCGGAGACCTGTTCGGACGGCGGAACTTTGCCACACTACGCGGACTTCTCGCGCCGATGTACAACATTGCGACGGTCGTGACGGTCTCTGGGGCAGGCTTCTTGTACGACCAGACCGAGTCGTACTCCATCGTTCTTATAGTCGGTGCCGCCCTGCTTTTTGGTTCGGCTCTGACATTCTTCGTACTGAAAGCACCTACCAAACCCGAAGAGTCATCCCCGGAAGGGGATATAGATAGCGATACCGGAAGCGATCCGGTAGCCACTTAGCAGGAGTCATCAATGAGCGCAGAAGCAAAGATAGCGGAACTGAAATTGGACCTCTCCCACCCGGCAACTCCGCTTGGCAATTACGTCGAGGTGGTCACAACCGGCAATCTGGTGTTCCTCGCCGGGCACGGTCCCCGGGGGGCGGGGCCGAACGGAGTGTGGCTGAACGGCAAGCTTGGCGCCGACATGACGGTCGAGCAGGGCTACGAGGCCGCACGGCTTACCGGTATCGGCCTGCTCTCAACGCTACGGCACGAGATCGGCAACCTTGACCGGGTTACCCGCGTCGTGAAGGCCCTATGCATGGTCAACGCCACCGCCGATTTCGAAAAGCACCCGGCGGTCGCAAATGGCTTCTCAGACCTGATGGTTGAGGTCTTCGAAGACCGGGGCCGCCACGCCAGGTCCGCCGTCGGCATGATGTCCCTCCCCAACAACATCCCGTTTGAGGCGGAGATGATCGTAGCGATCGCGCCCGAGTAGCACTCGGGTAGCGCCGAGGCTGAACGCGTACTAAGCTTCGGCCCACCGTCAAAAAATAATTGCCCGATTGGGCTTGGAGCGCCAAATGGCCGGATTCAATATCACCGGTTTCAACCACATCGCCTACCCGATATCGACGCGTGAGCACTCCTTGCCGCTTTATCGAGACATCCTCGGGCTTGCCGTGATCCCGTCCATGGTGGACGGTCCGGCGGTCATCTGGACGCAGATGGAGAACGGGACGATGGTCCATCCGATCGAGGCCTCCGAGCCGGGCAAGTTGGGCATTTTTCACCTGGCTTTCGGGGTCGAGAGCGTTCCTGAGGCTATGGCCTCGCTAGAAGCTTCTGGCATCAAGATAGACAGCCACGGTGAACGCCATGATGGCCAGGAATTCGCCTTCATATTTGATCCCGACGGTAATCGCCTGGAGTTCGCCAGCGTGAACGACCGGAAGGTGCATGGCCGAGTCTGCGACGAGTGGGGCGTGACAACCAACGGCGACGGCCCGCCGAGTCGACACATAACCAAAGATGCGCCAATCAAGGTGCTGTCGGCCGAACACGCCGGTGTCCCTATCACGGACCGGAAGCGTTCGGTTACGTTCTACAAGGACGTAGTAGGGCTGGGAATAATCCCGTCGATGGTCCCGGCGGACAACATTACATGGCTGGGCCTTCCCGACGGTTCGATGCTCCACCTGGTCGAGACCGAACAGGGCGACGCCCACACCTACCACGGCGGGTTTGTGGTCGAGGATTTTGACGCAGCAGTGCACGCCATCCAGCAGCTTGACGCCGACAACACACGGGTCGGCGATCGACTGGACGGAAGAACCGCGTTGCACTTTGACGACCCGGACGGCAACCACGTGGAGTTGGTCTCAAACAACCCGATTAAGTCAGGCCACCGAGTAGCCGATGAGTGGGGCTACACGAAGGACGTTTAGACGCGGATCGCCATCGACGCGCAATTAATCCCAGGGAGGTCCAGATGCCAGAGTTCCACATGAAACGCATCCAGCACTGGATGTTCCCTGTCGCCGATCGAATGACCGCGGTTCCGTTCTACCGGGACCTGCTTGGACTCCACTTAGTCCCGGCATTTGAGACCGCTCCCGGCATCACGATGATGGAGACAGACGACGGCACGATGGTCCACCTCAGCCAGAAATCTGAGCGCACGCCTCCAACGCATATCGCATTTGAAGTTGACGATTTCGACGCACTTCACGCACGTCTGGTCGAGATGGGTCACGAAATAGATGGCCCGGTGAAACGAGCCGATGGCAGGCCGGCCATGAAGACGCAGGACCCTGACGGCAACACCGTGGAGTTCACCACCGGCCCCGGACCTATCGAGCGCGATATGGTTGTGGACGAGTGGGGTCGCACCTCAGAACGTCCGGCAGACGGTTCTGGGCCGGACCTCAGCGGCATAAAGCCCGAGTTCCGGATGAAGCGGATCCAGCACGTGATGTTCCCCATGACGGACCGCATGAAGACCATCCCCTTCTACCGTGACCTGCTTGGCCTGCATATAGTTCCGGCGTTCGAGAATGGCCCGGGCGTCGCCTTCATGGAGACAGAGGACGGAACGATGTTCCACCTCAGCGAGCCTTCAGAAGCACGACCGCCTGCACATATAGCGTTCGAAGTCGAAGATTTTGATGCCGTACACAGCCGGCTGGTTGAGCTGGATTACGAAATCCAGGGACCAGAAAAACGGGGCGATGGTCGACCGGCTATGAAGATAAGCGATCCGGACGGCAACTGCGTGGAGTTCACGACAGGCCCCGGACCGATCTCAATTGCCGACCGCGTCGTGGACGAGTGGGGTCGTACTTCGATTCCGGGTAAGTAACGCAAACGCCAGCCGAGCCCTCTGAACATCAACCTCATCAGCATCTGGAACGATCTGACGGTTATGCAGAGTAATCTGTATATTCCTTCAGCCCTACCCACACGCCACACTCCTTCTAGAAAACTGTCTACCGTTTGAGCAGCTCCAGCAATAGCACGTCGCCGAATCAACCGGCATCCGAAAAGCCCCCCGCTGAAGAGTCCGCGTCCGGTAATACCGGAGTCGTAGACCAGGGCATGCGTGGGTCGTCTATCCTGTGGACCCTCTACGTCCCGAGCTTCCTACTACAAGTCGGTGTGGGGATGCTCATCCCGGTCTTGCCAACCTTCATCGAGGAGATGGGACTCGGCGTCGGTCTTGTGGGACTCGGGGTTTCCGGAGTCCTGATCGGGACGATGTTGTTCGACGTTCCGGCAGGCCTACTCGTCGGTCGTTTCGGTCACAAGCGGACGATGCTAGTCGGTACGGCGCTGCTCGGTATTGCAACGCTTCTGACGGCATTCAGCACCTCTTTCCCTTCACTGATGGCACTCCGGCTTTTCGCCGGAGTTGCAATGGCCCTGTGGTCGATCTCACGGATGGCCTACATCACCGACAGCATCCCTTCGAAGGGTCGTGGCCGCACGATCGCATGGTTCGCAGGTGTACAGCGTCTCGCCGTGTTTGTCGGTCCTGTAATCGGCGGGATCATCGGGGCGCGAATTAGCCTTGAAGCTGTGTTTATGGCGCAGGCGATCATGAGCGCAGCGACCCTGTTGATGCTTGTCGTTTTCGTACGAGAAAATGCGCCCATCGGAGTCGAACGTCGAACTAAGGAGGGTCACCAACCAGTCCTTAGGACCTTGATCGATCACCGTGCCAGCCTGGCACGTGGTGGAACGGCAATGGTGTCGTTACAACTCGTGCGACGCGGCCGTGAGCTGATTCTGCCCCTCTGGGGAACACATCTCGGCCTCAGTGTCGACCAGATCGGATACGTAATCGGCGTGGCAGCGGCGGTAGACGCTGTGATGTTCATACCTGTTGGATACATCGTTGATCACTGGGGTCGCAAATGGACGTCAGTGCCTAGCTTCCTGGTTCTTGGAATCGGCATGGCCTTATTGCCATTGACGGGCAATATCTGGGCCTTTGGCGCCATCGGATTTTTCACCGGCTTCGGGAACGGACTGGGTAGCGGAGCGATGATGACACTTGGCTCCGATCTCGCGCCGCGTCAGCGCCCGGCAGAGTTCATCGGCGTCTGGCGATTAATCGGGGACGTTGGAGGTGCTTCCGGGCCGATCATCGTCGGACAGATAGCTAACGCCGTGACTCTTGGCTGGGGGTCCCTGTTCATCGCAGGGATGGGGTTCCTCGGAGGATCCGGATTGTTCTTCCTCGTCCCGGAAACTTTGCAGAAAGATGATCGCGTCACTAAATCTAATCCGCCCGGGGAGTCCACGCCAACCGACACGTCGGACACAGCCGACTCAACCAAATGAACCTTGTGCTCCCCTTCCGGCATGATTCAGCGTGTTTTGAAGGTGCCCGAAATGCGTACACTCCACCTAATCTCTACAAAATTGAATTAAAGTCCCCCACATAAAGTTGTCCGCCAGCCCCCAGAACCCTCAGGAGACCGTCAATGTCCTACGAATTCATCTCGTACGAAAAAAAGGGCCACATCGTCTACGTCACGATCGAACGCCCAGAGCGGCTCAACGCCCTGCACCCACCGGCCAACCAGGAACTCTACGACGCGTTCACCGAGTTCAATAACGACGAGGACGCATGGGTTGCGATCATCACCGGCACGGGTGAGAAGTCTTTTAGCGCGGGAAACGACCTTGTATACACGTCCCAGAACTGGGCCGAACGAGAATCGAGTGCGATACGTGCACCGTTTGGCGGGATCACCTCACACTTTGAGTGCTGGAAGCCCATCATCGCCGCCGTCAACGGTTACGCACTGGGCGGCGGATTTGAGCTGGCTATGGCCTGCGACATCGTCATCATGGCGGACCATGCGCAGGTCGGCCTGCCGGAGCCTCGGGTTGGCCTGATCGCTGGAGCGGGCGGCGTGCACAAGCTCCCCCGGCACATCCCGATCAAGATCGCCATGGGCATGATGCTGACCGCCACACGGATCGACGCCGCAGAGGCGTACCGGCTTGGACTGGCCAACGAGGTCGTGCCGCAGGCCGACCTTATGGCGACCGCCGAGAAGTGGGCGAACCAGATACTTGAAGTTGCACCACTCTCTGCACGGGCAAGCAAGCAGATGGCTTACCAGGGACTGGCCTCTTCCGTGGAGGTCGCATTCGACCGCAAGTACTCGGAAGAGGCAAAGTTCCTGGCGTCAGACGACCGCCGAGAAGGCCCGCTCGCATTCGCCGAGAAGCGCAAGCCAAACTGGACCGGTAAATAGAGTCGTTTGCCTCATAGCGTCCTGAGGCAAACAAATACCCCCTCCTAATGTAGGAGGGGGTTGGGGGTGGTTAACTACCAGGGCGAACAACCGTCAGTCCGCAGCAGCAGCCTTTACCCGAGCCTGAACCTGCTTCTTCATCCCGGCAAAGAACTGCTTCATCAGCAACTTGGCCACACCGCCGAGTAGTCGCTGGCCGACACGAGAGAACAGGCCCGCAACCTCGCCTTCACCTTCCACGGCAACCAGGGTCTCACCCGGCTTGCTCTGAGAAAGAGTGAACTGCGCAGAGCCGTTCACAGCACCCTTTGCGCCCTTCCCGTCTACAACAAGCCTGAATGACGTCGTTGGCTGCTGATCCGCTACCTCGACGCGACCTGAGTACTTCCCCTTGATCGCCGCCACTCCGATGTTCAGATCCAGCTTGTAGGCATCGTCACCATCGGGAGTGAACGACTCGGCCCCGGGAATGGACGCCTCGAGCGCGCCCGGGTCGAGTAGGGTCGCCCAGACCGTCTCCGGGTCTGCCGGGAGTTTGTACGATCCGCTGATCTTCATGCAGGCCTGATTCCTCAGTCGTCCTCTGTAATTCGTGCGCTCAAAGATACCGGAGTTCGGTCACATTTGGGTTACAAACGTGGACTTATCCTCTCCAAATCGACAGATTCGGCTTGCGTACCCTCAAACGAGCAGGCATAGTGCGGCCTACGTTGAAACAAGCGACAGGGGGCCGACCATGTCGACCGAAATTACTGTCACCGTGAACGGAACAGCGCACACCACCGCCGTAGAGCCTCGTTTGCTCCTGGCACATTTTCTACGCGACGTTCTTAATCTCACGGGGACACACGTTGGGTGTGACACGAGCCAGTGTGGCGCGTGCACAGTGCACCTGAATGGCGAAGCCGTTAAGTCATGCACGGTTTTTGCCGTCCAGGCCAACGGTGCCGAAGTGACCACCATTGAGGGTCTCGCCGCAGGCGATACCTACTCGAATGTCCAGCAGGGTTTCTGGGATGAACACGGCCTCCAGTGCGGGTTCTGCACGCCGGGCATGATCATGACCTCGGAAGCGCTACTCAAGCAGAACCCGAACCCGTCCGAAGAAGAGATTCGGGCAGGGATCGCCGGTAACTACTGTCGCTGCACCGGGTACCAGAACATCGTCAACGCCATTGGCGCTGCCGCGAAAGCGGGCAAGTAAATATGGCTGTAGCAACCTTTGGAGAGAGCGTAAAACGTACGGAAGACCCGCGGCTGATCACCGGCCGAGGCAAGTACGTTGATGATGTCCGCCTGACCGGAATGGCGCACCTTGCGTTTGTACGTAGCCCGTACGGCCACGCAAACATCCAGGGCATCGACACCTCGGCTGCCCTGGACTCTCCCGGCGTCATCGCCGTATTTACCGGTGCGGACCTGCAGGAAGAACTCGGCGGACTGCCCGTCGGCTGGGTGCTTCCGGACCTGAAACAGCCGACCCACCCGCCGCTAGCATTTGAGACCGTCCGATACGTGGGTGACGCAGTCGCCGTGGTAGTTGCGGATACCGCATACCAGGCC
>Ga0114999_10001390_pt1 | contig 33641 bp, 40 predicted proteins | sample ArcticOcean_MG_C_3_FD_89820 | JGI IMG/M metagenome (GOLD analysis project Ga0114999, IMG submission 89820) | Marine microbial communities from western Arctic Ocean - ArcticOcean_MG_CB8_126 | ecosystem: Environmental > Aquatic > Marine > Oceanic | place: Arctic Ocean: Canada Basin | collected...
ATTCCCAACGCGGCCAACATTCCCTGGGGAACCGCCGTCGCTGAGGACGGGACGTTCAAGTCCGTCGAAGAGCTTCGGCAGATTTACGGCTCCAAGGGCATTAAGGGCGACCGGGAGATAATCGCCTACTGTCGCATCGGCGAGCGCTCTTCCCACACCTGGTTCGTCCTGACCCAGATACTGGGAATGAGCAAGGTGCGCAACTACGACGGTTCCTGGACCGAGTATGGCTCCATCGTGGGAGCGCCCATCGAGAAGTAGGGCAGCCTACGCTTTCGTAGCGATTAAGAGCCCCCGCCGGTTACCGGCGGGGGCTCTTTTGTTGTGGTTACGGATGTAACCTGACGGCTCAACGGCAGGGTGTATGAGGGTAAAGAAGTGAGAATAGCTCTGACTCTAGAAGGTGTGAATGCCAAGATTGATCGGGCTGAAGGGCAACGCGTCAGCCTGGTAGATGAAATTCGCGCGTTCGAGGCAGACCTGACCGCGAAAATTGAAAACGAAAAAAGGCCAGCCACGGGCCAACAGGTTTGGGTCTTCCGGGGTGAAACCCCTAGCGTTCCAGCTTCATGGTCTATTCGAATCGGAGAGTTTCTTTACAACCTTCGGTCGGGGCTTGACCACCTCGTTTGGCAGTTGGTTCTCGCAAATGGAGAAACGCCTGGAACAAGGAATCAGTTCCCGATCTATCGCGACGAGAATAAATACGAGCGTGAATCTAGGTCTCGACTTCGTGGGGTGAGCGATCATGCGGCTGAGATTATCCGAGAACTACAGCCGTTCGTTGGTCGCCGCGATAATCTGTGGAGGCTTCAATCGTTGGGCAACTTCGACAAGCATCGTCACCTCAATTTCTGTACGGCCGTCGTTGATGGGGGGCGCCTGAGTGGCAGCGGGCCACGGCTGCAGGAATTGGCCGACACCGGGGGCATTAAAACTAAGTTTGGCCGTCTCGAAAAGGATCAGGTCTTGCTGACGGTCGACGATCTGGAATATTCACTCAACGCCATGCCGGATGTTGAGGTTAGATTCGAGCAGCCCATCCCCAACGTTCACTTGCTCCCTGTCGCGAACAATCTGTTTACTTGCTGGTATGGGGCTCGGATGGCTGTGGATTCGCTCGTTACAGAGGTCGTAGACCGGGGACCGGGCATCAATGAGATTTAGGGCAAACGAGTCCCAGCGCTGGGACCGCCAGGACTCGCCTGGCAGCCCCCTTTCCAGGACCACGTGTTCGATGCCTTTTTGCGCAAGGTAATAGCTGACCCCGAGACCTGCCTGGCCCGCGCCGACAACGATTACGTCTTTTGTTATGGCTGCCTGTGCAGTCGGCACCTAGACGTAGTTGCCCCGGTCGACCTTTTTGCCGTCCTGGAACACGTCAGTCACGTTCCACATAGCCGCGATGTCGGCCGACGGGTCGCCGTCTATGATGATGACATCGCCGCGCTTGCCCTCTACGAGCGAACCGGTCTCGCCGTCGATGCGGCAAGAGCGCGCCGAGTCGGACGTGGCCGCGGTGAGAACTTCAAGGGGAGAAAACCCGACCGTGGTCATGCCTTCCAGTTCGTGCTGGAACTCGCCCATTTTGTAGTTCAGCCACGCCGAGTCGGAGCCGGCGACCATTGTCACCCCCGCCTCGCGCATACGACCGACGAAGTCTTCGTGGTTGCCGTACACGTACTTCAGTTCGTCCAGGTCGGCCTGTTCTTTAGGGGTCAAGCTGTCACTATCCAGCTTGGCCTCCAGGAACCACATCTGGTGCCTAATTGCGTGCAGCGTCGGGTTGACGAAGATGCCCTGCTCGATGATGCGCTCGGTGAGCTCCGGCCGGTAACGATAGGTGCCGTCGCTGTCGGCGTGAATGGCGTGCACGATGGTGTCAACTCCAGCATCGAGTGCATTTATCAGGCCGTCTGACGATGCGCAGTGGGCGACGACGTGCTTGCCGAATTTGTGCACTTCGTCGGTGATGGCTGAAAGCTCGTCTAAGTTAAACGAGGCGTGGTAGCGCATGGACGTGCGCGTGCTGCCGCCAGTGGCGGTAACTTTTATGAAGTCCGCACCCTCTTTTATGAGCTGGCGGACCTGGGCACGACACTCGGTGGGGCCGGTGGCGGGCGAGCCGAAGTAGCTCAGGTGCCCGCCAATAATCGCCAGGGGACGGCCTGTAAGCACCAGCCTGGGGCCGACGGTGATGCCCATTTCCATGGCCTCACGCAGCAAGAACGTGGTTCGGTTCTTCGCCCCGCAATCACGCACAGAGGTGACACCGGAGTACAGGTGGGCCCGCGCGTTCTTGGCGGCCTGCAATGTGAGTATTTCGTCGTCCAGCAGGTTCATGTCGTCACCCGATCGCCCGTCGCCCAGGCTGACGAGGTGAACGTGGGCGTCGATGAGCCCCGGCATGATGGTCATGTCCGGGTAGTCGAGCACCTCGACCTGCGCACCCTCGGGGGGGGCGACGGCCTCTTCCGTGCCCACGGCGCGGATGTCCTTGCCCTGCATGAGCACCGCGCCGCGTTCGAGCGGCGGACCGCCCAGACCGTCGATTAGACGGGCACCCTTGACCAGCGTAAAGCTCTCACTCACCTAGATACCTCCGGTTTTTTCGCGTCGATTTCACATCATCGCCTTGATTAAGGCGCGGTTCGGGAATCTTAACGGGTTGCTGCCCCTGAAGCCTACGGCTCTTGCAGGGCCACGATTGACGCCATCGACTCGGGGTTGGCCATGGCGTCCTGAGAAGCTACCTTGTCGACCGGCGTCCCCTGGAGGATTCGCTTGACGGGTACCTCCATTTTCTTGCCGTTCAACGTCTTGGGCACCACGTCTATGCGGTGGATCTCGTCGGGCACGTGCCTGGGAGACAGTTCGCGCCTTATCTTGCGCCGGATGCGGTCCGTCAGCGCCTCGTCCAGACTCGCCTGCTCGCTGAGCACCAGGAGCAGTACCAGTCGGCCGTCGCCGTTCACTCCTCCCGTGTCCACTACGAGGCTGTCGCGCACCTCGGGCATGTCCTCTACGACTGCGTAGAAGTCGGCCGTACCGGTGCGCACGCCGCCCCTGTTCAGGGTTGAGTCCGACCGACCGGAGATGACGCACTGCCCGTCGGTTCCGATGGTTACGAAGTCGCCGTGCCGCCAAACGTCGGGGTAGGGCGTGAGGTAGCTTTCCCGGAATCGGCTGCCGTCGGGGTCGTCCCACAGGTACAGCGGCATGGACGGCATCGGCCCGGTCAGCACGAGCTCGCCCACCTGTCCTACCACCGACTCGCCTGAATCATCGAACGCCGCTACCGGCGCGCCCAGGAGGCGACACGGAATTATTCCGGCCCTTACCGGCAACAGGGGGCTCGCGCCGACGATGCCGGTGCAAACGTCTGTTCCGCCGCTGAAGGAGTTGAGGAGCAGGTCCGAGTTCACCGCCTCGTAGACCCACTCGAACCCCTCGGGCGAGAGAGGCGAACCGGTCGAGCCCACGCCCCGTATGCGCGCCAGGTCCAGGTCCCGACCTGGTTGCAGCCCGGCCCTCATGCACGCGTGGATGAAGGATGCGCTGGTGCCGAAGTAGGTGACGCCCGTCTCCTGCGCCAGCCGCCACAGGGTCATCAGGTCTGGCGTGGCCGGGTCTCCGTCGTACAGGACAATGGCACCGCCCAATAGCAGGCCGGACATGAGAAAGTTCCACATCATCCAGCCCGTGCTGGTAAACCAGAAGAGCCGGTCGTCCGGGCCGATGTCCAGGTGCAAAGAGGACGTCTTGAGGTGGTCGATGAGGATGCCGCCGTGCCCCTGCACGATGGCCTTGGGCAGCCCGGTGGTTCCGGACGAGTACAGCACCCACAGCGGGTGGCCGAATTCGACCGGTTCGAAGCTCGGTTCGGCGCCGGTCACGAGGACGTCGTTCCATGCCATCAGCCCGTCAGTTGCCGCGAAATTGGGGTCGAGGTAGGGGACAACGACGGTCGCCTTCAGCCCTGGCAGGTTTTCGCGTAGCGTCGCAACGGTGTCGTACAGGTCGAAGCGCTTGCCGCCGTAAACGTAGCCGTCGACCGTCAGTAATACCACCGGCTCAATCTGGTGAAACCGGTTCACCACGCTGCGCACCCCGAATTCTGGCGCGCAGCTCGACCACACCGCCCCTATGCTCGCGGCAGCCAGGAAGCCGACAATCGCCTCTGGTATGTTCGGCATTAGCGCGGCAACCCGGTCGCCCTTCTTCACTCCCAGTTTGCGCAGCCCTGCCGCCAGCTCCGCGACCTGGCGTGCGAGGTTGGAGTGCGAGACTACGACCGGCGGGCGAGCCTCGGAGTGGGCGATGATGGCCGTGTGATCGTCGCGCCGAGCGAGCGCATGCTCTGCGTAGTTGAGCCGCGCCCCCTCGAACCAGCGGGCACACTGTATTTTGCGCCCGTCGAGAACGCGCTCGTATGGCGAGTGGGCTTTTATCTCGAAGTAGTCCCAGATCGACGCCCAGAACGCTTCCATGTCGTCAACCGACCAGCGCCACAGGGCGTCGTAGTCGGGGAAGGTGAGCCCACGGTTTTCGCGCAGCCAGCGCATGTAGCGAGCGACGCTGGAGTGGCGCAGCACCGTCTCGGACGGCTCCCACAACATACGGCCTTGAGTAGAGGTCATTTGGGTGCGTGCACCTCGCCCGGCAACTCTAGACTAGTGCTCGTGTGGGTGCGCCGAGGCGGGCCGGTGCTGCTTCAGTTTCGCTCGGGACTCGACCGAGCCCCGGTCTATACGCTCGCCACCGAGGAAGACTTCGGCGACGTTCCACAGGTCGGCAGCTCGCTTGTCTGGCTGCCCGTCTATCACCACCACGTCGGCGAATTTGCCCGGCGTTAAGGTGCCCACGATGTCGTCGATCCCGAGCGACCTGGCGGCATCGCCGGTGATGCTGGCGACTCCGGCGGGACCGGACAGCCCGACCTGCGTCAGCAGTTCCGTTTCGTACGGGGCGTTGCCGAGCCTGAAGTCGGCCCACGACGAGTCGGAGCCGGTGATCATCTTTACACCCATGCCGAGCATGCGACGGGAGTCTTCCATGCGCTGTTCGAAGTTTCGCTCTGCTTCGTCGAGGCTGGCCTGTTCGGTTTTGCTCAACGGTCGCTCAGATTTTTTGTCCAACAGTGCCCAGACACCGGCCTGCTGCACCGCCAGGGTCGGGTTTACGTAGGCACCGGCCTCGGCGATGCGATCGACCACGTCCTCGCGGAACACGTCGGAGCCGTCGGCGTCCCGGAAGATGCAGTGGATGATCATGTCGATTCCGGCGTCGAGCGAGTTGATGGAGCCCTGTGTGGACGAGCAGTGCGCGGCCGTTAGCTTGCCCATACCGTGCGCGGTCTCAGTCAACGCCCGAAGTTCGTCAATGTTGAATGAGGGTAACAGGGGGAATGACGTGGTGGTGGTGCCCCCGGTGGCGGTGACTTTTATGTAGTCGGCACCCTCTTTGATAAGGCGGCGAGCCTGCGCCCGTACCTCGTTTTCGCCCGTTGCCACGGTTCCGAAGAAGCCCATGTGGCCGCCAATTATTGAGACAGCACGGCCGCACAGCACCATGCGGGGGCCGGTGACGATGCCTTCATTAATGGCGTCCCGTAGGCGCAGCATTGTGTAGGCTTTCGGACCGTTTTCCCGAATGGTGGTGACGCCGGTGAACAGGCTGGCGTGGGCGTTGCGGGCGGACTGAAGGGTCAGTATTTCAGACGGGATTTCGCCGATGGTGTCTCCCACCCGGCCGTCGCCAAAGCCGTTGTGGTGAGTGTGGCAGTCGACCATGCCGGGCATGATGGTCATGCCGGGGTAAGACCGGGTCTCAACTGGCGCCCCATCAGGGGCCACCACCTCGGACGCCCGGCCAGCCGCGATTATCTTGCCGCCGCCGATCAGCACCGCCCCGTTCTCGACAGCCGGACCGCCGGTGCCGTCCAGCAGTCGGTCGGCTGTGATTAGAAGCAGCGGGTCTGCGCTGGAAGTGGTCACCGGCCCCTCTTTTCGTCGTCGGCCTTGAACTCCCTCACCTCGGGTCGATACTCGCCTGCCTCGGTTGTTCGTGAGGTATTGGGGCTCTGGGGAGTGTCGGTAGTTTCGGAGGGCTGGACGTCTATAGACTCCCCAGGTTCTTCAGATGGCTTTTGGTATTCTTCGGGAATCTCCCCGCGCTGGCGCGCCGCAATCATCGCTAACTCGTGCAGTTCTTGCGCCTCGTCGTAGTCGGAGTAGCGGTCGCGCATGCTGATGACTTTCTCGGTCAGCCCCGCTGAAGCAGGCACGTAGGCGAGGCTGACCTTGCCGCCCTCACGCATGCGAATGTCGATGGCGGTGTAGCCGAGGTACCGCCCGAATAGGCCGGGCCGCTCTACGACGCGCTGGAACTGCTCGGCGGGCAAATTGTACATCTGAGTATTGCCCAGCAGGCCCCGCTGGAAGATCACTGCGTCTTGGGCGACGTGGTAGGCGGTCCTGCGCCAACCCAGGTAGCGGGGGACGGTGACGGCAATCCCCAGGCCAATGGCGAAGATGAAAAATCCGGAGCCTGGGTCCTGCGAGCCGAACAAGATGGCCACTACCACCCAGGGCGCTCCGCCCCAGATCCACGCCCAACGAGACTGGCGGATCTCGGTAGAGCCCGGCGGAATGGTTATTTCGGTAAGGCCGGGCGGCCCGGCACCCTCTGGGCTTACTTGCCGACCTACTGGCTGCTTGGGTGGGTTCTCTGGGCGTTCGTTTTTTTCGGGCTCGGTCACGTGTTCCTCTTTGGGCTCCGGGTTATCCACTTTTTATATGACGGAATGCGGCTCGTCAGGGTTGCGCCCGGCGGCCTCGAATACGCTGACGCAGGGCGCTGTTTTCTTGTTGCAGTTTTTCTATCGCCTGTTCGGCCGCTTCAATGCGAGCGAGCAGCCGTAGGATAACCTCAACCCCCGCAAGGTTCACTCCCAGGTCGTCGACTAGGTTGCGCACCCGCATGACCCTGTCGACGTCGCGCCTGGAAAAGACCCGCTGATTGCCGGGCGACCTGGCCGGTTCCACCAGGCCCAGCGTCTCGTAATAACGGAGCGTCTGGGTCTGCACGCCGCACATGCGGGCTGCGACGCTAATGACGAACACGGGCTCGTCCCGTCCAAAGAGGTCACTCGTGTTCATTTCGAGTACTCCTGTCGCACGAATCAACTCCCGTCCGTCGATGGGTTCGGGACTGAACGGGTGTCGCGGTATTTTGTTATCAACTCTTTTTGTTCGTCGTTCAAGTCGTCTGGAACGGTTGGGCGCACCGTTGCCATGAGGTCGCCCCGTCGGTCGGACGACCCGAGCACAGGCATTCCTTTGCCGCCCAGGCGAATCTTGCGGCCGTTCCCGCTGCCTGCCGGTATGGTCAGTACGACGGTCCCGGTCATGGTGGAAACCTCAGCCTCACCGCCGAGTGCGGCCACCTCGAACGGCACCTCTACGTCGATATGCAGGTCGTCCTTGCGGCGGGAGAATCGCGGGTGCGGCTGCACGGTGACTTGGATTAATAACTGCAACTGCTTGGACGGAGAGATGCGCACTGTGGAGCCCGTCTTCACCCCGGCGGGAATTTTCACCTCTATGGTCCTGGGCCCGCCCTGTCCGGTGAGAGAGACGTTGCGGATGGTCCCCGCGAACGCCTCTTCGAGGCTGACTTCTACCGACGTTTCCAGCCTCTGAACAGCGGGTGCGCGTCGGGCGCTGAAGTGGGACGAGCCACCGAAAAAGTCGGATAGGTCGCCACCGAAAATGTCCCCACCGCCGCCGTAACCACTGGCGTGCCGGGTGAAGGGTCCGCCTTCGGAATTCAGGCGGTCGGCGTGCTTCCAGTTGTCGCCGTACCGGTCGTAGTTTTTTCGATTCTCTTTGACGGAGAGAACCTCGTAGGCCTCGTTGATCTTTTTGAACTCGCGCTCGGCCTTCTCGTCGCCGGGGTTCAGGTCGGGGTGATGCTTGCGAGCAAGACGTCTAAATGCCGCCTTGACGTCTTTATCCGAGGATTTCTTCGTGACCCCCAGCGCTTTGTAGTAGTCGCTCATAGTTCGTGTAAATACCGGTTACTTAAATTTCGTGATCATATTATAGCTGTTTCAAGTAAATCAAGAGACTTGATACAAAAATCATAAGATTAGTAGTTTGACAACTATAAGTAGTGCGGTCGGTCCGCAAGCTGAAATTACTAGCGCGAACACAAGAGAGTGATTCCGGAGGAGGAAGACGCATGACTCTGAAACGATGGGACCCATTCGGCGACCTGCGAAGAGTAGAAGGCACATTCGGACGCATGTGGAGCGGCCGTTACTATCGTCCGTCGAGCGTCAGCGACCCCCAGAGGCTCGGCGACGAGGTGGCTACCTATGCTCTGCCGCTGGACGTGATCCGGGAAGAAGACGAGGTGGTCATCCGCGCCTCGGTGCCGGGGCTGGACCCGAAGGACATTGAAGTTACGGTCGATGACAGCGTGCTGACGATTGCCGGTTCGACGACGCAAGACGAAAAGGCCGAGTCACCCGGCTACATGCTGCGGGAGCGACCCAGCGGCAGGTTCGCGCGGTCGGTGAGGCTGCCGGACTACGTTGACGCGGAAAAAGCCGAGTCTACGTATGAGCACGGAGTCATCTCCGTCACGCTGCCAAAGAGTGAGGCTGCCCGTAGCAAGCGACTCGAAATCAAGATCTCGGAAAACTAATCAGGTAACTTGCCGGCCCCAAAAGGGTCGGTACGAGCAAGCAACAGGGCCCCGGTCTTTCCTAGTAGACCGGGGCCCGTTTTGCGCCTTTTGTTCGGGCTATTGGGCAGGTCTTAAGACGGCCGGTGGCTTAAGATGATTGGGTGTCCAGTCCAAGGGTGTATACACGTTCCGGGGACGCCGGTGAGACGGGCCTTCTGTTCGGAGGCCGGGTGTCGAAGGCCGACCTGGCGACAGAGGCGTACGGAACCATAGACGAGGCGGTCTCGATGATGGGCCTCGGCCGGGCGCTGTCGAACTCCGACCGGGTGAAGGACACTCTACTGACGGCCCAAAAGGAGCTATTACATGTCGCCTCTGAACTGGCGACCGCACCGGAGAACAGGGTTCACTTGGAAAAGCAGGTCGGTGCGATTCGAGCTGAAATGGTCGATGAATTGGAGGTTCGGATCGACGTCCTCAAGGCCGAGGTAGAACTTCCCCGAGCGTTCATCGTTCCTGGCGCGTCTCCCGCTTCTGCGGTCATCGACGTGGCCCGGACGATGTGCCGAACTGCTGAACGACGTATCGTCGCGCTGAAAGAGGCCGACCGGTTGCCCAATGACAACGTCCTGCGATTCGTGAATCGCATGTCGGACCTGCTTTTCGTGCTGGCCAGGTATGAGGACAGGGCGCTGCCTTTTGAACTCACGACGGGTGAGCCTCCAAAGGGCGAACCCAAGACGGACGATCAGGCCTGAGCCCTAGCAGTGCCAGAACCCCGGCAATGAGAGAGCGAGCCAATTGAGTAAAACAGTGCGCGTGGCCATAGTCGACTATCGCGCGGGGAACCTGCGCAGCGTGGCCAAGGCACTGGAGGCGGCAGGCGCGGAAACGCTGGTGACCTCCGACGCCCGGGATATCGAACGAGCGGACGCCCTCGTATTCCCCGGCCAGGGAGCGAATGACTCGTCTATGCGAGCGCTTAAAGAGAGAGGGCTTGTAGGACCGATAACCGATTTCATTGCCGCAGACCGGCCGTTCTTCGGCGTCTGCCTGGGGCTGCAACTTTTGATGGACAGTTCCGACGAAGGGGTTGAAGCCGGGCTCGGGATTATTCCCGGCCGGACACGCAAACTCCCGACCGGTCAGAAGATACCGCACATGGGCTGGAACAGCGTCGATATTCGCGACGATCACGAGGTTCTAGCAGGCGTCATCGACGGCACGCATTTTTATTTTGTGCACAGCTACTACGCCGACCCGGCCGACCCGAGCATGGTGGCCGGAACCACCGAGTACGGCGTGGAGTTCTGCAGTGCGGTTGCCCGCCGGGCCCTCGTCGCAGTCCAGTTCCACCCGGAAAAAAGCGGCGAGGTGGGGCTCGACCTTTATCGCCGATTCATAGATTTTGTAGGACGCGTTTAATGCAGGTAATACCGGCGATAGACCTGATGAGAGGCCGCTGCGTGCGGCTGATGCAGGGCGACTTCGCCAAAGAGACGGTGTACTCCGAAGACCCTGAAGGTGTCGCCCGCCAGTGGGCGGCAATTGGGGCCGAGCGTATCCACGTAGTAGACCTCGACGGTGCTCGCACGGGGTCACCTGTGAACATGGACGCGGTCGCCCGCATAGTGGCCGCCGTCGATGTGCCCGTGCAACTGGGCGGAGGCATTCGGACCCCGGCCTTGGCCCGCGAGGCATTGAACCTGGGTGTGGACCGGGTAATGGTGGGTACCGCTGCCACCGATCCGTCCCTGGCCGCACAGATGCTCGAAGCGGTGGGGCCGGACGGGCTGCTGGTGAGCGTGGATGCCCGGGACGGGGAGGTCGTCGTGTCCGGGTGGACCGAGTCCGGCGGCACGAAAGTTGGCGAACTCGTTTCTGCAATGGAGCGACTCGGCGTCCAGCGCGTCATGTACACAGACGTGGCCAGGGACGGCACATTGACCGAGCCCAACTACGGGGCGGTCGAAGAGCTTGTCGGCCAGACCGCCGTTGCCGTCATCGCCGCCGGTGGCATCGCCTCGGTGGACCATCTCACCAGGCTCGCCAGGCTGGGTGTCGAGGGGACTGTTGTGGGAAGGGCGCTGTATACTGGAGATATTGACTTGGCCGAGGCGATTGTCGCGACTAGGCCGTAATGAGGCCGTCCCGGTGAACCCTTTGGACGGCTCCATTTCCGGGTCCTTTAAATAGGCTGAGCGGCCCGAAAAGTATCGGCCGAAATTCGACTCCAGCGCCAGCGCGCGAACGCCAACTCGGTATCAGGGCGTTTTTCGCTGGCCCAGAGCAACGAAAACGATAAGAGAAGAACATGGTTAAGAAATACGACCCCGCTGTTAAAGAGGCCCTGCTAGCTAAAGACAGGGCGGACTCACTCGATACCCACCGGGTGATGTCGTTTCTACCCCTGATGCCCTACCAGGAGGTAGCGGACATGGGCTGCGGACCCGGCTATTTCACCATTCCGCTGGCCAAGTTCACGTTTGACGGCAAGGTGTTCGCCCTCGACATCCACCAGGAGATGCTCGACGCAGTGCGCGAGGCAGCGGATGAAGTGCGACTGGGCAATGTTGAGACGGTGCTCTCCAAAGAGGCGAAGGTCGCTCTGGGCAAAGAGACGATTGATGGCGCTCTGGCCGCGTTCTTGCTTAGCGACGTGGCAAAGCCTGCCAAGGTGCTCAAAGACATGCACGCTTCCCTGAGAAATGGCGGCTGGCTGGGCGTCATTGAAGAGACGCTGATAGGCGACAACGGTGCGGACGCTGAGGTTTCGCTGTCGGAGTCGGACATCTCTGACCTCGTGCTCGACGCCGGGTTCCGATTCACCGGCCGCTACGACATTTCCGCCACCAACTACATGCTCGTCTTCCGAGCGTAGTCTGCGGCCCGGCGCATTCCCGGATAAAAAGCAATGCTTACCAAGCGGATTATTCCCTGTCTCGATGTCGATGGTGGCCGGGTGGTCAAAGGGGTCAGCTTCGTTGATCTTCGCGACGCCGGTGACCCTGCCGAGATGGCGTCCTTCTACGACCGCGAGGGTGCGGACGAACTCGTCTTCCTCGACATTACCGCCAGCTCCGACGGCCGTAAGACCATGGTGGATGTTGTGCGCAAAGTTTCGGAAGAAGTGTTCATTCCCCTGACAGTCGGCGGCGGCATCCGTAGCTCAGACGACGTCAGGACAATGCTCGAGGCGGGGGCCGACAAGGTTTCCCTCAACACTGCTGCAGTATACAACCCGGGGTTGATTTCGGAGGCGGCCGAGAGGTTCGGCAACCAGTGCATTGTGGAGGCCATAGACGCCCGCCGCATTGGTTCAGCGGCCCTCGATCTGCCCGTGGGCAGCCCCGGCGAAGTGGGCGTGGACGCCGACATCGCGCTGACGGACGACTCTATCTGGGAGGTGGTGACCCACGGGGGCCGCACACCTACCGGGATAGATGCAGTCGAGTGGGCCGCACGGGTGGCCGAACTGGGCGCAGGTGAACTGCTGGTGACCAGCATGGACACCGACGGGCAAAAGAGCGGCTACGACAACGAACTGCTCAGGGCAATCTCCGATCGCGTCACGGTGCCACTCATTGCCAGCGGTGGTGCAGGCGAACTGGACCACCTGTGCTCGGCGGTGGAGGAGGGCGGTGCCGACGCTGTGCTGGCTGCGAGCATCTTCCACTTCGGTACATTTCGCATAACCGATGCAAAGAAATACATGGCCGACCGTGGCCTGGCCGTTAGGCCGATCAAGGAAGTCAGATGATAAAACTCGACGACAAGGGGCTTTTCCCCGCAATTGCTCAGAATGCCGAGACCGGCGAGGTTCTCATGCAAGGGTGGATGAGCCAGGGCTCGCTCAAGCGAACGCTTGAAAGCGGCGAGGTGTGGTTTTATAGCCGCAGCCGGGCCGACCTTTGGCACAAGGGGGAGATGTCGGGCAACTACATGCGTGTGCGCAGCGTGGTGCCCGATTGTGACGGTGACGTGGTGCTGATCAAGGTGGACCCGGACGGGCCCATATGCCACACCGGCGAGCCGACCTGCTTTTTCGCGGACCCCATTGAGGCCATGCCTGAGTTTGAGGGCGCTGACGACGGCTCTGGCATTATCGAGGAGTTGTTCTCGGTCATACAGGACCGTAAGGCTGAGATGCCGGAGGGCAGCTACACGACCGAACTATTCACCGACGGACCGGAGCGAATAGGCCAAAAGGTTGTCGAAGAGGCCGGGGAGACGGCCATCGCCGCAGTGGCGGGCCGAACAGAGAACCTTCCAGAAGAAATAGCCGACTTGCTGTACCACACGCTGGTACTTATGGCGGCGTCGGGCGTTACGCCGAAGGACGTGTGGTCGCGCCTTCGCGAACGTCGAAGCTAATAGCCTCTTCCATGGCCGCGATGGCTACCTCTATCTGACCGTCGTCGGGCTCCCTTGTGGTCAGGCGCTGGAGGACCAGGCCGGGCAGCGCTATTAGCTGTACCAGCGGACTGTTTGGGTGGAAGCCGCTGAACCTGATTACCTCGTAACTGACCGAGGCGATCAATGGGATAAGCACGATTCTAGACGTGAAGAGCCACCACAGTGGGTCCCGGCCGGTGAAGGCGAACACCACGATGGCCACGAACATTACCACCAGCAGGAAGGCCGTTCCGCAGCGCGGGTGAGCGGTGGAGTAGCGGCGCACCGAGACGATGTCGAGATTTTCGCCGTGTTCGTGGGCGTGCACTGCCATGTGCTCTGCGCCGTGGTACATAAAGACTCGGCGGATCTCTTGCATACGGCCGATGACGGTTATGTATGCAAGGAAGAGTGCGAGACGAATTACGCCTTCGAGGATGTTGCTGAGAAGGTCTGAACCGATGAGGCCCTCAAGGCCCTTGCTGGCGAACACGGGCACTAGAAAGAAGATGCCGACCGCCAGGGCAATTGACACGATCATCATCCCGGCTATGGATGCGCCGCCAAGCTCTTCTTCCTCGCCGGCCGCGACGTTGGCCGAGTGGCTCAGCGCACGCATACCCAGCGTCAGGGTCTCGGCCATGACGAGCATTCCGCGCAGGAGCGGGATACGCCTGACAGGCCCGTTGAACAGGGAGTTCAGCGACAGGGTGCGAAGCGTTATTTCACCTTCAGGGTTGCGCACGGCCACAGAGGCGGAGCGCAGTCCACGGATCATGACGCCTTCGAGCACGGCCTGACCGCCGTATGTGACCTTGCTGGTCGGGTTTTCCATTTGATGGTTAGGGATTACCTGAAGGGCTGTGGTTCTGCGATTGCCGTATAAGACAAGAGAGGGGTGAGCATGCTCACCCCTCTCTTTCTATAAATCGATAACTTCTGCCGCCGCCTACTTGAGGTTGTAGCGTCGCCTCATGCGGTCAACCCGACCCTCGGTGTCGACGATTCGCTGCTCACCGGTGTAGAACGGATGGCACCGGTTGCACAGTTCCACGCGAAGTTCCGGTTTGGTGGCTCCGGTAGTGAATGTTCGCCCGCATGAGCAGATGACCTGCGCTTCGGGGAAGTATTCGGGGTGTATTCCTGTTTTCATTGTTGTCTCCTGACAGGCCTGTCGGGGCCCTATGCGGAGTAGACGCTTACGCGCTTTTTGTCCTTGGTGGCGTGCTCGAACTTGACCTTGCCGTCGATGAGGGCGAACAGGGTGTGGTCGCGGCCCATGCCAACGTTCGTGCCCGGCCTAATTACGGTGCCGCGCTGTCGGACGATAATAGCGCCCGCACTCGCGAACTCGGTGTCGTAAAGCTTTACGCCCAGCCTCTGACCGGCGCTGTCGCGTCCGTTCCTAGAGCTGCCAGAACCTTTTTTATGCGCCATGCGTTTTCTCTCCTCGAGCCGCTATCACCGAGCGGCTTCGGCACCCCATCTGGGGCCGTAACTATGAGATGCTCGTGATCTTCAGGTCGGTGTAGGGCTGACGGTGCCCGTTCTTGCGCCGGTAGCGAGTCTTGGCCTTGTACTTAAAGATAATGACCTTCTTGCCTCGGCCAGAGGTTTCTATTTGGGCGACGACCTTCGCATCGGGCACCGAAGGGGTGCCGATGGTGACGGTGCCGTCGAGCGACAACATGCGAACGTCGTCTAGCTCAACGACGTCGCCTTCGTCACCGGGCAACGTTTCCACTCGGATGACGTCACCGGCGTTTACGCGGTACTGCTTACCGCCTGTTTGGAGTATGGCGTAGTCGGACAAGGTATATGCTCCGGGAAATACTGCGGGCCGGGAGCTACTGAGAGGTAGCTTTGCGCCCGTTACCATCGGCGCTCAGAGCGCTACCTATAAGGATAGAGTTATACCGGCGCAGGGTCAAGATTTTGATCCCGTGGATTTGGCTGTTTTGCTGGGTTTTCGGTAAGCAGGATCGATGTAGGCGAACTCGAAGACCTTCTCCGGTTCCCACTGGCCTGTGGCCCCATCGAATTTCAACAGGCCGACGAATTCTCCTCCGGTGGTGTAAGCCCTCGCCTGGTCCCCGGGTCCCCGGGAAGGCACGCGAGCACCGACCGGTATCGGCTGCCCCTGCCTGACGATCTTCACGAGCCGGTCGCCCAATACCAGGGCTGGCAGGTGCGACAGCGCGGCATCGGGGGCCCGGACAGAGTCCTTCCAACCCCCGTCGGTGAAAATTTCCTCAACTGCATCCAGCGTCAGCGCTTCTTCCAAGCGAAAGTGCCCGCTTCGCAGGCGTATCAGGCTTTTAAGGTTGCCTCCAACTCCAAGTGCCTGACCAAGGTCATGAGCTAGCGACCTCATGTAAAACCCTCGACCGCACTGCACGAACACGGTGGCGAACGGAGGGTCGTACTCTTCCAGGGTGAGGGTCTCAACGACAACACGACGCGCGTCACGCTCCACTTCAATGCCCGCGCGCGCCAGGTCGTAAAGCCGCTTACCGTCTTTTTTCAGAGCGCTGTACATGGGGGGGACCTGGTCAATGGTGCCCCTGAACCCAGCAAGGGCCTCTTCAACCTGCTCGGCGGTCACGCCGGACGCGTCGGTCGTGGTGACGACCTGTCCGGCAGAATCGTAAGTGTCGGTATGGACGCCCAACTCCACCACGCCCCGGTACTCTTTGCCACCGTCGACGAGGTATTCCATCATGCGTGTGGCCTGACCCAGGCAGACGGGTATAACGCCGGTCGCTATGGGGTCGAGCGTGCCACCGTGTCCGACCTTCTTGATGCCGCTGTAGTGCTTGACGCGTCGAACCACGTCCATGGACGTTATTCCCGACGGTTTGTTGATTACCAGCAGGCCGTCGATTTGGCGGGCGGCTGTTTTTCGGCTCATGTGGTCAAACCTGTGATGACTCTGCCCCAGGGGGCTTTTTAGGGCTGAGCTCGATTGGGTCCGGTTCGGGAGACGGCAGTTCCCCGGTGGCCCGGAGGATTTTTCCGGACATGTCGGCCCCGTGTTCAATGGACTTGTCGAGTTTGAACAGAATTTGAGGCACGGTTCTCATTGCTAGGCGGTTGCTCAACCGGCGGCCGACGAAGCCGGACGCCGAGTTCAAGGCCTTTACGACCTTGCGGGCGTCCTCACTGCCGTACACGCTAATGAAAACTTTTGCCCTGCGCAGATCGCCCGTCGTCTCTACATCGACGATGCTTACCATGCCGTCAATACGGGGATCCTTGACCTCGCTAGCGAGAACCTCGCTAAGTTGCTGGCGCAGGTTCGCGTTGACGCGGTCGGTGCGGCGCGTCATATGACTGGTCTAGCCGACGCCGACCTGCTCGCTGCGGTGGGCTTCGAGGATGTCGCCCTCTTGGAAATCGTTGAACCCTTCGAGTACAAGGCCACCTTCGTTGCCATTGGCGACCTCACGGACGTCGTTTTTAAAGTGTTTGAGACTGAGCAGTTTGCCGACGGCCAGCCTCTCGCCATTCCTGGAGACATGGACTTCTGCGTCCCGGGTGAATTTGCCCCGGCCTACGTAGAAGCCAGCGACGCGGGCGGTTCGCCCCATGGGGAATACGGCCCTGACGGTCGCTTCTCCCTCTACAATGTCCCGGTAGACCGGCTCGAGCAGGCCCTGCAAGGCCTTGTCTACATCCTCGATTAGGGCGTAGATGATGCTGTAGTTGCGTACCTCAACGCCCTCCTGGCTGGCGCGAGCCCGGGCACCGGCCTGGGGTTCGGTGTTGAAGCCGATGATGATGGCGTCGGAGGCGACCGCCAGTAAGACGTCGTTTTCGGAGATGCCGCCGGTCGCCGAGCGAATGACGTTGACCTTGACCTTCTCGGTGCCGAGCCCGGTCAGGGCCGTAAGAACGGCATCCACGCTTCCCTGGACATCTGTTTTAACGATGAGGTTGAGGGACTTGGCCTCACCCGACTCAACTCGCGTGTAGACATCGCTAAGAGACGCGCCAGTTTGGGTGGCTGAATCTCGTTCCCGCTGTTCGGTGAGGGTCCGAGCGGCCTTCTCGCTGGCGACGACTTCGAATATGTCGCCAGCGTCCGGTACCCCGGTTATGCCCAGGATTTCCGCCGGGGTGGACGGGCCTGCCTCGGCGAAGCGCTCTCCCCGGTCGTTGATCATCGCCTTGACCCGGCCACGCGTCGAACCAACAACGATGTGGTCGCCAACTCTCATGGTGCCGGTCTGCACGAGTACGGTGGCAACTGTGCCTCGGCTGCGGTCGATCCGGGCCTCGACGACTACTCCGCGAGCATTTCGCTCCGGGTTAGCCTTGAGTTCGGCCATCTCGGCGACCAAGCCGATGTGTTCCAGCACGTCTGAAACGCCCTCACCTTTGAGTGCCGAAACCGGGACGGAGATGATTTCACCGCCCCAGTCCTCTACCAGCAGGTCGTGTTCGGCAAGTTGCCGCTTAACCTTTTCGGGGTCGGCGTCAGCCTTGTCTACTTTGTTGATTGCCACGATCATCGGCACGTTGGCGGCCTTGATGTGGTCAATGGCCTCCTCTGTCTGAGGCATCAGGCCGTCGTCGGCAGCCACCACCAGTATTGCGATGTCGGTTACTTTCGCCCCACGTGCGCGCATGGCTGTGAACGCCTCATGACCAGGCGTGTCGAGGAAGGTGATCTTCCCGTTGTTTTGTTCGACCTGGTAAGCACCAATGTGCTGGGTAATGCCGCCCGCTTCGCCATCGACCACCTTCGTGTTTCGGATGGCGTCTAGCAGAGTGGTTTTGCCGTGGTCGACGTGCCCGAGAATGGTCACGACCGGAGGCCTCGACTTGAGGTCGGCGGGGTCCTCTCCGTCTTGAGAGGGGACTATGGAGGTAGCGTCGGAGCCCTCGTCTTGTGGTTCGAGAATGTCGTACCCGAAGTCCTCGGCGAGGTCGGCGGCCAGTTCGAAGTCTATGACTTCGTTAATGGCGTACATGAAGCCGCGACGCATGAGTTGCTTAATGACATCGACCGGGGTCACGCGCATCAGGATGGCGAGGTCACCGACCGAAATGGCGTTGGGTATGTCGAGAACTGGCGCAGCCGAATCGGTGACGGCACCGTTACCGGCCGTGTCAATGCCGGGTTCGTCGTTGGGTTGGTCTTGTCCCGTAGTGGTCATCTAGTTGGTCTCTGTCGGGCCTTGCGGCTCGACCCTCTCTTGATTCAATTCGGAAATCAGGCGACCCATTTCCGACTCGGACACCGGAGTCCGCAGCGCGTAGGATAACCTACCCGGCCGCAGCAACATCCGGTCGCACTCGGGCCTCTGGCACAGGTAGGCACCACGACCCGGCAGCCTCCGCTTGTGGTCTATTCGCACGCCACTCCGATTAGCAGCGACCCGCACATCGGAGGCGATCCGTATCAACGCAGATTTCCTGATCTTGGTGCCGCAAGCGATACAGGTCCGTTCAGGGGGATGCGTTGACTCCAACCGCCCGTGCCTAAACGCCGTGCCAATATACTGCCACGCCAACGCGAAGCGGTCGTCCGCTTAGCGTCGGCGTGGCCTGTACACACGCCTGCGTCCGCCGGAACGACGTCGGCGTCCTGGCCCCTCGGGCCGCAGTTCTTCGATGTCTTCTGCAAATCTGATCTGACCGGGTTCTGAGGACGCTGCCGGTCGCCGTACCGTCCAAACTTCTTCCGGCAGTTCGGAAAGGGATGGAGCGGCGACGCCGACGGGTTCCGGAGAAGGCGCGGCCTTTTTCTCCCGAGGTGCGGGTGAAGGTCTCGGAGGGGACGCCGGGACGACCGGCGCGGCCTCAACCGGCGCTTTGTCTTCTTCGGTCGACGTCTCAACTGCTGGCTCGGCCACCTCGACCACCTCTGGCTCGGCACCGGCAGCAACTTCGTCAGCGACAGGGGCAGCTTCCGCTACCACGGCTACCACTGGCTCAGCAGCTTCCGCCGCTGCAGGCGCCACCGCTTTGGGCGCTGGCTTGGGAGGAGCCTCGCCAGCTTCAACGTCGCTCTTTATGTCGACCTTCCACCCAGTTAGCTTGGCGGCCAGCCTGGCGTTTTGACCCTCTTTGCCGATGGCCAACGAGAGCTGGCGATCGGGAACGACCGCCAATGCCGTCAACGCATTGGGGTCCAGATCGACCCTTAGAACCAGAGAAGGGCTCAGGGCGTGGGCGATGAATACGGTCGGGTCGGGATCCCACTCGACGACGTCGATTTTCTCGCCGTGGAGTTCGTTAACGATGTTTTGTATGCGTATGCCGCGCAGGCCCACACACGAGCCCACGGGATCGACACCTGTCTGTTCGGACCAGACGGCGACCTTGCTACGAGCACCCGGCTCACGGGCGATGGCCTTAATTTCGACCGACCCGTTGTAGATTTCAGGAACTTCCATCTCAAACAGTCGCCTCAGCAGCAACTTGTCGGTGCGCGAGACGATCAGTTCAGGGCCCTTGAGGGACCGCTCAATGGACTTGAGCAGGACCTTCATTTTCTGGCCCACGCGATAGCGCTCAAAGTAGACCTGCTCGGTGGGGGGCAAAATGGCCTCGGCCCGCCCCAACTCGGCGACGATCTGCTTCGGCTCAATGCGCTGGATGGTGACTGTGTAGACTTCGCCCTCTTTGTCGGCGAACTCTTCGTAAACCAGTTCGCGCTCAGCCTCACGCAGTCGCTGCAGAACCACCTGCTTGGCGGTCTGGGCGGCTATGCGGCCTGCGCTGTGTGGAAGGCTCTTGTAGGCGACGCTCTCTTCGAGAACGGCGTCCGGCTTGAACTTGCGCGCCTCGGCGAGAGTCATCTCCATTTGAGGGTCTTCGACCTCTTCGACGACCTTCTTAAGGAGGTAAACGCTGACCTCTCCGCTGCCCGGATCGAGCTTGACGGAGATGTCTTGCCCCGCGGCTATGCTATCCTTCCGATACGCTGAAACAAGGGCTGCCTCTATTGCGGACAGCACAATTTCACGGGGCAAATTGCGCTCCGCTGCAAGTTGAGTCAGCGCGATCAGGAAATCGCTCTTCATACTTTTTGTCAGCCTCTCCCCTGCGCCTTTGTGCGCAGCACGAGTGCGAAAAAAATCCCTCTTTAATCAAAGAAAGCGGGGCCAGCCCCACTCTTCGCGAAGAGGAAAAGTTGTCGCCCGCCAGTATAGCAACTGCCGCCAATTCTAACAACCACACTTTGCTCATAAACGTGGGTTTGCAGCCGTGGAGGGCTCTTCGGCGAGTCCGGATGATCGCTGTTTTAGCGTTGCCGTTGCTCGTGTTTGTGGCTGCTTGTACGGGCACAAATGAGGACGAACTCGTCGTCTTTGCCGCAGCCAGCCTGACCGACGTACTTACCGAACTTGGTGAGCAGTACGGGGCAGAGACCAGGACCAGTGTCATTTTCAGCTTTGGGGGGTCTCAACTTCTTTCGCGTCAAATAGTCGATGGTGCCCCCGCCGACCTGATGATCTCCGCCGGGAGGCAACCAATCGACCTGCTGGAAAGGGAACAGGTCGTGGAGGCGGGCCCATTCGACCTGGTCAGCAATGAACTGGTGGTGGTGACTCGCAGCGGGTTCTCCGACCCGCCTGGGGAGGTGGCAGACCTGGCCTCAGAGTCGATCAAAAACCTGTCCATACCGGACCCGAACCTGGCGCCAGCCGGAGCTTATGCCAGGGAGTCGCTCACGTCGTTGGGCCTATGGGAAGCCCTGGCTGACAAGATCGTGCCGACCGGAGATGTTCGCGCCTCCCTGACCAACGCGGAGCGCGGCAACACCGACGCCGCAATCGTCTACCGTACCGACGCCGTGTCTGGGAGCGATCTGCAGATACTAGATATCATTCCCCCAGACTCGCACTCACCTATCGTGTATCCGGTCGTGGTCACCACCCGCACGAAACGGCCGGAAGCGGCGCGTAGGTTCGCCGAGTTTCTGGTCGGAGAAGCGGCGGGTAAAATTTTTGCTCGCTACGGATTCACCCCACTTTTTAACAAGCAAGTGGGACAGTAAAGACCGATGACTTCAGAACTATCGCTGCTTGGACTCTCCCTACAAGTGGCTGTTGTCGCTACCGTTATGAACCTGGTACCGGCGCTGGCGGTCAGTTGGCTGCTGGTGAAAAGGCGAATTCCGGGCGGGTTTGTTCTCGACTTGCTAGTTTCACTGCCACTCGCTCTGCCACCGGTAGCAATAGGGTTCTTTCTGCTCCTATTGCTGGGCAGGGAGGGGCCGTTCGGACGGATTTCCCAGACGCTATTCGGCAGTGACATCGTCTTTACCTGGTTCGCTGCGGCAATAGCGGCGGCCATTGTCTCGTTCCCCTTAATGACCCGGTCGATCATGGTGGCGATGGCGGGCGTCGATCAACGACTTGAGCTTTCTGCCAGGACGCTGGGAGCCGGACCGTGGCGAGTGTTCCTGACCATCACAGTGCCGCTGGCATACAGGGGCATCCTGGCCGGTTTGCTGCTGGGGTTCGTCCGGGCGCTTAGTGAGTTCGGCGCGACCATTGTGGTTGCGGGGAATATTTCGGGCCGGACGGAGACGCTGCCGCTAGCGGTGTACTCGAACATTCTGCTGGGAAAAGACGGACAGGCCCTGAAGTTGATTGCCATCACCATCGCCCTGGCGGTGATCTCTCTTGCCGTGCATAACTGGCTGCTGAGCCGAGGCGGACACCGTGAGGTGAACGGATGACGCCCAATGCAGACGGTGTAAGTGCGAAGCGGCCCGGCGACCGGGAGCCTATTGCCAGATTCCACATAATCAAGGAGTTCTCCGGCTTCACGTTGGACTGCGAGGCCCAGTTCTCCTCTGGTGTCACCGCCGTTTTCGGACGTTCAGGTAGCGGCAAGACCACCTTGCTCAACTGCCTGGCCGGTATGGTCCGGCCCGATGACGGCTATATCGAAATTATGGGTCGGCCCGTATATAGCTCAGGAGGAAATAGCTCAGGACGCCGGGCAACTCACCTGCCACCGGAGCGTCGTCATATCGGCTATGTTTTCCAGGACGGCATGTTGTTTCCGCATATGTCGGTGGCCGCCAACATTGACTATGGTCACGCGCTGGTCGCTCCGGACCGCCGCACTCTGCGACCGGACGACGTGATCGAACTTCTGGAACTCGGCCCGCTGGTCGACCGACCGGTGGGCGGCTTGTCCGGCGGGGAAGCACAGCGCGTTGCCCTGGCCCGGGCCCTGGCTGCCTCCCCAGAATTGCTGTTGCTCGACGAACCGCTCAGTTCGCTCGACGCAGTAATGAGAGGCGTCATCATCCGGTACCTCAAGAAGGTATGGACCGAGCTTCGCATACCGATGGTGCTCGTCTCCCACTCACTGTCGGAAGTAATGGCCCTGGCCGAAGACACACTGGTGCTGTCGGGCGGCAAAAAGGTTGCACAGGGTCCACCAGCCCGCGTCCTGGGTGAGCCCGCTGTGGGCGCTATGGCCGACTACCCGGCGCTGGAGAACCTCGTTGAGGCGGAGATCGTCCGACCGACCGAGGGCTCGCGACCGGGACAAATACTCGTGGGTGACGCGACCCTGGAAGCGCCGGACGTTTACGGACGGATAGGGGAGCGAGTCACCGTTTCCATTCGAGCCTCGGACATCATCATCGCAACCGGCAAACCCTCTGGCCTGAGTGCGAGGAACGTTGTTCCGGCTCGCCTGACTGAACTGGACGTGGTCAGTGGTAGAACCCTGGCCCATTTCGACGTTGGAGCCCGGCTCGTGGTCGAGATTATGGACGTCTCTGTAAGGGAGATGGGACTGCGACCAGGCTCGGACGTTTACCTGATCATGAAATCCAACTCTGTCCAGGTCCTCAACCCGGAGCGGCCCTAGCTGCGATACCGGTTGGGCACAGGTCGCTGAGCACGCATCGGCCGCAAATCGGCACCTTGCGGCAGGCCTCTTTGGCATGGCGCACGATGAGGGCGTGGTACTCACCCATGACTTCGGCAGGGCCCGTGTCGGAGACCTGACGGAAACTCGCGTTCGCGAATTTGGCGCTCAGTTCCCCGTAACTGGCTTTGTCGTCGGCCATTCCCATACGGCCGACGAGTCGGCGGGTGTAGGCGTCGATGACGAACACCGCCTTACCCGCCGCGTATAGAAGAATGTCATCGGCCGTTTCTTCACCCACACCGTGAACCGTGAGTAACATTTTCCTCAGCCGGGCGGTGGGCACGGCCGCCATGTTGCCGGGGTCACCCTCGAAGTGGGCAACCAGGAGCCCGGCCAGGGCCTTTAGCTTGCGAGCCTTGGCGTTGTAGTAACCGGTCGGCCGTATCAGCGCGGCCAGTTCAGGCTCCGGCCTCGCCAGTATGCGCGCGGGCGATAGGACGTCGGCGGACTTTAGCCCGGCTATGGCCTTCTCGACGTTGACCCAGTTGCAGGCCTGCGTCAGAACCGCGCCGACCATCATTTCGAACGCGGTCTCGGCTGGCCACCAGCCCTGGGGACCATAAGCGGCCAGCAGGCGCCCGTAGGTCTCTTGGATAAGTTGTTCGGGCGACATCGGAATTTTCAACATGGGGTATAAAGTATTCCAGAATTTCTGCCGTGCATCCTTACTCTGAAAAACTGCTTGCTGCTATGACGGCCTCCCGTAGTCTGCTGTGCGTGGGGCTCGACCCCGTCCCTGGCAGGATGCCAGTACCGGACGTGGCCGACTTCAACCGGGCAATTGTCGATGCGACGGCCGATCTGGTCTGCGCCTACAAGCCCAACCTGGCTTTTTACGAAGCGCTGGGCATGCCTGGCCTGATTGCCCTGGAAAAGACGATTGAGCACGTACGCTCGGCCGCCCCCAAGGCAGTGCTAATAGGCGACGGCAAGCGTGGAGACGTGGGTTCGACGAGCGCCGCGTACGCAAAGGCGATGTTCGAGGTGTGGGGGTTCGACGCCACCACTGTTAATGCTTGGGGCGGTGGTGAGTCTCTGGCCCCATTTTTCGATTACCCGGACAAGGGCGTGTACGTGTGGTGCCGCTCGTCTAACCCCGGCAGCGCTGAACTGCAGGACCTGCGTCTGCAAGGCCAGGGCGAGCGCCTCTTCGAGCGCCTGGCCAACGACATGGTCGGGTGGGAATCGAAGGCCGCCATCGGACTGGTGGCCGGAGCGCCATACCCCGAGGACGTGGCGGTGCTGCGCGGGCTAATGCCCGACGCTTCCATACTGGCGCCAGGAGTGGGCGCGCAGGGCGGGAGCCTGGAACGAACGCTCAAGGCGGGAATGGGTGCCGACGGGCGTGGGCTGGTAATCAACTCGTCTCGCGGAATCTTGTACGCATCTTCTAACTCTGAGTCGGGGTCTGGCGATTTCGCCGATGCCTCGCGAGCTTCAGCTGCCAAACTGCGGGAGGACATTAACCGTATTCTCACTACAGAGGGTCTCGGTTGGTGACGCGCCCGGCGGCCCAGTGCCTGGTGGTCGGGAATCTTTGAGATGCCGACCGAGCTGAACATAGGGGACACGGTGCGCCTAAAAAAGGCCCACCCATGCGGCGGCTTCGAGTGGGAGGTCGTCAGGATCGGTGCCGATATCGGCCTGGTTTGCAGCGGCTGCGCCAGGCGAGTGACGCTAACCCGGTCGGAGCTGAATCGCCGCCTCAAAGTAGTAGCGGCGTTCCAGTAGCGGCCGACGCAGTGGCCGCACGGCGAACCAGAAGCAGCGATGGCGATGCTACGTGGTGGGTACCAATGTCGACGGCCCGTGCTGGCTTCGTTGACCCCCTGAATGGGTGCCCGTAGAATTGACCAAGTTGGCCTTGAAGTCGGGGTCTTCCAATCTGGCAGGCTCGGACTCCCGGACCGCCTCAAGAACGTTAGGAAGAGTGATCACCGATGCGGGAAATGTTGATAGACAGCATCCGTGTCAGCCTGATGAATTATCAGCGGGTGGTCATTCTGCGCGTGAAAGATTCGGACCGGTACCTGCCTATATGGATCGGCCCGAACGAGGCCGATGCCATTGCGGTGAAGCTGCAAGACGTAGCCGTTTCGCGCCCTCTCACCCACGATTTGCTCGGCAGCGTCATCGACACGCTGGGAGCCGAGGTCAGCAGCATCGTCGTCTCGGACCTCAACAACGACACCTTCTACGCCAAGATTGTGCTGGGCGTTAACGGCGGCAGCGTCGAGGTCGACTGTCGGCCCAGCGACGCCATAGCGCTGGCGGTCCGCTCGGAGGCCCCGATATTTGTCGAGGAGACCGTGCTCGATAAGGCCAGCGTGCAGATGGATGCCGAGACCGGTCAGCCTATCGTCCCTCAAGACGAGGGACCCCCAAAGCCGCTCCGGGAAGAGGAACTCAAGAGCCTGTCGGCCTTCAGCGACTTTGTTTCTACATTGGATCTCGATGACCTTGGCCAGCCCAGGCCCGAGTCTGGGGAACCTGAGTCTGAGGAGGAAGAGGAGGAACCGGAGTAGTAATCCCCAGAGTGTTAGTTTGGGGTAACTCCCCCGTGTTGCACCCAGGGGTTACATAGAGGGGTTTTTCATGGTCCCCGGTCGCCGTTTTGCCCCCGTCTGAAAGTCGGGGGTTTTTGTTTGCCCGCGACATTCTGGCGAAAACCCCTCGACGCGGCCTCATAGGCGGCCGCTTGACCGCATTGTTGACCACAAAATCGACTTTGTGATATACTTTGCAATCGCCGCTGCGAAGACCCGTTAACGCCGGTATATAGGGGCGCGTACAGGTTGACTGAACCCGCTGCAGAGAGCAGAAAAAGGGCGCTGGTCGCGCAACTGGTAGGTGTCGGCTGGTTTGTCGGCATCACCATCGCCGGAGGGGCGATTGGCGGGCTGGCGCTGGATGGCTGGCTGGGCACGAGGCCCGTCCTCACGATTGTGGGGGTTTTGCTGGGAGTGGCGGTGGCGGTGGTAGGAATGTATCGAATGCTTGCGGCGGTGCTTAAAAACCCGCCGCATAGTGACCGCTAGGACGGTCGAACCGCTCTCCAAAATACGGGGGGCATCGAGGAGACTGGAAGCTGCTGCGCAAACCGAAGGTTCTAATCATTCTGCTGGTCGTTGGTGCGGTGTTCATCATCAGCCTTGCAGGAGGTGCGCTGGGTAACGAATTTGGGGGAGGCTTCTTAGGCGCTCCCATCGCCCATCTCCAGGTCCCTGCCGAGAACATCACTTCCGGCCCCAACGTGGGCAGCTTCCACATCACCAACACCATGGTGACGACCTGGGGGGCGATAGTCGTGGTTCTGTTGATGGGCTTTTTCGCCACCCGCAAAATGACCGTTGTCCCGACCGGTTTCCAGACCGTGTTCGAGGTCCTCATTGAGTACTTCCAGAACTTGGGTCACGGGCTGGCTGGGAAGCGGTCGGCGACGTATATCCCCCTCGTCCTAACAATATTTGTCTTCATTGTCGTATCCAACTGGATGGGCATACTGCCCGGCTTTGGCACTATCGGCTGGATTGAAACGGCCGATGAGTTGGTCCACCACGCAGAAGTAGAGGCCGAGGAAGACCACGAAGAACTCGACCTGTCGACTATTGAGATGAACGTCTTCGATGGCGGAGGCAACGTCGGCATTCTCGGCTTCGGTTCGGTGAGTGACACCATTACCGTCGAGGAGTACGAAGAGCACGGCGTCGAAGACGGCAAGCAGGCTGGCGTACTGGTGCCCTACCTGCGCTCGGCCAACACCGACGTGAACACGACCCTGGCGATTGCGCTGGTGGCCATGTTCTTCGTCCACTTCTGGGCCTTCCGCACACTCGGCTTCTTCTCTCACGCGGGCAAGTACTTCAACATTCGGCAAGGGCCGATCTGGTTCTTCGTTGGCATCCTGGAGATGATCAGCGAGGTGGCCCGCATAATCAGTTTCACGTTCAGGCTTTTCGGCAACATCTTCGCGGGCGAAGTATTGCTGGTGGCCATGGCGTTCCTCATACCCCTGGTCGGCATCATCCCGTTCCTGGGTCTTGAGCTGTTCGTCGGCCTCATCCAAGCGTTCATATTCTCAATGCTCACTCTCGTGTTTGCGGCGGTCGCAGGGGCGTCGCACGATGAGCATTAACTCGAACCAATAGCAACCAAGCTTCACCGGCCCAAAGAGAGATCGGCGAAGCGCAAGTACAACGGAGGAATAGAGCAATGGAAGGCGATCTCAACGGAATTGGCGCCGGTCTGGCTATCGGCCTTGGGGCCATCGGCCCGGGCATCGGCATCGGTCTTCTCGCCGCAAAGGCGATGGAGTCCATCGGCCGCAACCCCGAGGCTGTAGGACCGATTCAGCAGAACATGATCCTGGCGATCGCGTTCGCAGAGGCCATCGCGATTTACGCGCTGGTCGTCGCGGTCATCATCAAGTTCGTGTAGTCACTGCTGAAGGCCGGGGCGACCCGGCCTTCAGCGCGATTGTTGAAGGAGCGTCATGGACGCACTAGGTATAAATCTCTCCGGGCTGATCACACAGGTTGTCAGCTTTCTCATACTCTTCATCGCCCTGTGGATGTTTCTGTACAAGCCCATTTCCAAGGGGATGAAGGACAGGTCGGCGCGTATTCGCGAGGGCCTTGAGGCCGCCGATAAGGCGCGCGAAGAGGCCGCTGGCGCAAGGGCCGATATGGAAGGCCAGATCGCCGCAGCGCGAGCCGAGGGCCAAGAGATGATCACCCAGGCCCGCGAAGTGGCAGACCGCTTCCGCAATGAGGAATTGGCCAAGGCGAGAGAAGAGATTAAGGCAGAGCGCGAGCGAGCCGCAGCCGACATCCAGCGAGAGCGGGACGCGGCGATTGAGGGCATCCGTAAGGAGTTCGCTGGCCTCGCTGTAGACGCCGCTGAAAAGATTGTCGAGCGTTCCGTAGACGGCTCCGCCCACAAGGACCTTATCGACAAGGTTCTGCAGGACAGCGCCTCATTGAACCGGGGCCGATAACCGTGTCCCTGTTACTTATTAAGGCAAGCAACTAATGGCCGCGCAGCAGTCCGCAAGAAGGTTCGCTCAGGCCGCCTTCCAGGTAGCGGAAGAGGCGGACCAATTCGACGAATGGCAGCGTGACCTGACCACCATTGCGGAGGCTTTCCAAAACGAGGATTTGGCGACGCTGCTCAACTCCCCGCATGTACCGGTAGCCAACAAGCTGCAGGTGCTCGAAGAGGTGTTCGGTGATGGGGTCAGCCACCTCGCCCGAAACCTGGCGGGCCTGCTCGCATCGCGAAGTGCGGTGTCGGTGGTGCCGGGGATTCGCGACCAGTTCGGAGCAATGCTCGATGCCCGTAAAGGCGTTGTCCGCGCCGATGTAACGACCGCTGTTGAACTTAACGACGAACAAACAACACGGCTGGCCAAGACGCTAAGCGAAGTGGTCGGCGCCGACGTGAGCGTGGAGTCGCATGTCGACCCCAAGGTGCTCGGCGGCATGATCGCCAGGGTAGGCGACAAGGTGATAGACGGCAGCGTGCGAACCAGGCTGCAAGAGATGAAAAGAGAAATAGCCCGATAGCGAAGCGGCTGACTAAGAGGGCGATGAGGCCCTGAGCCGAAGAGCAAACTAGAGCGAAGCGGAGAGCAACATGGCAGGCAAGGGACAGGACATCGCCTCGGTTATCAGGCGCCAGATCGAGGACTTCGGACGTGATCTGACGATGGTTGACGTCGGCACGGTTGTCGAGGTCGGCGACGGCGTCGCTCGCATCCACGGGCTGTCCGGGGTGAGCTACTCTGAACTGCTCGAGTTTGAGGGCGGAGTCACAGGCCTGGCCCTGAACCTGGAGGAGGATGGCGTGGGTGCCGTTATTCTCGGCGACCCCCGCAGCGTCAAAGAGGGTAGTGAGGTGCGCACAACCGACCGCATTGTTGAGGTGGCGGTAGGTGAGCAGCTAATCGGCCGGGTGGTCGATGCGCTCGGCCAGCCCATCGACGGCAAAGGCGCAACCGGCACTACCGAGACGATGCCCGCCGAGATCGTTGCCCCCGACGTTGCTTCACGTAAGTCGGTCGACAGCCCGGTGCAGACAGGCATTAAAGCCATCGACGGCATGATTCCCATCGGCCGGGGCCAGCGTGAATTGATTATCGGCGACCGCTCCACGGGCAAGTCGATGATCGCCATCGACACCATCATTAACCAGAAGGGCGGCGACCTCGTTTGCGTGTACGTCGCCATTGGCCAGAAGGCGAGCAAGGTTGCCCAGACGCTGGGCATGCTGGAAGAGCATGGGGCGATGGAGCACACCATCATCGTGGCTGCCAATGCCGCCGACCCGGCCGCGATGCAGTACCTGGCACCCTACGCCGGTTGCGCCATGGCCGAGTACTTCATGAAGCAGGGCAAAGAGGCCCTTATCGTCTACGATGACCTTTCTAAGCACGCTTGGGCGTACAGGCAGATGTCGCTGCTTCTGAGGCGCCCTCCGGGTCGTGAGGCCTACCCCGGCGACGTGTTCTACCTGCACAGCCGACTGCTGGAACGGTCCGCCAAGCTCGACGATGCGCACGGAGGCGGATCGCTAACGGCGCTCCCCATTATCGAGACGCTCGCTGGCGACGTTTCTGCATACGTGCCCACAAATGTAATTTCCATTACAGACGGCCAGATTTACCTGGAGCCGGAACTGTTCAACTCGGGCATTCGCCCGGCGGTCAACGCCGGTCTTTCGGTGTCACGTGTTGGTGGTGCGGCCCAGACCAAGGCCATGCGATCGGTGGCTGGCGGCCTGCGCCTTGAGTTGGCCCAGTACCGCGAACTGGCGACGTTCGCACAGTTCGGCACCGAGGACCTCGACGCTGCCACAAAGGCGCAGTTGGGACGAGGCCAAAGGGCCGTGGAGATCCTTAAACAGGGCCAGAACAAGCCCCTGTCGCTGGGTGAACAGGTTTCGGTTATGTACGCCCTTTCCAAGGGCTACCTCGACGATGTGGCCATCGACAAGATCGGCGAAGCGGAGGCGGCCTTGCATGTCTACCTCGCTTCCAGCCACCCTGATATTGTGGCCGGCATTAACGAGACGCAGGCTGTAGGTGACGAGCTTGCTGAAAAGCTGGACAAGGCCCTGGCCGAGTTCAAAAAGACGGTCGCGTTCAGTTAAACAGGGAGTTAAGGCAAGCTAACTAATGGCATCTGTACGCCAATTAAAACGACGTGTAACCAGCGTCGACAACACGGCCAAGATAACCAAGGCCATGTCCATGATCGCGGCCTCGAAAATGCGGCGAGCGCAGGAAATGGCCCTGCAGACACGGCCGTACGCAGACAGGATGCTGGCGCTGCTGTCAGACCTCGCGGCGCAGCCCCAGGACGCCGATGACACCCACCCTCTGCTCGTTACGCGAGAACAGCACCGGGCTCAGGTCATCGTCATCACGCCGGACCGGGGTCTTACCGGCGGCTTGAACACGGCGATAAATCGCAATGCCGCACAGCACGTTTTGGACCTGGGCATGGAGACGGACGTCGTTGCGGTGGGCAAGAAGGCCCGCGACTTTTTCGCCAGGACGGGCAATCTCAAGGCCTCCTTTACCGATATGGGAGACCGACCCACAGTTGCCGACGCTGGCCCTGTCGCCCACATCGTCATGGACGACTACAGCAGTGAACGGGTGGACGCGGTGTACCTCGTCTACGCGCAATTCGTGAACACCACAGTGCAGCGCCCGACGGTACTGCCGCTTTTGCCCGTCGTCCCGGCGGAACTGGATGCCAAAGACACGGTGGGGTACATCTTCGAGCCCAGCGCCCAGCAGGTGCTTTCGGATCTGTTGCCCCGGTATATAGAGATGCAGATTTATCACGCACTTTTGGAGTCGCTGGCCAGCGAGCACAGCGCACGCATGGTGGCGATGAGGGGTGCGACCGATAACGCGATAGAAATGAAAGACGACCTGACCCTGGAAATGAACAAGATCAGGCAAGAGTCAATTACCGCCGATCTGCTCGACATAGTGGGCGGCGCGGCGGCGGTCCAGGCGTAGAGCCTCGACTCAGTAGACAACGCCGGTTCAAGACAGGGCCGGTTTAGGAGAAAGCAATGGCTAACGGTAAGGTGACCCAGGTGATCGGCACCGTCGTGGACGTGGAGTTCCCGCACGACGACATGCCGACCATATACAACGCCCTGGAGACGACGCTGGCGGACAAGCGGCTCGTACTCGAGGTTGAGCAGCATGTGGGGAACAACTGGGTGCGCTGCCTGGCGCTTGGACCCACAGAGGGACTGAAGCGCGGTGCCGATGTGTCTGACACGGGCCAGCCGATCTCGGTCCCGGTGGGCGAAGAGACGCTCGGTCGCCTGTTCAACACGCTAGGGGAACCGCTTGACGGACTCGACCCGGTCGTGGGAACAGACAACTGGCCCATTCACCGGCCGCCCCCCGCTTTCGATGAGCAATCCACGAAGATTGAAGTTCTGGAGACCGGCGTAAAGGTCATGGACCTGATAACGCCGTTCACCAAGGGCGGCAAGATTGGCTTGTATGGCGGTGCCGGGGTTGGCAAGACGGACATTATCCAGGAGCTTATCCGCAACATTGGTACCGAGCACGAGGGTGTTTCGGTGTTCGCTGGCGTGGGTGAGCGCTCTCGCGAGGGTAACGACCTGTGGCGTGAAATGCAGGAGTCCGGCGTTCTCAAGAGCACGGTGCTGGTGTTCGGACAGATGAATGAGCCGCCCGGCATTCGAGCCCGGGCGGCGCTCACGGGCCTGACCATGGCCGAGTACTTCAAGGAAGAGCGCAACCAGGACGTGCTGCTTTTTGTCGACAACATTTACCGTTACATCCTGGCCGGTATGGAGGTCTCGGCGCTGCTGGGACGCATGCCGTCTGCCGTTGGCTATCAGCCCACGCTCGGCACGGAGATGGGCGACCTGGAAGAACGCATAACTTCTTCGAAAGATGGGTCGATTACGTCTTTCCAGGCCATCTACGTACCGGCGGACGACTATACCGACCCCGGTATCGTCACTACTTTTGGTCACCTGGATGCGGTCGTGGCACTGGAGCGGTCAATTGCCGAGCAGGGTCTGTACCCGGCGGTGGACCCCCTGACTTCCAACTCCCGCATCATGGAGCCAGGCGTGGTTGGGCAAGAACATTACGATGTGGCTCGCGCCGTGCAGCAGGTGCTGCAGCGCTACCGTGACTTGCAGGACATCATCGCCATTCTCGGCATCGAGGAGCTGTCTGAAGAGGACCGCCAGACTGTTGCCCGGGCCCGCAAGATTCAGAGGTTCCTGTCACAGCCCATGTTCGTGGCCGAGGCCTTCACCGGTCAGAAGGGCCGCTACGTGCCCGTGCGGGAAACAGTGAGAGGTTTCAAAGAAATCCTCGAAGGCAAGCACGACGCCCTGCCCGAGCAGTCGCTGTACATGGTGGGGACAATTGACGAGGCTGTCGAAAAGGCAGAAAAAATGAAGGCGATGGAGCAGTAGTCTGTTGGCCAACCTTCAACTAGACATAGTCACCGCCGAGCGCCTCATGTATTCCGAAGAGGTGCAGAGCGTCGTTGCGCCGGGTACCGCCGGGGAGCTGGGAATTCTACCCAGCCACGCGCCGCTGCTGACGACGCTTGCGCCTGGTGAGTTGCGTATTACGCAGGACGGAGACCAGTCTGCCATCGTGGTGTCGGGCGGCTTCTTGGAAGTCATCGGCAACCACGTAACCGTCCTGGCGGACACCGCCGAGCAGGCCGATGACATCGACATTGAGCGCGCCGAGGCGGCTCTCAAACGGGCCGAGGAGAGGGTGGCGACAGCCGACACCCAGATGGACCTGGCACGAGCGGTCAAGGCCATGCACCGCTCACGCGCCCGCATAGTTGTGGCGAGCCGCAGACGCCGCCGCACAGCGAGGGGCGAGGCCGCTTCTCAGGGGCCGTCTTAACTGGTCGCGTAAACCGAAGGCAATAAAAAAGGGCCCGCCAACTGGCGGGCCCTTCGCATTTACGGTTTGTTACCCAGGTAGCTTACGTTTCGTAGTCCTCGTCCAGCAGGTAGTAGGTCATGGACTGCAGGGAGAGCACGGGGTCGATGTTACGCAGGACCACGCTCATTGGCACCTGAGGGGCCACCGGCGCGTAGTTCAGTATTCCCTTGACGTCACACTCGACGAGGTCGTCGATGACCGTCTGTGCCTCGTGGGCGGGCACTGCCACGATGGCGATGGCGATGCGCTCTCGTTTGAGCGTGTCCTTTAAGAGCGCCATGGGCCGGACATCGAGACCGCCGACGGTGTCTCCGACCTGGTCGTCGTCGCTATCGAAAGCCGCCAGGATGTGGAAGCCTTCGGGGGCGAAGCCGGGGTAGTTGATGATGGCCCTGCCCAGTCTGCCGACGCCAACGAGGCAGGCGGGCCAGCGCCGGTCCAGGCCGAGGATCTGGCCCAGCTCTTGCAGCAAAGACTCGACGTTGTAGCCGCGGCCCTGTTTGCCGAACCGCCCGAAGTAGCTGAGGTCTTTGCGGATCTGAGCGGGCGTCATCTGCAGGCGGGAGCCCAGTTGCTGTGAACTGACTACCGACGTGCCGTCGTCGCGCATCTGCGTCAGCGCCCTCACATAGAGGGGCAGGCGCAGCACGACTACTTC
>Ga0114999_10001393_pt1 | contig 33602 bp, 23 predicted proteins | sample ArcticOcean_MG_C_3_FD_89820 | JGI IMG/M metagenome (GOLD analysis project Ga0114999, IMG submission 89820) | Marine microbial communities from western Arctic Ocean - ArcticOcean_MG_CB8_126 | ecosystem: Environmental > Aquatic > Marine > Oceanic | place: Arctic Ocean: Canada Basin | collected...
ATTCGCATGGCGAAATTGAAGCAGAAGATATCGGGCTGTTTTCGCGGTGAAAGCGGCGGGAAAATCTTCAGCCGAATCCGCGGTTACGTCTCGACGCTCCGCAAAAACGACCTGGAAATCCTGGACGGCATCCAATCCGCCTTCCACCAGTCCCCCAACCTGCCAGCGCACATCTTCGTCACTGGGTAGTTACCATTTTCATAACACAACAATTGACAATAGCTCGTCAGCCAGACGCTCGGGCGGATTACGCTAGCCGATTTCCTGCCCGACGACAATCGTCTGCTCGGCACCAACGTGTTGAAACCAATTCTAGCCTGCGTGAAAGAGCCGCGGGTAATCGATAAGGACGAATTCATTATCGGCCGGGGCAGCAAAGTCGATTTTGCGCTGAAAGACAAAGCCGTCTCGGCCCGCCATTGTCGAATTCGTCGTGACGGAAACGACTGCATCCTGGAAGACCTCGGCAGCAGTAACGGCACGTATGTGGATGGCGTTCCGATCGTTTCGTGTGTCCTCAAGGGGGGAGACATGGTGCAGTTTGGTCGCAATCTGTTCCTGTTCGATTGCCTGCTGGAATACGCCGAAGCGAAGGGGCGGTCGGTTTGATGGATGATCTCACGGTACGATTCTGGGGAACGCGCGGATCGATTCCCACCCCCGGTCGCGACACGGAAAAGTTCGGCGGCAACACCACGTGCATTGAAGTGCGTTACGGCGATTCTTTGATCGTTTTCGATGCAGGAAGCGGCATCCGAGAGTTGGGGCTTTCTTGGATGAAGGAGTTTTCCGGAGAAAGCATCGACGCGAATTTGCTGTTCACCCACGTGCACTGGGATCACATTCAGGGGTTCCCGTTCTTTGGCTGTGCCTATCAACCGCAAAACTCCCTGACAATTTACGGGGCGGAACGGCCGGGCGGGGGAATGCAGCGACTACTGAGCGGTCAGATGAGCGGCGACTGGTTTCCCATTCCACTTTCGGCGATGCATTGGCCTATCGCGTTGAAGCTGGCGACTCGGTATTCATTTTGGCAACCGACTGCGAGTTGGATCAGGTTGCGACCAACCGTGAAGAACTCAAGGCCGATCATCTCAAACCGCGGCAGTATAATGATGAGCTGCTGAAATACTTCCGCGGCGCACAATTGCTGGTCATCGACTGTCAGTACACGGACGAACTTTACGAGACGCGCGTCGGCTGGGGACACAACTCGCTGGCCACGGTGGTCGATTTCTGCAGGCAAGTGCAACCGGGCATGTTGGCGTTGTTTCACCACGATCCCGAAAGCACAGACGAAATGGTCACACGGATTACCGACACGGTCGCCAAACGTCTTAACACCCTCAACGAACGCGTTCTGGTGTTCGCTGCGCGGGAGGGACTGACTGTCAAAGCACAGTGGCCGACGCCTTCTCCGGCACCGCGAGGAGTTTCATAAGCCCGCCAAAGATTCCAGCAGGTTGATTTGTTCAACGAACAACTGTCGCTGGGAACTATTGTCGCTGGTTCTTCTTGCAGGAATCATCCAGCGGCACGGCTTTCCCCACGATATCGACGGGCTGTGTGAACAGGTAACGCCAGACATCTTCGTGCGCGTAGGCGGCGGTGTCGCCGTCTTTTTTTGCTCGACCACCCGGAACGACCGAACTATGGGCGCGTCGCGCGTCGCCATTGACGTCGAAGTCGGTAATCAGCCGGCGCGTGTTTCCGTAGGGCGCCTTCGACTCATCGACATTAACGATCGGGCCGTACTTGTGCATTCCCAGCAGTTCCCAACTGCGGCAGTAATGATCGCCTACCCAGCCGCCATCGAGGACATGTGAGAATCCGAAATAGCGATTCTCCGGAGTGGCCGATGGCAGTGACTGCCACGATTGAAGCTGATCGCGCGGTCCGCAGAACGCCACCACGCGACTCACCTTCTGGAATTTGGCGAAGCGGGCAGCCGTGGTGGAACCGTGAGAGCTGCCGGCGATAATCACGTCAGCCCAGCGAAGTCCGTTGCCGTCCTTCGTAAGAAAGTGATTCCACCCGGCTTGCGGGTTCTCTTTCGCAAGCCACTTTACGAACTGAAAGGCCCGCTCCATCATTCCGTCTGGCTTGGGGATATCGACGTCGTCGCTGACGTCCGTACCGGTTGCCGCTTCCAGTCGGATGTTGCCGCGACAGTGTTCGCCGACGGGGTTCTCGCGGCAAGCAATCGAAAACCAGCGGTTGGCGTAATGCACGCGGATCGCATGCAAACCGTAGGAGTTGATCCGGTCGAACAGTTGTTGATTGTGACTCATCAGCCAGATGACCAGTTTGCCCCGAGGAGCAACTCGTGTATCGACTGCGGCGTGCTGAATGTCGGCCGGCTTGCCATTCTTTGTGTCGATCAGGAAACCAATCTCCGGGTGCGCTTTGACGCGTGAATCAATCTTGTTGGCCCGCGCGGTCAGCTTGTAGTGCTGTGGTGAAGGATCGCGAAACTTCAGCTTCGACTGTGCTTCGGCGTCGGCGGAAAGAAACAGGCAGAGCAGCAAGGCCGATGCGGCGACGATCGTTCGATGAATAGTTTTCACGGCGATGAGAATTCCAGTTGGAGTGAATTGCAGTTGAATGGTGCCGAGATCACATCAGCGAGGGCCGGGGGCGTTTGTCTGGTCGGCTTGGCGATCTTCGCCGGGCGTGGTGCGGCGATAGTCTTTGACATCTTTGAGTCGCTGGCCCGTTCGGCGATCGAACGAGTCGCGCGAAATTTCCGCGGGAACGCTGTCGTGTGTTTCGTCCATCCATCGATCGAGCGTGTTGGCAAGCCGTTGTTGAATGGCCGCGTGTTTTCGCATTCCGGCAAGATTGTGGAGTTGATTGGGATCGGTTTTCGTGTGATACAACTCAATCGCAGGTCGGGGTGCGAGTAATGTTTCCGCCTGGGCTGCCGTCAACGTTCCTTGTTTTTGTCGGGAAAGCAACTCCTTGTGAGATGGCGACGCAACCGAATCGGCGGGGCCTTGCCAGGCGAATTGGGGACGGAAGTTGCGAATCAGCAGATACCCGTCGCCACGGACCCCGCGACCGTGCGCTTCATAGTCGTGCCAATTGTGTTCGGAGAAGGCGAACAATCGCGTCGTTGCCTTTGGGTTTTTCAAGATCGGACCGAAGCTGATGCCCTGCATCGACGCGGCTGGTTTGATTCCAGCCGCTTCCAGAATGGTGGGGGCGATGTCGATCACGCTGACGAGGCTGGATGAGATGTCGTGCGGTTTGATTGTGCCCGGCCAGTGTGCAATCAAAGGCGTCTTCATTCCCGAATCGTGCAATCGGGTTTTGGCGCGAGGAAACGGGCGCCCGTTGTCGGCCATCACCAACAGCAGTGTGTTGTCGAGTGCCTTTTGCGCCTTGAGTTCCTTGACGACTTCGCCAATGAAGAAATCGAATCGGGTCACCTCGTTGTAATACGAGGCGATGTCGTCGCGCGTCTGCGGCGAGTCGACCAGGAACGGCGGGACAATCACGTCGGCCGGCCGATGCTTGGGACCGTATCGCTCGGCATCCCATTCGCGGTCGCCATTCCAGCCCCGGTGGGCATCGGTGGAAGCAAACCAGAAGAAGAACGGCTGCTCGCGCGGGCGCTCCTGGACTTCCTTGACCCAGTTCGCATGCCCTCCCGTATTGCCCTTGCCGTTGCCGCCGCTGGTGTGATGCCAGGCCTTGTTGAATTTCGATGCCGCCGCGCCTTTCGGCAACTTCCCCACGCCCATGTGATTCTTGCCGGAGAGTACGGTGTAATATCCCGCGTTCTTGAGCAGCGCCGGGAACCAGTCGAGATTTGCGGAAATGGGCTGATGCAGTTCGGCCGCCTTACCGTTATTGTGCGGATAGCGTCCCGTCACGATACTCGAACGGCTGGGCGAACAACTGCTTGCCGTCAGAAACGCCTGATCAAACCGCAGCCCATCGGCGGCCAATTGGTCGATCACCGGCGTGCGTGCCGCCTTGTTGCCGTAGCAACCGTGATCGTTCCAACTCACATCGTCGGAGATGAACAGAATGACGTTGGGACGTTCGGCGGCATTGGTCGTCGTTTGCCATGAAAAACTAAGTAGCAGCGCGATGAGCAGCAGTTGTAACCGGGCCATGAGATACTTTCATCTGAGTTGGCGAAATCTATCTGCCAAGCCATTTATCAATTCAATTGAAACGAAGTGAATAGACGTCAGCGTTTTTGAGTGTGAAACGCAGTTGGACAACACCGCGGCTGAAGCCGGGGTCTTGCTGCCAAATTACGGGGGAGTCCACTGCGTCGCCGCTCAGTGGTTTCGATTTGCCAATGACGTCTCCTGCCTTGTTGAGGGCTTCCACCGTAAGCGTGCCACCCGATTTCACAACATAGTTCAGCAGCAGCCGTTTGCCCGTGTAGTTGAGCGACCTTGTGGTCATCTGACCGCCAGCGCCGCCGCCGCGCAATGTGGTGAAGCCATCCACGCGATAGACGAATCGTCTCACGCGGCCCGGCGTGGGTTCGTAGTAGTTTTCCGTTGCGTAGACCGAGATTTCATTCGGCTTGCCGGGTAGCTGGAACATTCCCCAAGCCATGTAATTACTGCGATTGTGATTGCGATCTTTCGGAGCCCCCCGCGGGACGACGGCATTGCCGTACCGGTGAAACTTCCGACCGTCGCGACTGGTCATCAGAATCGGTTCCACTTGCTGGCTTTTCGCCTCGAACCGCGTGGGGAATCCGATGAAGAGATGTGGTGCGCGGAAATACTTCTGGATCGCGTTGGTGTAAAGATGCTCGGTGGGTGTGCCTTCGGCGTAACTCAGGTCGGCTTCGTTTTCCCAGTGGATGAAATCCTTGGAAGTCGCCGTGCGAATCGAGCGCACTCCGTTTCCGAAGTAACGCCAGTAGGCGCGATACTCGCCGCGATCGGCGTCCCAGAATGCGAGGTTTTGTGAATCGAACGCCCCGTTCGTTATCACCGGTTTTTTCTGAATCAACTTCCAATTCTTGCAGTCGGGCGACTCGAACGGCAACAAGCCGCCGCGTCCGCCGCCAAACGCCTTATATCGCGACTCCGGCGGCGTCGAAGGATTGGTGTCGTAAAACGCCGTGAAGTTGTGCGTGCCCGGGCCGAGCCAGACGATGTTGTTTTCCTTCGATCCATTCCATGCGAACAGGCCGAGTTTCGGTTTTGTCCAGTGGACACCGTCCTTGCTTTCGGCATAGCAGGTCACTTCTTTGTGGGCGGCCTTCTTGCTTACGTCGTGTTGCCAGCCACGATAGATCATGCGGTACAAGCCGTCCGATTGAAAGTACGAGTAGTAGCCGCTGGTGTTGCCTTCCCAGGGTTCGTCGGTGACGAACACAACCTCTTTGGGTTCGGGCCGTAACAGCGTTCGTTGAACGTCGCCGCTGACCTTGCCAATCACGTGATCGTCAACAAACAGTTCCAACCGATTGCCGATATCGACTGGTTCGGCGCACAGCGCGGGGGCGATTGTCGAAATGGCCAGTAACGCCACGGCGAAAGTTTGCAGCACGGTTCTTCGCGTATCAATTCTCATGGTTGTCCTCTTGTTGAGTTCGTCGAGCGTGATCATTCCGACGACTTGGCCTTGAGTTTCCAGATCAGATATTCGGTCGTTGTTGCGTACTTCACATCGGGCGCATTGGGAAAGACCAACTCACAATCGACGCCGGCGCTCTGGCAATGCTGTTGCAACTTCACGCCGAAATTGGAGGTGTGCGTTGGATCTTTCTGCGGCTTACCGAGCGCAGGTGGGGCGGAGTATGAGAGATAGACGGGCGGATCGTCGGACGTGACCAATGCGTAGGGGGAAAATTCGGCGATCCACGGCAGGATGGTGTCGCGTTTGGCGAGAAACTCCTCGAACTGCGATACCTTATTTCCCGGGTCTCCGGTGAAACCGAAGGCATGGCCGCCGTAACGGCTGTTCGGCGTCCACTCCTTCATTTGTTTTGGGTCGAGAGTCGTCTGCGCGCCCCGAACGGCGGCACACCACAGCCGTGTCGATTCGCGAGCGACCACGTCATCGCTGGTTGGGTCGGCCATGTCGGGATGAAAGGCGAGCCACAAACTCGAACAGGCACCGGCCGAGCCGCCCGATGCACCGATTCGCTGCTTGTCGATGTTCCATTCCTTCGCCTTGCTGCGAATGAACTGTAAAGCCCGCGCCGCGTCGTGCAACGGCCCTTTGACCGGCGGCACAACACCGTCGGCCGTTGCCTCGGGAATGAAACGATACTCGACGCTGGCGACGGAAATGCCGGCTTCGAGAATCTCGGGCAAGATGGCGGTCAGGCCGCTCAGTCGTCCGCCGCCCATCCAGCCGCCGCCGTGAATGAAGAGAAGTACGGGCGTTGGTTCCTTCGATTCGGCCTGCCAGAAATGAATCAGTTGCTTCGGATGCGGGCCGTAGGAGACGTCATATTGCGTCGGGTTTGGCAACGGCGGATGTGCTGCGACGAATCGCTTGGCTTCAACCGCGCCGATCTCGCGCACAAAAATGTTTCGCCAGCGGATCTCGCCACCATGCGTCTGCAGCATGATCGGCCCCTTGGCCGGCAGTGGTTTGGTGCGATCCCAGTAGTTCTCCATCACCGCGCCTTCGACGACCGCGCGTCGATTCAGCCAGACCCAGGTGCGGGCGCCGATCTGACGGATGCGAAACTGATTCCATTGACCAAACGGCTTGTCTGCCATCCGAATTGGGTCGCGGCCGAGCGTCCCGGGCGTATTGTTGAATAACCCCCCGGAACCGAGATGCGGCCTGCGCGTTGGCCTTTTCGGATTGAAGACCTGATGCCAGTCCCAGATTTGAACCTGTGGCGTGCCACGCAGGTAGATGCCGCTGTCGGCCCCCGCAACGGTTTTGTATTCGATGAGGAACTCCATATCGCCGAATTCTTTGTCGGACGTCGCATAGGATCCGTGACCATCGTTGACCAGTTCACCGTTCTCGACGGTCCAGTGAATCGGAAACTCGGCACGCTGCAGGGCCAGATTGTCTTCTTTTTTCTGGCCGGTCAATTTGCCCACCCGATGCGGGTTTAAGCCGTGCCAACCGCTGAGATCCGTTCCATTGAAAATCGCGCGGAACCCCTTCGGTGGTTTCGGTTCGGCCGCGACCGCGGTGACCGACTGTGCGATCGCGACTGCGATCGCCGTGAAGAACAGGAAGTGTCTGGCGATGATTCTCATGTGACTTGACTCCGATGATGTAGACGTTTTCGCTCACGCGCCAGAACACAGATTCTGCTGCGCGTCGTGCTTGTTGTTGTGTTGCTTCTTCCCAGCGTGTTGCCTGCAAGCACCGCCGTCAACCCTTGGGGCGGGGAAGCGGCGTCGCAACACACTCACGACCCGTCAATCACGGCCGTTCGCCAATCGCAATTGCGACAATCCGAGGGCAACAGTAACATAGATTGCACTCCAATGCCTACGATCACGAGGTGCGTTGTGGAACGTCAAGAAGGCTCGAAAACACTCTCGTCGGTCACTCGTCGAGACGCTCTGAAAGCGGGGACAATTGGGTTGATGTCGATGGCCGACGTCGCTGCATGGCGTGGCCAAGCGGCCGATGCCGGGACAACACTCCCGCGGCCCAAGGCGGTCATCTATCTGTTCCTCACCGGAGGCCCGTCGCAACACGATACGTTCGACATGAAGCCGGACGGCCCGTCGGAGTACCGGGGCGAGTTCAGCCCGATTGCAACCCGAACGCCCGGCACGCAGATTTGCGAACATTTGCCGATGCTTGCGGAGCGAAGCCGATTGTGGACGCTCGTGCGATCGCTTTCGCACAAGGAGAGCGGCCACGGCAAAGGCACTTACGTCATGCTGACGGGGAACACGGTCGTTCCGCCCACGTTTCGTTCGAATCGTCCACTGCCAATCGATTTGCCAAGCATTGCGGCAATCGCCGGGCATTCCAGCAAGCGTCGCGTCAACCTGCCAACCAGCGCGATCCTGCCCGAGAAACTGCACCACTCCAACTCGGGGACATATTCGGGACAGTTTGCCGGATTGCTGGGACCGCAAAACGAGCCGTGGTTGCTTCACTGCACCGACAAGCCGCACGCCTATCACGATTATTCCGGGGCGTTTCCCAAGTACCTGTTCAACCTGCACGACGGCGTGGCGTCGGACAAGGACGATTGGAAGTTTGAAATTCCGCACATGGCGTTGCCTGAAGGAGTCGCGAAAGAACGCTTTCGCGACCGACTGACGTTGCTGAAAACAATTGATGCGCAAAGCAGGGAACTCGAACGATCGACCAACGTCTCCCGTTACAAACGGATCCAGGAGGGTGTCGTCTCGCTGATGAACGATCCCAAGGTGCGCCGTGCGTTCGATGTTCGGCATGCTGACCGAAAACTCCTCGACCGTTACGGCGACAATTCCTTTGGCTGGTCGTTGTTAATGGCCCGGCGGTTGGTCGAAGCCGGAGTGAACATGGTGCAGGTCAATCTTGGCAACTTCGGGAGCTGGGACCTGCACGGCAACAACTTCCCGTTGCTGAAGAACTTCCTGTTCCCGCCCACCGACCGAGCGGTTTCGGCGCTGCTGGACGATCTCGAAGAAAGTGGGCTGTTGGATTCGACGATGGTGGTGATGGCGGGCGAGTTTGGTCGCACGCCTCGGATTTTCAACGGAGCACCCAAGGTTTACAAGCTTCCGGGCCGCGATCACTGGGCACCGTGTCAATCGGTGTTATTCGCCGGTGGGGGAGTGTGTGGCGGAAACGTTATCGGCTCGTCCGACCGCAACGGAGCGTACCCCACTTCCGATTTGCAAACGCCGGAGAACTTCGCCGCCACAATCTATCAAGCAATGGGCATACCCCGTGATGCCAACTGGTACGACGCCACGGGACGACCGTACCACGTGTATCAGACCGATCCCATTCAGGGACTGTTTAGCTGATCGCGGCAGTTCATGGCAGGACAATCTGTTACGGCCCATCGCCGCCGATTCGTCTGTTCCCGAGAGTTTCGGTTGGGCAGAATTCCGGCAAGTCCACGCCAAAACTACGACTGCCGATCCGAATCCTGTCGCGGAATCGCGTACCCATACGCGTAAATCCAGGTAGACGGCCCGCTCCGCCGGTGAAAAAAAAGACGACCAAACCGTTCTAGTGTTTAGGTGAAATGTCGCCCAAGGCGGATTGAATCGTGTGCCGGGGAGATTGATTGCGAATATAGATTACGAAGCCATCGTCGTGCGGATGCAAGACTGAGGATGGGACGCGATAGGCATGCTTCAGGTTCGCAGAATCCCGTTCATAAGAAGGGTCATCGACATCTCGAAAACCCTCTGAATGGATAATAAGCGTCGGCTGCTGCTGATCGAGACGTTCAGAAAACTGCACTAGATTGTAGCAGACTCCTGGAATCGTTCCCCTTGAGTAGTAACCAATCCTTGTTGCAGCGGTATCTACCATCACCGTGTCGAACGGGCCGTACTCGGCGTTCAGCCATCGGCCAAGTGATGCCTGTCTCTGGCGGCTCTTGTGTGACGATGTGATCGCATCGCCACAGGAGACCAAGGCCATCACGATAACGAGTCCGCCAACAACCGTGCGACCTCGTTGTGCGAGCCATCCGGGCCGACGCAGCCGCGAAATGCGGTGTGCGATTGCTAGAAAACCGAGCGACGCAAACGGAACCAACACGAACCAGCCGGTAAAGAAATACCGGCCATTGATGCCGCCGCTGAAACGAAGCTTCACCCAGATGCCGAGAAATACGCAGATCGCCGTCATGAAAAACACGATGTACTCACGTCTTTTCAGCAGGTGGCGCCAACCAAACAGGCCGGTCATCAGGAGGACACATGCTGTTAGCCCCAATGAATTCAGCAGGTCGTCCAGGTAATCACGGATGGCCGACAGGTTGGATGTCTCTGAAGATGCCAGGAGTTGCGTCGTATGTTGTGGAAGAATGTTAAGGGCGAAACTCGCTGAAGCCATTGGATTCTTCGTGCCACCATCCTGAGTGAAGTTGATGGCGGTAAGTTGGGAGCCATGTGATGAAAGGAAGGTCGCTGCCACATTGCTGCTTGCGCCACTGGCTGCCGTCTCACCCTGCACCGTGTTAGCGTCGATGACTGAGACGCTTCCAACGGCCTTCCGTTGAGTTGGTTTCGGCCCAGCTGGGGCGTCGGTCTCGGTTGACAGCCATTTCCAGCCTGACCTGAAGTTGCCCGATCGCCCCCATTCCCAGTGATCGTGACCGTGCAGGAGCGTCACGTTGACAACCACCAGCAATGTCGGAATTACCGCAAGGCTCAAGCAAGTGCCTGCCATCAGTCGAGCGCGGACGAACCACGATTCGGCTCGGCATACGAGCGGCCAAAGCAGGATCGGCAGCAGAAGCAGCCAACCCTCGCTGCGTGTGTAACTGGCGAGTGAGAACGATAGACCCGACGCCATGAACATCCACCACTTCGCACTGGTAACAGATCGCCAGGCGAAATAGAGACACAGATTGAAGAAGAACCAGAACATCGGCTCACGTATTGGTTCGGCACTGACCTCAATCAGTTCTGGCTGAATGGCGTACAGGAAGCACGATACGATCGCGACTTTTTTGTTGAATGCGTAGCGTATCCAACCGAACATGGGGGCCACGACAAGACTGGAAATGAACACGCCCCAAAGTTGTCCACCGGTGACCCAATCGAGACCGAGTTTATGAAACAGAAGCAAAACGGCGGGATAGACGTTGAGGTTCAGATACCGGAACGCGTCTTCGAATTGTCCACGATCGAGCAAGTCGGCAATGGAGATGTAGTAATAGGCGTCGTTACACACCGCGTCGATTCGCCACATCATCAGCAGACGCGGGATGGCGCAGAGAATGATCAACACGGTGATGAGTAACTTGGCGGGCGGTACGTGAGGCGTGTTTTCGCTGCGGACCGACAAGGCGGCTGGAAAATCTTCGGGAGGTGGCTCGACCATCCAATCCAGGAGTTTGTTCGCAAACAACCTGATACGCTCACGGGGCATTGCGATGCATTCCGATTCTTTGTTTGCGCCCAATGCAATCGAGCCGCGGTCGAATATGGCCAGATCGCGCAGTCTGAATAGCCCCATGAATCGGGCCGCCGAGATTTCCAATCAAACGGTACCGACGATTCCCGAACTCAAGCATTTTGTCGGCAGAAAACGAAGCGACGACGACACCCGACCGATGTCACACGGGCCACTCTCTGCAGCGGGCCGGGACTATATGTTGACTGGTCCGGAGGGTCAATGCCGAAGAGGTGATCGCATGCTGCGTTCAAAACCGATGCTCGTTTTGCTTATTGACAGACTTCCCCGTTACCTGTAGAACCCCCAAGCTCTTTGCAATGAGCTGTTGGCGGAGTTTTTGATCCCGGTTTTGTAGATGTCAGACTGATGGTTTGGCGGATGTTCTTTGTTCTGAGCAAGCCAAAGGAGTGCTAGGTCGGCGTGCGTATCTGGCTTCTTAAGGACGGCGAAACGCTTCCGGTTCAAGACGGAAGCCGAAAAATGCGCACGTGGATGTTGGCCGAAGCGCTGGCAAAGCGAGGCCACGATGTCGTCTGGTGGTCGAGTACGTTTTCCCATCAGCGAAAAGAGCTTGTGGCTCGTAGCGATGACACGTTTCCGGTTTGCGACGGAGTCATACTGAAGTTGCTGCACGCCGGATCGTATCGTCGAAATGTCTCGGTTCGCAGATTGTTCCACCACCGCGCTTTGGCACAGCGGTTCGCAGACTGCGCTGATTCCGAGGACGCCCCCGACATCATTGTCAGTGCGTATCCGATCATCGAAGTCGCCAGCCAGGCCATGCAATTCGCCAAACGTCACGCAATTCCAATCGTGGTTGATGTCAGGGATCTGTGGCCTGATTATTTTCTTGAACACGTACCAAGGATACTGCGGGGGCTGGCCAAAGTTGCCCTGCGCGGCGCATTCCGTCAAAAGCAATACATCATCCGAAACGCCGACAGCGTTGTCGCGACGACCGAAGGGATTCTCCGCTGGGCACTGCAAACCGGTGGACGAAAACGAACGCAGTTCGACCGGCCGTTTCATCTCGGATACCCCTCAGCGATTGCGGCAAATGACGCGGAGTCACTCGATTGCCCCGACTATCTTCAGCCGTTTCGCGACCGCACAATCTTCACGTTTGTTGGGATTTTCGGCAGCGCATACGATCTGGAAACGGTCTGTCGAACGGCAAAAGTGTTGGCTGACGACGGCGATGAGCGGGTACATTTCGTCTTCGCAGGAACGGGGCGACGGTTTGAAGATATTTCAGCGCAGGCCCAAGGGCTTCCCAACGTGACGATGCCCGGCTGGTTGTGGAAAGAACAGATCGACGCCTTGCTGCAGCATTCGGACGTCGGACTGGTTCCCTTCTACGACGGGATTCCCGATGCGATGCCGAACAAGGTCTTCGAGTATCTCTCCGCCGGTCTCCCATTGATGACCTGCCTGAGCGGTGAGTTACGAGATCTCGTCGAATCGTGCCGGATTGGCTATCATTATCGCGACGGCGATCATGCGAGTTTGCTCGCTGGAATTCGCAAAATTGCTGCAGACGGCAATCTTGTCGAAAAGATGTCACAAAATGCCCGGTCGGTTTTCGAGGAACGATTCACGGCCGACACTATCTACGGCGCATACGCCGAACACATCGAACGACTGCACGCAGCATCGACAACCGAACGCACACTGAAAGCGGCAGCTTGAATGGATGTGGTTACAAATTAAGCACATGCACGAGAGAAACCGTCCGAAATGGGCTTTGAACTCTCGACTCTGGAATACAGGAAATGACAATGGATCATCGCTTAAAAGAAGCGATCGGCGACAAATCGGCGACCATCGGCGTGATCGGATTGGGGTACGTCGGGCTGCCGTTGATAAGCGCCTTCGTTACGGCAGGCTTTCGCTGTATGGGCTTTGACGTCGATCAGAAAAAAGTCGATGCACTCAACGCCAGCCAGAGTTACATCAAACACATTGCTTCGGAGACCGTCGCGGGGTGGATATCGAACGATCAACTGGAGCCAACGTCCGACATGGGCCGATTGGGCGAGGCGGACGTTCTACTCATCTGCGTGCCGACGCCGCTCTCGGACAGCCGTGATCCGGATCTGAGTTACGTGGTCGGGACAGCGCGGGCCATTGCGAAAACGCTTCGGCCGGGCCAACTCGTCATACTCGAAAGCACAACCTACCCCACCACCACCCGCGACGTCCTGTTGCCTATTCTGCTGGAAAGCGGATTGAAGCCGGGTGAAGACTTTTTCCTCGTCTACAGTCCGGAACGCGAAGACCCGGGTAACCCGGACTATTCGGCTGCCGGAATTCCCAAGGTTGTCGGCGGCATCGATCCGGAGAGTTCCGAGTTGGCCGAAGCATTGTACGGCCATGCCATTGTGGAGGTCGTTCCTGTGTCGAGTCCCGAGATCGCCGAGGCTTGCAAGATATTGGAGAACACGTACCGCGCGGTGAATATTGCGTTGGTCAACGAACTGAAGACTCTGTTCGATCGTCTGGGAATCGACATTTGGGAAGTGGTCGATGCCGCCAAGACCAAGCCGTTCGGGTTTCAGCCTTTCTATCCGGGACCGGGTCTGGGCGGGCATTGCATCCCCATCGACCCGTTTTATTTGACGTGGTTGGCGCGCAAGCAAGGATTGGCAACCCGGTTCATCGAACTTGCCGGCGAAGTGAATTCACGGATGCCGGAGTATGTCATTTCCCGGTTGGCTGACTTTCTCAACGAGGAAACCAAACCGATCCGAGGAAGCAAAATCGCGTTGCTGGGCATGGCCTACAAGAAAGATGTGGACGATCCGCGCGAGAGTCCATCGTTCGAGTTGCTCGATTTACTGATGAATCGCGGTGCCGACGTGAGTTACAACGATCCGCACATCCCCTCGTTGCCCAAAATGCGTCACTGGGATTTCCCGGAGATGACCAGTTGCGAGCTGACGCCGCAGTACCTTGCCGAACAGGATTGCGTGCTGATTGCCACCGATCATACGGCCTACGACGCCGATTTTATTGTGCAGCACTCAAAAATGGTACTCGACACCCGCAACGCGACGGTCAACGTTGCCGAAGGTCGGGAAAAGATTCGGAAAGCGTGATTGGTCAACGGCGATTCATTTTAGAAATGGCGTGACACGAGGCTCGCGCAGTCGATACGAGACGGAACCATGCACGTTGTCACCATCGTCGGCGCTCGCCCGCAGTTCATTAAGGCTGCCGTTCTCTCGCGCGTGATCGGCAACCTTCACGACGTCACCGAGAGCATCGTCCATACCGGGCAGCATTATGATGCCCGCATGAGTGACATCTTTTTCGACGAGTTGGAGCTGCCTCGACCGCAGCACACTCTTCACGTTGGCTCTGGAACACACGCCAGGCAAACCGGCGAGATGATGATTGCCATCGAGCAATTGCTGATGGAGGAAGCCCCCGATGCGGTGCTGGTGTACGGAGATACAAATTCGACAATCGCTGGATCGCTGACCGCCGCAAAACTGGGGATTCCGGTCGCGCATATTGAGGCCGGTTTGAGGTCATTCGACCGTTCGATGCCGGAAGAGATCAATCGGTGCGTGACAGATCATCTTTCGACTTGGCATTTCTGCCCAACGGAGGTGGCAGCCAACAATCTCCAACGGGAAGGCATCGTGCAAAATGTCTCCATCGTGGGAGACGTCATGTACGACGCGCTGCTTTACTACAGTCGGGAAGCAGCGGGCGGAAACGTGCTCGGCGAGATTGGCGTCGATCAAAATGCGTATGCTCTCTGTACGATTCATCGGGCTGGAAACACCGACGACTCCGATCGATTTCGTGCGATCTGGCAGGCCATCAGCAGTTTGGCCATTGTGTTGCCAGTCGTTCTGCCGCTGCATCCCCGCACGCTCAAGGTTATCAATAATCTTGATTTGTCCATTCCCCAGGGCGTGCATGTCGTCGAGCCGGTCGGCTATTTGGAAATGTTGGAGCTGGAGCGGAATTCGCGACTGATTCTCACCGACAGTGGCGGCGTGCAGAAAGAAGCCTACATGCAGCGCGTCCCCTGCCTGACGATGCGCGAAAATACCGAGTGGACCGAAACGATTGACTCCGGTTGGAATCGTCTGGTCGGAAGCGATCCGCAACAATTGATGGCTGCCGCAGCCGATATCCTGCGCAGCGGCCCACCCGAATCGCACCCCGAGTTGTACGGTGACGGACACGCCGGGGAAAAAGTGATGCAGTTGCTGAAAACCGCCTGAACACCGGTTTCTGTACTGTACTCGGCATGCATGTCTGTGCATGGGTCGATTTCTTCGGCCGCGATTTGCCGACGTCACGCTGCAAAGCCCTCGGGCTGCGGTCCGAGGGATCGAGTCCCCGAAACGCCGCTCCAAACATACTTCTTGACACGATTTGGCATTTCGAGAGAATACGCTCGGTTATTTGGTTTTCGCATGACCTGCCAACTGGGATGGACCCTGGCCCTATGATTTTCGTCTTGCTGCCCGCGTACAACGAAGAGAAGTCGCTTCCGCCGCTGTTGCCAAAAATTGATGCGGCCATGCAGAATGCGGGACTTCCCTATCAACTCATCGTCGGCGACGACGGCAGTTCCGATGGGACCAGCAACATGTTGCTGGGATACTCGGCGAAGTATCCGTTGGAAATTGTGACACACAAGCGAAATCGCGGATTGGGCGAGACGAGCCGCGATTTGTTCGAGCGGGTGACGGAGTTATGCGGCCCCAACGATATCATCGTCCGCATGGACTGCGACGACACCCACAATCCCGAGACGATTCTGGATCTCGTTGCCAAGATCGACGAGGGATACGATGTCGCCATTGCCTCGCGCTTCCAGAAGGGTGGCGGACAGAAGGGCGTGGTGTTTCACCGTGCCTTATTGAGCCGATGTGCAAACTTGTTCATGAAGGTCGTCTTTCCGATGCGCGGCGTATGGGAATACTCGTGCGGTTTTCGGGCGTACCGTGCCAGCCTCATTCAGTCGGCCATTGCGTTCTACGGGAATAATTTCATCCAACTGAAGGGCCTTGGATTCACTTGCACGTTGGAAAAGCTCGTCAAGCTGAACCTGATCGGTGCACGATTTACCGAGGTCCCTTTCGTATTGAGATATGACTTCAAGCAGAGTGAAAGCAAGATGGTCAGTAGTTTGACCACGCTCGGCTACTTAACGATGGCTGTCTGTTATCACTGGCCCTGGGGGGGCTGGCGACGCAACTACAAAGGACAGCCGGTTCCCGAGTTTCGCGTCGCGCCGGAAACTCAACTCATACAGTCAGACGAGCCTCAGAAACGGGCCGCCTGAAAGAGACAGGTTTCCGGGGGGGCTTGCCGCTGCTGGGAGAATTGCACGGAAAGCGTCACACCAGGATTGGCTAGAATTCGTCGAACGCTGACGACCAGTAAAAGGGTGGGATGATGTGCGGGATTGCCGGAATATTGTCGGGCGATGTGGGCAACATCGAAAGGCGGGAATCGATAACCCGACAAATGCTGTCGAAGATTGTGCATCGTGGCCCCGATGGCGAAGGCGTCTTCAGCCGTGGCCGCTACACGTTGGGACATCGCCGATTGGCGATCATCGATCTGGAAGGCGGCGCGCAGCCGATGCAATCGGCATGCGGACGTTACGTCCTCAGCTTCAACGGCGAAATCTACAACTACCGTGAACTTCGCCGACGGCTCATTAACCGCGGCGTCGCATTTCGCACGCAATCGGACACCGAAGTCTTGCTGCAGATGCTCATCCACGAAGGCGAAGAGGCACTGCACGCACTCAACGGCATGTTCGCATTTGTGTTCGCCGACTTGCAGGAAGACCGCTGGTTCCTCGCCCGCGATCCTTTCGGCGTCAAGCCGTTGTACTTCAGCCAGACCAAACAGGGATTGGTGTTTGCTTCGGAAATCAAGGCGCTGCTTGCCCACCCGTCGATCGCGGGAGAACTCAACTGGAGTACGATGCAGCAGTATCTGACGTTCCAGTTTGGCCTGGACGAAGAAACGCTATTTCGGGGAATCCAGAAGGTCGCGCCCGGCAGCTTCATGAAGGGCCACGGCGACCGTTGCGAGAGAATGGCGAGGTATTGGGAGCCGACCTACCGGATCGATGCCGACCACACCGAAGACTATTTCAAAAACGACCTGCGACAGTTGCTGGACGATTCCGTACGGTTACAACTTCGCAGCGATGTGCCGGTGGGGACATATCTTTCGGGCGGTCTCGATTCCAGTCTGGTGACGATGCTTGCCGCCGGACATTCCAGTGGACCGATCAAAACGTTCAACGGCAAATTCGACGAAGGCCCCGAATACGACGAATCGCATTACGCCCGCATCGTCTCCGATGCCAGCAATAGCGAGATGTTTTCCGTCACGCCGACCGCGGAAGATTTCATTGAAGACCTGCCGAAGTTGATCTATGCGCTGGATGAACCGATGGGTGGGCCAGGGCTGTTTCCGCAATACCGCGTCTCGAAGCTCGCTGCCAGGCAGGTCAAGGTGATGTTGGGCGGACAGGGCGGCGACGAAATGTTCGGCGGTTACGCGCGTTACTTGCTGGGATATCTGGAGCAAGCGCTCAAAGGCGCAATCATGCAGACTTCTGAAGAAGGCCAGCATGTTGTGACGCTGGCCTCCATCATTCCGAATCTCCCGTTGCTCGACCAATATCGGCCGTTGATGCAGCGTTTCTGGAAGAACGGATTGTTCGGCGAAATGGATCAACGCTACTTCCAGTTGGTCGATCGATCGCAACAGCTTGAAACATTATTGACCGACGACGCGCTGGCGGCAATCAATCGGGAAGAAGTGTTTGGGCAGTTTCAGTCAATTTTCCACCGGCCCGATACCCGCTCGTATTTGAATAAGATGATGCACTTCGACTTGAAGACGTTGCTGCCGGCGTTGCTGCAAATTGAAGACCGCGTCAGCATGGCCGTCTCGCTGGAATCGCGCGTGCCGCTGCTCGATTGCCGCATTGTCGATCTGGTCAACAGCATTCCCCCGCAAATGAAGTTTCACGGCGGCAAGACAAAGCACATCTTAAAGGAAACCGTCTGCGACATCGTGCCAAAACCGGTACTGCAGCGCAAGGACAAAATGGGGTTCCCCGTCCCGCTTCACAAATGGTTCCGTCAAGCGCCCGTCCGGGATTTTGTGCGAGACGTGCTGATGGGCTCCGCCTGCCGACAGCGCGGCCTGTTTCGGCCGGAAGCCATCGAGACGCTACTCGACAGCGAACAGCCGTTTGGCCGCCAACTCTGGGGAGCGCTTTGCCTGGAACTCTGGCATCAGCAGTTTCTCGACGGGATGTCGTATTCCGGAATAGAACCAACCAAGCATACCGGTCCGCCGCCGACGTTGCGGCTGGCATCGTAACATGGGAAGTCACGGAGACGGTGTCGCCATGTTGGAGTCTCTGCGAGAGAAACAGCTATCGTGGGTTTTGGGAAACCTGCGTCGTTACTGGTCTCGCAATGAGGATGCACTGAGCCGGTTGCCGATCGAACGCACCGCCGCCACACAGGACGAGCCGACACCGCCGCTCTGCGAAATGGTGTCCCTGCCCGACTGGGCGCGCGATCTGGAAGCGGACGGCGGTTTGGCCGTGCCGAGCCATCTGATTGCCACAGGCGATGCACCGGTGTGGCGGCGAGTGGCCTGGTGGGATGTCGTTTGGTGGTATTTGCACGGAGTCGCAGAACGGCAAGTCGAAGCCGCCGCCGGGCCAATTCACTCGTACTCATTCCGGCTCCACAATTGGGATCACCGTTTTTGGGACCGAGCCTGGGTCAATCGAATCGCATTGTTTGCGCGCCGCTGGGCAGCACGCTGCGAAGAGGTCAACGAACAAACACTGTTCGGTCCGCTCCCGTCGGCCGAGTTGATTGTGACACACGACGTCGATGCCATTCGCAAGACCGCTGCAATTCGTCTGAAGCAGACTGCATTTCATTCGTTCAACGCACTGCGCGCCTTGCGTCAGGGGCGAATCGGTCATGCTCTGGAAAAACTATGGGACGGCATCTTATTCGGAGTACGGCCCGCGGATTATTGGTGCGTCGATGTGATTCGCCAGCTGGAAGAAGCCCACGGCATTCGCAGCCATTTCAACGTGTATGCCGGTTCCACTCGCCGCCTTCCAAATCTTCGCGAATTTGTTTTCGATCCATCGTATTCGCCGCACGGACAACGTTTACGTAGCACGCTGCAACAATTGCACTCCGACGGTTGGACGATTGGCTTGCATCAATCCTTCGATTGTTTCGCCGACGTCAATCGCATGAATTCCGAGCGCGGGCGGCTTGAAGCCGCGTTGGAATTGCCGATCACGAGTTGTCGCCAACATTGGCTTCGTTTCAGTTGGGAAGAGACGTGGAAGGCTCAACAGTCGGCTGGCCTGCAGCAGGATACAACGCTCGGTTTCAACGATCGGCCGGGCTTTCGCAACGGGGCGGCATTGCCCTGGAATCCCTGGGACCCGGAGACGGAATCGCCCATGCAGCTCACCGCCTTGCCAATGGTGCTGATGGATTCTCACGTTTACGACTACAACCCCATCGATGCCGACACCCGGCAACGATTGATTCAACACTGGGTTGACGAAGTGCGTGCCGTGCGTGGAACGGCAACGTTCATCTGGCATCAGCGAGTTCTCAGTTCCGATTACGGATGGAACGATGGCTTCCACGAACTTCTGTCGGCAATCACCGGCGTGTCCCAATCCTCTCGTCATGCTGCTTGATCTCTCTGTTTTTTTCGACCTGCGTAGTGTCCCATGATGATTGAAAAACTAAACACAGTTCCCACGCGCCGCATTGATCACGTTGCGCCGCGCGATACGGACAATCCGTATCTCGAACAAGTACACGCGGTACTGCCCCGGCTGCTGGCGATGTTCGACACGGAACAGACCAGCCCGAGTTTTGGTCTGGGCGATCGGTATCACTGGGCGTGGAAGTGTATCGATTTTGCAAATGGAACGTTTCAAGGGGCGGCTCACGGGTTATCGCGTTTGCTCGCTGCCGATCTGCTGCCCGATTATCTTTCCGAGCAATCGGTACTCGCGCGGATTGACGCGATGTTCAAAGCCGCCAACCGCATCCGCCGCAACAACGGCAGTCTCGAAGAAGCGCTTCCCTACGAAGGCTCTTTCTGTGTGACCGCATTGGTTGCCTACGATTTGCTTTCTACAATCGAACTGCTTTCAGACCGGCTATCCGACGCCCGGCGTCAAGAATACCTGCACGTTATCCGTCCGATGATTGGTTTCCTGCACCATGCCGATGAGACGCACGCGTTCATCTCGAATCATCTTGCAACGGCCGTCGCGGCACTTTTCAAATGGGCCGACCTGACCGGCGAAGAGGGTGATCGGCGTGCAACGCAGTTGCTGGAACAAATTCTGGTAGAAGCCTCGCCCGAAGGCTGGTTCCGCGAATACGAAGGAGCAGACCCAGGATACCAGACTCTGGCCATGTATTATCTGGCCGACGTCCACCGCATGCGGCCCAATCTCGGGCTGCGCGACACACTGGAACAGTCCGTGCAGTTTCTGTCGCACTTTGCCCACCCGGACGGCTCATTCGCAGGAAATTATGGCAGCCGAAACACAAGGTTTTTCTATCCGGCGGGAATCCAGATGCTCGCAAACACGATGCCAATCGCAGCGACGCTGTCACAGGCGATGGCACAATCCATCAGAGCACGGCGAACCGTCACCCTCGAAACAATGGACGCGCCCAATCTGATTCCAATGTTCAACGCCTATTGCTGGGCTGCCGCCGAATACGAATCGTCGCAGTCTGAACCGGACACCGCGGTCGAGTTGCCCGCCGGCGACATCACCCGCTGGCAAAAGACGTTCGCTGAAGCGGGCCTGTTTATCGAGAACGGTCCGGAACACTACACCATTATTGCGTTGAACAAGGGCGGAGTCTGTTATCACTATCCGAAGAACAGCGAGCAGACAATTGATTCCGGCGCGGTCTACCGCGACTCGCGCGGCACGCTCTACAGTTCGCAGGCCTACACCGCCAACGCGCAAGTCGATGTCGCCGAGCAGACGGTGACTGTCACCGCCCCGCTGCAAAAGATGCACAATCAATCGATCACGCCGCTGAAATTTCTCATCTTGCGACTATTGAGCCTGACTGTGATGCGTTGGCGGCCTGCAGGTGAGCGGATCAAGCAAATTCTCGTGCGTTATTTGATTACGGGGACATCGCGAAGTCCCGGTCGGAATCGGCGCACGATTCGCCTTGGGCCGCATCTCACAATTGAAGACTGCTGTGTGGATGCCAGCGAGTCACTCAGTCCGCAGGATGTTGGTTCCTTCAAGGCAATCCACATGGCCAGCAGCGGATATTGGCAGCGTCAGGATGACAAACGATGATTCCCCGACTCAAACCACAACTGGGATTCGGCGAATTGGCGGCAGCGTTCTCGCCGCCACGTCGAGACGACGTCGAACGTTTCGAGCAGCAGTTCGCCGCGGAAATGGGCCAAACGCACGCAGTCGCGTTTCCCTATGGTCGTACGGGACTTTCGCTGTTGCTGCGCGCAATGGGAATTCAGCAGCGAGAGGTGATCTGTCCGGCGTACACCTGCGTAGTGGTCCCACATGCAATTGTCACCAGCGGCAATGACCCGGTGTTTGTCGATAGCCTCGACAGCGATTTCAACATGAACCTGGATCTGGTCGAACGAGCAATCACCCCACAGACCGCTGCGATTGTTGCCACTTCGATATTCGGATATCCGGTCGATCTCGATCACCTCGAAGATGTTCGCCGCCGACATCCAAAGATTGCGATCATTCAAGATTGCGCCCACAGTTTTCAGGCCGAATGGCAGGGCCGTCCGGTCCAACAGGCCGGCCATGCTGCGATCTTCGGCTTGAACATCAGCAAGCTGATGACCTCGATTTTGGGCGGCATGGTGACGACCGATTCGGACACGCTCCGCGATGCCCTGCTGCGCGAACGCGAACGGTCGGTTCAATCGGCCGGGTGGATGAAGTCGTTCATGCGTCGTGCCTATTTGCTGGCCACCTACCCGGCGTTTTCGCCGCCGATTTACGGTCTGGTGAACTGGCTGGAGCGCTGTGGGTTTCTCGACCGCTTCGTGCGTTACTACGACGAAGGCGTGATTGAAATGCCGGCCGACTATCTAAGCGGAATGACGGCCGTCGAAGCCCGCGTCGGACAGGTTCAGTTGAAGAAACTGAAATCGATCCTCGCGCAACGCCGAAAAATCGCCGCGCTCTATCACGAACAACTCGAAGGCGTCACCGGTTTGAGTCGGCCGCCCCTGCTGGAAGGGGCAACCTATTCGCATTATGTCCCGCGTGTCAGCCAACCCGACGCCCTGTGTGCTGCGTTGTTGCCGCACGGTGTCCAACTCGGACGGCTGATCGAATACAGCATTCCCGATATGAAGGCCTACCGAACGCGACCAGGAGCACGCGACGACTGCCCAGTGGCGCGAGCGATGGCAACCTCGACAATCAATCTCCCGCTTCACACGGATGTCACGAGAGCAACGCGCATCGGACAACTCATCAAACGCCATCTCCCCTCGAATACGGGACAGCTGCCGATTTCGCGCGCCGCCTGAAAGAACGAAACATGAAGCACTTTTCCTTCGGACATCGACTGCCACAGTTCCTCGCGAAGCGCCTCTTTGGTGATCGCAGAAAATTCGGCCTCGTCATACAACAGGATGACCCCTGCTGGCAGGAGTGGACGGAAGAGGTCTACTTAAGTTTCTACGAAGCGACCCAAAAACAGAAACAGACCATCGGACGGACGGTGAACGATGCTGGCTACCGAATCTTGGAGTCGATCGATTTTTCGGGTAAACGAATTCTTGAAATCGGTCCTGGATCGTTGCCGCATTGGGAGTTCTTCAAAACGCTGCCGGCGTTCTACACGCTTGCCGACATCCAACAGCAAATGCTCGACTTGTCATCAGAGAAGTTGACAAAGGCAGGTGTGCCGAACGCATCGGTGCTACTGGAAGGCAATCAACTGCCATTCGAGGACAACGAATTCGACGTAATCCTGTCGTTCTACTCGCTGGAGCATCTGTATCCGCTTCAACCCTACATCGAAGAAATGACGCGATGCCTGAAGCCCGAAGGGATTCTGGCCGGCGCGATTCCCACCGAAGGTGGACTCGCCTGGGGACTCGGCCGATTTCTAACATCCCGCCGCTGGCTTCAAGAAAATACGACGATTAATCCCGACAAACTCATTTGTTGGGAGCATCCGAATTTTGCGGAAACGATTCTGTCGTGCATGGATTCTCAATTGAATCGGCAAACGTTGGAGTATTACCCGTTCCGCGTTCCGCTCATCGACTTCAATCTGATAACACGTTTCATTTACTCAAAGAAAATCGACACCGATGTCGTTGCCAGCAATCTCGCAACCAACCGCTCAGCCGCATGAAATCCATGCACATACCACGGAGTCCATCATCATGAAGTCTGCCGTTCTGATCGGAGACGACAAACTCGGCCGACGGTTGATCCAACGGCTCGAAAGCGTCAACGATACAACAATCGTGATCGATCAAACGCAATCGTTGTCGCGTGTCTACCGGCTCTTACGGCGGAGATCGTTGTCACTACGATCACTGCTGCAGATGGGCTGGGCCGATTGGGGAAGGCAGGATACGAAAATCTCCGGCTCATATCCTTCAATCTCAAGCAACCAGGAACTTCTCGAGTTCCTGGAGTCCCGACAGATTTCTCGGTTGTTTCTGTTTCGAGCCGGATTGATTATCGGACGCAAACTGCTTGACGCCGATGTTGTTCTGGTCAACGTACATTGTGCCAGGCTACCCGACTACGGAGGAATCGGTGTCATCAGCCGCGCGTTGAAAGACCGTGCCTTCAATCAGGAAGCGACGGCCCATATCGTAACGGAAAACATCGACCGCGGGGAAATCGTTGCCACGCGGCCCTACCAACTTTCCCTCGATCATTCGTACCAAGAAAATGAAGACCGGGCCTATCTGGCCGGCATCGAATTGCTCACTTCGTTGTTAGCACACCGGGAGGCTGAGGCCGCCTGACACCACAGGCGTCGAAGGACCTGGCAATTGTGAAGAACTCACGCAGCCGTTCCCTGAGATTCGTCGGAATCTCGCAAAGACTCGCCTGACGAATTCAACTCGAGAGTTGCCGGGTTTTCGTGCGTTCGTGTCGCTCTTCGCTGGCTGAGAGCCAAGACAGCTCCAACCAGCAGCATGCAGACTCGATAGCCAATCGCGGCCGCGATGCCCGCGGCGGCTGAATCTTTCGTGTTGACCGAACGGGCCGACATTTCGTTGCCAATTTGATAGGCGTATTGCACCGTCGCCTCAAGCACACCAATAGCCCCCGGGGCAGGTACAACTGCGGCTGAAAATGTTGCTGCAGGAACCAGCAGCATCTGATCGGGCACTGGTGGGGACGATTCTCCAACGTGAAGAGCATACGCGCAGGTCGAGAATATGAGTACGTTCGATGCGTGAATCAGCATGCTGATCACGATCGTCAACCAAACCATACCTGGACGCGATTGATACAAGGGTACCGAGTCGATCAACTGCCTGAGCCAGTTCTGCCTTCTCCCAAGTTCAATCATTCCCGCGACCGGGCGCAATTGGGAGATTCGTGGACTCAGCAGCACTGCCAAGCCGGCCAAGCCGCCAAAGGCTCCCACTGCAATCACCACAAATGCCGAAAACACCATCGGGTTCGTCAGTAAGTGTGGGACGCAAATCGTGGCCAGCAAGCCAAACGCGCACAGCCCAATCAAGCCGATCACCCGATCAACAAAAATGGCGGCAATGGCGACAACTCGGCGTGGACGTTCGACGCGAGCAATGCAAATTGCCTTGGCAACATCGCCACCTGCCAGTCCGGCGGAAACGTACGTGCACAAGTACCCCAGGCCCGTCCACGATAGGATTTGCTGAAAGGGAATTTGAATATTCTGTGCCAGCAGTAACAATCGCCAGCGAAGGGCCGCGAGGAAATAGGCAAACAGCGCGATCACGAGGGCTGAAATGGCCGGGAACAGTCGCGGCGGCTGACTGAAGATCGTCGCCAGCTGGCTGTGGTTGCGATAGGCCAGAAAAACGACCAAAGCCACCACAGCCAGCAGGCCCAGCAATCGCCAGACAACTCGCAGCGAAGAATTGCCCTTTGACGGTGCTTCCATGAATCCGTTCGGTCGTCAGTGAAGTTGGGAAACAGAACGGAATAGGCGTTTCTCAAGTGTTCGTCAATGTCAGTCCCAATCGGGCGATTGACGAGATGTTGCGTCTCTCGGGAACTTGGCGACATTGGTCTGAAAACCATGTGTCCGCAAACACCTGACCGCTATTGACATTACCTCAAGAGGTGACCTAGATTCCCTCGCCGATAAACCGCGGGACACCTTGCTGAATCGAGTTCACCCCCTCTTTTTTCCGAGCTTGGCAATTGGCCGGAGTTTTGTGCCGTCCAAAACAGCGAAATATCACTCAGCAGCAGGGTAAGTGACATGACTGTGGTTGCCAGCGGAATCGAAGACGTCCGCCAATTCTGGAATTCGCATCCTTTGTGGAGCGGTGAATCGGAATTCGAACCGGGAACGATCGAGTATTTCGAAGAGCATCGCAACGTGGTCATCAGGGACTGTCTGGCTGGTCGATTCGACGAGCGGACGTTACCTCCTCCGGAAAACCGCGGCGACGTACTGGACTTGGGATGCGGCCCAGGATTCTGGACGATCGAACTCGCTCGGCGTGGTTGTCAACGAGTTGTCGCGTCCGATCTCACGAAACAGGCGTTGAGTCTTACCCAACGAAGGTGCGAGTTCTTCGGTGTGACGGCCGAATTCAGTCAACAAAACGCCGAAGAACTCGATTTCCCCGATCAGACTTTCGACCACGTCAATTGCCAAGGCGTGATTCATCACACGCCCAACACGACGGCATGTATCGAATCGATTGCTCGAGTGCTGAAACCAGGTGGTACGGCCAGTATTTCCGTCTATTATCGGAATAGGATCCTACGATCCTGGCCTTTCCTGCGATGGCCCGTGAAATTGCTAGCGAGCATGGGAGCATCGCTGCGTGGACGAGGACGAGAATCAATCTACCGACTCGACGACGTTGAGGAAATTGTTCGATGCTACGATGGGGCCGACAATCCCATAGGCAAGTGTTATGATCGGAATGAGTTCATCGAAATTCTTCGACCGCATTTCCAAGTCAACGAGACTTTTCTTCACTTCTTTCCCGCACGAACGCTTCCGTTCCCTCTACCACAATTCGTTCATCGACTGCTGGATCGACAACTGGGGTTCATGATTTACGCGAGCGTACGAAAGCTCTGAAACTTATGTATGGTATCGCGGTGCCATTGGTACGCGGGTTGAGGATCAGACAACGCAAGGTCGAGTTGCGCGCGATCGACGTGCGGCAATCGCAGTCGGCCCGAATGCTCGCACGCCGCGAACCCAGGCATTCTCACTTCCCACAGTTTACGAGAATAGCGGCTATCTGGTGTTTCGACTCTCACCAAAACAGAACGGGCAATCACAGACGGCCGAGTCTGAGCAGTCAGACTGGCGGTAGCTGTTAGATCGCGTTTGCTGTTGCTGTGTTGACCGCCGTGAACTCTCTCTCGGGCGGTCAGAACGGGGGAAGTGTGTCTCCCTCCACTCCCGCTCTCGTTGAATTCGCACGCGGTTCAGCAACATGGTAACATGACGCGTATTCCGCGCCGTGTTTGGATTACGGCCCACGAAAAACGAGATGTACCAGAAAAGTGACCTATGAAACATCTGCTGCGATTCTGTTGTGTTGCCCTGCTGCTAACTCCCGGTTTGGGATTTGCCGATGAGCCGAAGTCAGAAAAGCCAATTCGTGCGCTGTTGATTACCGGCGGTTGCTGTCACGATTATTCGCGGCAGAAACTGATTTTGACCAAAGGCATTTCGGCTCGGGCCAACGTCATCTGGACGGTCGTGCAACAAGGGGGGACCGGCACCAATGCGAAGATTCCGCTGTACGAAGATCCGAACTGGGCCGACGGCTTCGATGTCGTCGTTCACAACGAGTGCTTCGCCGCCGTCTCCGACAAGAAGTGGGTCGAGCGAATCCTGAAGCCGCATCGCGAAGGATTGCCGGCATTACTGATCCACTGCGCGATGCACAGTTACCGAACTGGCGACAATGCATGGTTTGAGTTCGTCGGCGTGCAGTCGCCCCGGCATGGTGCACACTACGCGTACACCGTCGAGAACTCACAGCCCGATCACCCCATCATGCGCGGCTTCGGGAAATCCTGGGTAGCCCCCAAGGGAGAGCTGTATCACACCATCAAACTGTTTCCGACGGCTCGGCCGCTCGCGCATGCCAAACGTCAGCCGGACAACAAACCGCAGATTTGCGTCTGGACGAACCAGTACGGCAAGGGACGCGTATTCGGGACAACCATCGGCCACTACAACGAGACCATGTCGGAACCGCAGTACCTCGACATGGTGACGCGTGGCCTGCTGTGGTCGGTCGATCAACTCGACGACAAGAGTTTTCAGCAGGCGAGTGCCGAATCCAACGCACAAGTTAAGGCGCTGTTGAAATCACAGCCGGCTGTGGGCGCAGCTCCCGCCAGTTTGAAGTGCTGCGGTGAAGGAAACCTCGCCTTTGGCGCAAAGACGAAAGCCAGTTCGGAGGAAACCGCGAAGAAGAATTTCGCCCGCCATGCCGTCGATGGCGACTTGCGAACGCGTTGGTGCGCTGCGAACGGCAGTCAGAGCAATTGGCAGGTGGAATTTGAGAAGCCCGAACACGTTCGTGCCGTGCGACTTCACTGGGAAAAGCCCGACGCCGCGTATCGCTACAAAGTCGATGCCTCGGCCGACGGTGAGAAGTGGGCGACGATTGTTGATCAATCGAAGAACAAGAAAGCAGCACGAATCACTCCGCACAAGGTCGATGCGAAAGACGCAAAATTTCTGCGGGTGACGTTTCTCGGCACCGACAAGGGGGCGTACTGGGGCAGCCTGTGGGAGTTTGAAGCCTCGACGGACACGCTGCCGGAGCTACCTGCCGGAATCGATAAGCCACAAGGTGCGGCACCGGCGGGAGTCTCCGATGTGCAGGCACCGGCCGGGTTCAACGTGACAATGTTCGGCACGCCACCCGAAGTGAATTATCCCGTCTGTCTCACCGCCGCTGCGACCGGCGAAGTTTTCGTGGGCGTCGATTTGCAGGGTTCACTGGGCAAGAAGCCAGGTGAGGGAAAAGTTCTCCGCTGCATCGATATCGATGGCGATGGCAAGGCGGACAAGATCAACACCTTCGCAAAAATGGATCATCCGCGCGGTCTGATTTACGACGCCGGCACGCTGTGGGTGCTACATCCGCCGTTTCTCACCGTCTATCACGATGACGACCTCGACGGAACGGCCGATCGACAGAAGACACTGATTACTGGCATCAGTACTGATGAAGTCAACCGCCGCGGGGCCGATCACACCACCAACGGCATCCGCATGGGAATCGATGGTTGGATTTACATTGCCGTGGGCGACTTTGGGTTCACGCACGCCGAGGGTGCCGATGGGACAGTACTCAGCCGCCGTGGTGGTGGGATTGTTCGCATTCGCCCCGATGGCACCGACATGGAGATTTTCAGTTGGGGCCAGCGGAATATTCTCGATGTGTCCATCGACCCCTACATGAATATCTTCACGCGAGATAACACCAACGATGGCGGGGGCTGGGACATTCGTGTGAGCCACGTAATGCAAAGTGCCGAATATGGTTACCCGTCGCTCTACAAGAACTTTCCCGAAGAGATTATGCCGCCGCTGGCCGATTACGGCGGTGGCTCCGGCTGCGGGACCATGTACTTCCACGATACGCGCTGGCCGGCACCGTACGGCAACGCGCTCTACACCTGCGACTGGGGACGCAGCGAAGTGTACCGACACAACCTCTCTCCCACGGCCGCAACCTTCGCGCCGCACCAGGAGGTCTTCCTCAAACTGCAGCGGCCGACCGACATCGACGTCGATGGCAGCGGGCGTATGTACGTCAGCAGTTGGAAGAACGGACAATTCGCATACAGCGGTCCCAATGTTGGCTATGTGGCGCAAATCACGCCGATTGATTTCGTGCCGAAGCCGTTTCCTGATCTTGCTCAATCGACCGACGAACAACTGGTGGGGTTATTTGCGTCACCGAGTGCTGCACACCGCTTGCACGGTCAGCGGGAATTGTTGCGGCGCAAATCGAGTGCCGCGCGAACGGATCTCATTACCGACTTCGCTGCGAATGCCGATGCTCCGTTGTTCGGGCGTGTGGCGGCTATCTTCACACTCAAGCAAATCGATGGAGCCGCTTCGACGGCGGCACTTGTCAAACTCGCTGCCGATGCGACCGTGCGTGAGTTCGCGCTGCGGGCGATGACCGACCGTAAGGGCGAGTTGGACGACGTTCCGCTCGAACCGTTCGTCGAAGCGCTCGCCGATCGAAATCCGCGCGTGCGCGCTCAGACGCTAATTAGTTTGGGACGATTGGGGCGGCCGGAAATTGCCGACAAGATTCTGCCGCTCACTCGGCGATCGGATAAATCGGCATTGCCGACAAAGAAACCGGTTTGGAACCAGCCCGATCCCGGCCGTGTGCTTCCGCATCTTGCCGTGCGAACACTTGTCGCACTGAAGGCAGCGGAGGCGGCGCTCAAGGCACTCGATGGAGATCATGCAAACGGCGCGTTGTGGGCGCTCAAAACGATGCACAATCAAACCGCCGTCAGTGGATTACTGCATCGGCTCAGTACCACGCGGGATCAGTCGCAAAGGCTCGAAGTGCTGACAACTCTCATCCGGTTGTATCATCGCGAAGGAGGCTACAAAGGCGGCTGGTGGGGGACGCGGCCGGATACCAGTGGGCCGTATTATGATCGAAAAACCTGGCCGGAAAGCGAACGAATTGCCGCAGCGATCCGCACCGCCCTCTCGGAAGCGGACAAGGCAACCGCCGCGCACATTCTTGCTCAACTAACGCGGCACAAGGTGCAGATCGATGGCTTGAACAATCTCGTAAAAGCCATGGCCAACAAAGAGCCGCAAACTCCGATTGTGGTGCCGAAGGTCGATCCTGATAACCCGAATCAGATCGCCAACATGTCGCCGGAACAGGCCAGCGAACGCGCGGCGAAGACAAAAGGCGATCCCAATCGCGGCCTGCAGTTGTTCAAACGCCAGTCGTGTATCGCCTGCCACACGTATGCGAACGGCCAAAATCCGAAGGGTCCGCATCTGGTCGATATCGGCAAACGATACAAGCGGCCCGAACTGGTCGAGTCGGTGTTGAAACCGAGCGCAAAGATCGCGCAGGGATTCGACACCTACCTGTTCGTACTCACCAGCGGCAAGACGGTGACCGGTTTCGTCGTCAGCGAAAGCGCCCAGAGCGTCATCCTGCGTGAAATCAACGGCCTGTCAAAAGTGATTCCACAAGACACCATCGAAGAACGTGTGAAGCAAAAACTGTCGATGATGCCCAAAGGGTTGGCGGACAATTTGACGCCGACAGAACTCGCAGACCTGCTCGCGTATCTGGAGTCACTGAAGTAGCGACTGCAGAGATAGTAACCCGAAGCGTAAGCGAGGCAGGCCGTCGCTGGCTGCAACATCGCCCTAGCTTACGCGTCGGGTTACGAATGCATCGGCACTGCCTACCGCGATGCCGATTGCGGTAGGCTGGCTTGTTTGGTTGCCGGCGATGGCGTCCCGACGGCGGCGTTCAGAGTTTTCAATAGCTTCGTCTTGGTGTAAACGTCGCGAATGACGATCGGCCGATTGGGTTGGTTGCCGGGAAAGATCACCGTCAACGGGACACTGACGCTATCGAATTTTTCGAGCCACCGTTTGATCTCCGGCGATTGGTGCGTGTAGTCGGCGTACAGCGTCACGATGTCGTGCTGTTCGATGAGCTCTTTGGTTTCCGGTGTGTTCAATGCGAACTTCTCGACGGTCTTGCAAGTCATGCACCAGTCGGCTGTGAAGTCGACCAGCACGGTCTTTTTTTCCGCCAAGGCGGCCTGCAACTTCGCCTCGCTGAATTCTTCCCAAGGCAGCTTCGCCGTATCGACGCCCGTGGTCGTCATGCTGTATCCGAACCCACAAATCACAGCTGCCAATGCGAACGACGTGATGCGAACGGTCATCTTGTGCTTAATGTGCGAGGTGACATCGTACAGGTTGCCAATCATCCACAATGCCAGCCCGATGCCGAGCAGCATCACCAGCAGCGGAACGACATACGCCTGCTGCATGAAGTAGATGAAGAAGATGACGGTTCCCATCAAAATGAAACCGGCAAATTCCTTCATTCGCACCATCCAGTTGCCGGGCTTCGGCAGCCATTTGATGGCATGCGGAAACAGGCCGAACACCACATAGGGAAACGCCATTCCCAGTCCCATCGTTGTCCAAACCAGGTACACAATCGGCGGCGATTGTCGAACCGACCATCCCAATGTTGCACCGAGAAACGGGCCACTACAGGGAGTTGCCAACAGTGTGGCCAAAACGCCTGTCATGAATGCGCCTGTCAGGCCTTCGCGATGCTGACCGCTGGCCGATGCTCCGACGAAACCCGGTACGGGAAGTTCAAACACGCCGAGCAGGCTCAGCCCCATCGCAAAGATGACGCAGGCCATCACCAGGTTGAACGTTGAATTCTGAAAGAGTCCACCCCAACCCAAACCGACACCGACCGCCAGGCTGGCAAGAATCAAAAAGACCAGAATCACGCCACCGGCGTAGGCCAAATTGAGTGTCAGAATTCGACTGCGACTTTCGCCCGCTTGCTGGACGAAGCTCATCACCTTAATTGCCAGCACCGGCAACACGCAGGGCATAATGTTCAGGATCATCCCGCCCAGGAAGGCCGAGAACAGGAACCACGGAAGGCCACCGGCCGAATCGGCATCGGTCACCTCGAACTCGTCCGGAAATTCGGTTCCCACCGTAGCGACTGGACTGCCATAGGATGATATCGCAACCTTTGCAGCACCTTGAAGATTGCCCAACGCAAACGCGACGCGTTTGGGCGGCAGGCATCGTTTTTTCTCGCACGTCATATACTGAACGAGGCCGCCAACACCGTACGACGTTGCGTCATCGGCAACGCGAAAATCGCGAGTCCAGCGAATTGTCCCGTGGTGAACTTCCAGTATTCGGTTGCTGTCGGTGGTTTCCAAAAGCTTTTCTTCTGGTTTCGCGCTCGCCTTCCAATTGTCGCCGACTGGAACCAGTCCTTTGAGTTGCTTCAGATCAATCGTCGTCGGCAGTCCGCCGGGACCTTTCTCCAGAGTGGTGGAGTACGTGTGCCAACCCTCTTCCACTGTAATGCTCACTGTCATCGTCACGCGGTCGCCCGGTTTGGCATCGGTCGGAGAGATTTCAATGCGAACAGTTGCCGCTCCCGGCTTACCCCGAAATTCGGGAGTTTCCTCGTGGACGAAAGTGATCGGCGTCGTCGAGACTTCACTTCCGGGATCAGCCGTCACTGTTTGCAGCGCGACGTTGAAGTTCTGCTTGATGGGCAGACACCGCCGGTCGTTGCATACCTGCAGTTGGATCGTTCCGCTGACAGCAACCTGGCTGAGATCGGCATCGGGGCGAATTCGGAACACGCGCTTCCAAGTGACATCGCCGAGGTGCTTTTCAACTTGTTGTTCAAGCGTCTCGTCGAACAGGGCCTTCGGTGCATGATCCGGCGTGAACGTTTTCTTACCGACCGCTTCGAGACCAACCGTGTCCCCGATAACGATTTTCGTACTGCCCAGCAATTTGGGATTCACCGAATAGGTGTAGCTACCCGACGGAACTCCCAACTTCACTGACAGCACAACTTCATCACCCGGCTTAGCGTTGCTGGGCGTAAGTGAAACGCTGATTTCCGGCTCGCCATCGGATGCGCCAATGTCAAATCCCGGCTGTTCAAAGAGCAACGGGTTGATCTTGAGAGGTTCGTCGGCATGGCCGGTGGTGGCTGTGACGCATGCAACGAATGCACAAGCAATGATCGCGAGATGAGAAAAGAGGCGGGAGTTGGGCATCTCGGTGTTTCCAGCGAAACGGGTACGGGGGGTGGGATTGGCCGAAATTGTAGCAGGATGTGGGCGCGGGACGGAAAATCGGCAGGGTCGCCTTATTCTTCCTACGCTTTCTTCAGTATCGGTGTGGGAACTGGTCCAAGTATGTAAGTTATTCAACAAAACAGTATTTCCTGCCTGTCTCGATTGTGCCAGTCGATCACAAAACAACACAAATACCGAAACTGTCGCCGCCAATTGTTCGCGAATCGGTTTCGCGCACGACGGCCGGAAACGGTATAATCATAGACAAGTCTACCTCATTTTGTAACTACCCAGTGACGAAGATGTGCGCTGGCAGGTTGGGGGACTGGTGGAAGGCGGATTGGATGCCGTCCAGGATTTTCAGGTCGTTTTTGCGGAGCGTCGAGACGTAACCGCGGATTCG
>Ga0114999_10001395_pt1 | contig 33480 bp, 33 predicted proteins | sample ArcticOcean_MG_C_3_FD_89820 | JGI IMG/M metagenome (GOLD analysis project Ga0114999, IMG submission 89820) | Marine microbial communities from western Arctic Ocean - ArcticOcean_MG_CB8_126 | ecosystem: Environmental > Aquatic > Marine > Oceanic | place: Arctic Ocean: Canada Basin | collected...
AATCGAACGTAGCCGTCCTTGCCGAATTGGTTGCCCGGCGAAAGGCCTAGTCCAAAACTCTCGAAGTATGTTTCTACATCTCCGATCGCAAGGTCTTGTACGTCGATCCAAGCCAAATAGGTGCCTTCAAGATGAGTCAAGCGAGGTCCGACCGCGCCTGCGACCAGAGCGAGGTTTTCTCGTAAATAGCCGAGCAGAGTCGGTACGTAATTACTTTGGTCCTCGAGCGCGGCGAGCGTTGCGATTAGTTCCAAGGGGCCGACGCTCGGTACAATGCCAACGCGCGCGTCCAGAAAACGTTTACGCAAACCTGCGTCCGGAATGACGGCTGCTGCGCAGCTCAGGGCAGGGATGTTGTACGTTTTGGTCATCGCGTACAAAACTACAGTCCGGTTTTTGATGTGCGGAAACTCACTGGCAATCGAGTGGTGCTCGCTGTTCTCGTCCAGAATGATGCTGCAGTGGATCTCGTCACATACCAGTAGCAGATCGTGTTGTTCAACAAACTCAGCGAGCTTGCTTAGTTCCTCGCGGGTATAACAGCGCCCGGTTGGATTCTGTGGATTGCAGATGAGCAGCATGCGCGTGTCGGGTCGAATGTCCGTGGCCATTCGGTCGAAATCTATTTCCCAATGACCATTACTCGATGCCATGGGTGTTCGTATCTCGGTTAAGCGGGCATCGCTTGCGATTTCCAAGAAAGGGTAATACACGGGCGTTGGAATCAGAATTGAGCCCTGTCCCTCCAGCGTGAGCGCCGCCAGATTAAGGCCTGGCACCACACCAGGCAGCCACACGACCCAATCTGAATCAATCGTCCAGGCAAAACTATTCTGTAACCATTGGCCTAGGGCTTTCGTAAGCGCGGGGCGATTGTCTGAATAGCCAAGGATCGGATGATCGAGTCGTTGCCGAATCGCATCGAGCACGCTAGCGGGTGCTGCGAAATCCATATCGGCAATCCAGAACGGCAGCACATCTCGTCCTGCATATTTGTCCCATTTCCGCGAGGACGAGCCGTGGCGCTCTATCGTGCGGTCGAAAAACGCGTCATCGTACAAGAGACTCATTCGCACCTTAAATTAAAAACGCAATGGGATAAGCAATCTCGCGGTAAACGGCTACAATGTCGAGCATCAAGTTTTGCAATCGAGATTTGCCATGTCGGAAGAAGTTTTGGCCACGATCAAAGGCCAGATAGAAGAAAACCCAATTCTGCTCTACATGAAAGGCTCGCCCCAAGCGCCGCAATGTGGGTTCTCTGCACAAACGGTGCAATGCATGGTCGCGTGCGGACAGCAATTCGCCTACGTGGACATCCTCACTAATCCGGACATTCGTGAAACGTTGCCAAGTTTTGCTAACTGGCCGACCTTCCCGCAGCTGTGGGTGGATGGAGAACTCGTCGGTGGCTGCGACATCATCAGCGAGATGTTCGATGCCGGAGAATTAGAAACGTTGCTCACGCAAACCGCCGAGAAGCACGCCGAACAAGCCAGCGAATAGCGAATTCGCTACTGAAGCCTGCTGTGCGGGAGCTCTTTTTCCGCTGCGCTCCGCATTCGCACACCCCTGTGCTCATTTGGGCCAAAATCAATCACTTACAGTGATCAATTCTGCTTGGCCATCCTCCTGGTCATAAGGAGGCCAAAGAGGGTGTTTTGCGACGCCCTCATCAGTCGCCACCCTGCTCAGGAACAACCGGGCCGGGCTGCGGGTTTGTATAGGGCCAGATATTCACGATTCGACAGAATAATTCGGCGGTGCGTTCCGCGTCATACGATGCGGCGTGCGCGCGGCTGTCGTCAAAGTCGAACCCGGCTCGTCTGCTCGTTTCGGCCAGTACAGTGTGACCAAAGGCTAAGGCGCAAAGCCCAACGGTGTCGATCGTGCTGAACGGGTGGAACGGATTGCGCTTGATCCCGGTTCGCGCACAAGCCGATTTGATGAAGCCGTGATCGAACGAAGCGTTGTGTGCCACTAGAATTGCGCGATGACAGGACGCTTGTTTCATTTCTCGGCGCACCAGCGTGAAGAACGCCTGAAGCGCCTCGCGTTCCACGATGCTGTTGCGCGCAGGGTCGTCGAGATTAATCCCCGTGACTTTGAGGCTGGCCGGTTCGATGGTTGAGCCCTGAAATGGGCTCACGATCCAGCTGTGTTGCGAAGAGATGGACAACACTTCATCGGTGAAGGCGACAAAGCTACAGGCGATCTCAAGAATCGGGTTGTTTTGGTTATCGAATCCGCCGGTTTCTAGGTCGACCGTGACGGGTAGATAGCCGCGAAATCGCTCTCTCATTTCCATTAGCACAACCTTAACGCCAAGCCGCAGCCGGAGAAAGTGGTGAGCGAAGATTGCGCGAGAAACTTCGACCGGCTGGTTCGCGGAAAGCACAGGACTTTTTCTTGCAACACACTGCCGATTACATAATATGGCGCTCCCTCGAAAGGTTTGGGCGGGACCATCACAACGATGGCAGATAAAATGAAAATCGTGCTTGCGTATTCCGGTGGCTTAGATACCTCGGTTATCTGCCGTTGGCTACAAGAAACGTATGATGCCGAGGTCGTGACGTTCACGGCTGATATCGGTCAAGGCGAAGAAGTCGAGCCGGCACGGGACAAAGCCAAGTCCATGGGCGTTAAAGAGATCTACATTGAAGATCTGACGGAAGATTTTGTTGCTAACTATGTATTCCCAATGTTCCGTGCGAATACGGTGTATGAAGGTGAATACTTGCTGGGCACCAGCATTGCGCGGCCGTTGATAGCACGTCGGTTGGTTGAGATAGCGCGTGAAACCGGGGCACAGGCCATCTCGCACGGTGCGACCGGCAAAGGCAACGACCAGGTTAGGTTTGAGCTGGGCGCATACGCGCTCGAGCCGGACATCAAAGTCATCTCACCTTGGCGCGAGTGGACGCTGAATTCACGCGATGCGCTCATGGATTTTTGCGAAAAGCACCAAATCCCGGTCGACTATAAACGTGGCGCTAAATCGCCTTATTCGATGGATGCTAACCTATTGCACATTTCTTATGAAGGCGGTGGGCTCGAGGACCCAGCCCAGGTGGCGGACGATGCGATGTGGCGTTGGACTGTGGCGCCAGAAGAGGCGCCGGACGAGCCGGCGATTATTGAGCTTGAATATGCTGCCGGCGATCCAGTGGCTTTGAATGGCGAAACATGCAGCGCGGCGGAAATATTGCGCTCGCTCAATGTGATTGGTGGTCAGCATGGTGTAGGCCGCAGCGACATTGTAGAAAACCGTTTTGTGGGTATGAAATCGCGCGGCTGTTACGAAACACCAGGTGGCACCATTCTCCTCAAAGCTCATCGAGCGATCGAGTCGATCACGCTTGACCGGGAGGTCGGCCACCTCAAGGACGAGCTAATGCCGCGCTACGCCAAGTTGATCTATAACGGATATTGGTGGTCGCCGGAGCGCAAAGTCATGCAAGCTTTGATCGATGAATCACAGAATCCCGTGAATGGAACCGTTACGCTCAAGCTCTATAAAGGCTCTGTTTCTGTTTTGCGACGTAGTTCACAAAACGACAGTTTGTACGATGCAGCCGTGGTCACGTTCGAGGATGACCAGGGTGCATACAACCAAGCCGACGCTGGTGGCTTCATTAAGCTGAATGCACTTCGGTTGCGGCTCGGAGCAAAACGCGGACGCGATTACTCCTAGCAGTTTGGAATGCGCTAACCCTTGGAGTAAGCGTTGGCGGACGAACAGTGCTTAAGCTATGGAAGTTGAGTGACGCTCAAATGGCAAACTATCAAGTTCTATTCGACGGCCAGATCGCGGAAGACGCGAAGTTGGAAGTCGTGCGTGCAAATCTGGCGCGCGAGTTGGGTTTGGACGAACGCAAAACCAAGCAATTGTTTAGCGGGCGTACGGTCGTTATCCGCAGCCAACTTGAGCAGCGAGAGGCAGAAAACTGGCAGCAACGGCTGGCGGCGTTAGGCGCAGTCTTCCGGGTCAAAAACTGTGCGTCTAAAGCTGAAATGGCAAACTATGCTGTGGACACGGAACAGAAAGCCGGCGAGACACTGCGCGACATCACCGCAGCTCCCTTGGAGTGTCCGCGCTGCGGTCACATGCAGCTTGATTCTAGTCAGTGCGCGCGCTGTGGGGTCGACCTGGAACAGGCGTATAAGCAAAAACACAAAGAAGACTTATTGATCGAGAAGAAAATACGCGATCTTAGGGCCAAGCCGACACCGTCAGACAATTATGTCGACGAGCACGACGAGTTACCCGAGAACAAGAAAAAAAGCATGAGCGGTTGGCTGAAAAGATAGCAAGTCGCTCTCGTTTGAAGGCTGTCCCTTCAGTAAGATTGGCGTATTCGATTTACCGGATTCAACTACTCTGAGCAATTCAGAATTTCCGATCGGCGTGTTCGACTCAGGTATGGGCGGACTCACGGTGCTAAAATCACTGCGGCGCGAGCTTCCCGAAGAACGCTTCATTTACCTCGGCGATACTGCGCGACTACCTTACGGTACGAAGTCGGCGACTACTGTCCGGCGCTATGCGGAACAAGCAGCGTCACAACTTGTCGACCGCGGCGTAAAGGCGCTTGTGATTGCCTGCAACACCGCTTCAGCATTTGCTCTACAACACTTAACCGAAAAGTTTAGTCCGCTGCCGGTTTATGGTGTTGTGCAGCCTGGCGCTGAAGCGGCGGCCCGGGTTGCCGATAATAGCGGGGTCCTCGTCCTTGCCACTGAGAGCACGATTAATGGGGGCGCGTATCAGCGCGCGCTTACCGAGGCCGACAGCGCGCTCAAGATTTACGCCAGACCTTGTCCTCTCTGGGTTACGTTGGCTGAGCAAGGACCTTTGGATGCTGCGGTTACCCGGCATCTACTCGAGCATTACCTTCGAGGTTTTACCGGCAGCCCCTCGACAGTATTGTTGGGGTGCACACACTTTCCAGTGTTCAAGAGCGCCATTCAGACGATTACAAGGTCGACCATCGTAGATTCGGCCGATACGACGGCGTTATCGGTCAAGTCGAGTCTTGCCGAATTGGAATTGCTAGGCAGTGATTCCGCGACGGTTGAATTCTACGCCACGGATGGGGTGGCTCGGTTCCGCCAGGTTGGCGCACACTTCCTCGGTGAACCGATCGATGAGGTGGCGCTTGTTGACCTGTAAGCGCACTTGTTCCCACTCCGCTGCGCTCGCACTCGCAAATCCATGTGCTCATTTGACCACTTAGTCGTCAGTCTTGTCTTTGAACTCGCAAAGGTCTTCGATGACGCACGATCCGCAGCGAGGTTTGCGCGCCACACACACATATCGACCGTGCAATATCAGCCAGTGGTGCGCATCCACTTTGAATTTATCGGGAACGAATTTGAGAAGTTTATCCTCTACCTGGCGAACGTTTTTGCCGGGGGCGACTTTTGTCCGGTTCGAGACGCGAAAGATATGAGTGTCAACCGCGATAGTTGGATGACCGAATGCGGTATTTAGGATTACGTTGGCGGTCTTGCGGCCAACACCCGGAAGTGCTTCGAGTTGGTCCCGGTCCTCGGGTACTTCACCACCGTGCTCATGGAGCAAGATTTTACATGTCTTGATCACGTTGGCCGCCTTGGTGTTGAATAAACCAATGGTCTTTATATAGGTTTTTAACTTGCGTACGCCCAAGGCATGTATTTTGGTGGGCGTACCGGCGACCTTGTATAGCTCGCGTGTGGCTTTATTCACGCTAACATCAGTCGCCTGTGCCGAGAGGATGACCGCAATCAGTAGTTGGAATGGAGACTTATAGGTCAGCTCGGTGGTGGGTTTTGGATTGGTCTCGCGCAAGCGGAGAAAGATCTGTTGGCGTTTGTCAGCATTCATGGGGGCTTACATAGACTTCTGTTTAGAGGTTGATGATCTTAGAGCATTGACGAAAGCGAACAAAAGACCAGCGATTAGAAATGCGCCTGGGGCAAATTGCGCCAGTCGAAGTGGCTCAGTCTCGCTGATGGTAATTGCGAATGAGCCCGCCCAGGGTCCAAACAGCAAGTCAAGATCAGCAAACAACGTACCTTGGCCAACCATTTCCCTGATGGCGCCTAATGCCAATAGCGCGATTGCAAACCCTATACCGGTGCCCAACGCATCGAGAAAAGCTGCACCGACCCGTTGCCGGCTGGCGAAAGCCTCCGCCCGGCCGAGAATCATGCAGTTCGTCACGATGATCTGCACAAAGAGCGCAATCCGCGTGTAGACATCGTAAGCATAAGCTTCAAGAAACATGACAGTAACGGTGGTAAAGGTCGCAATCAGCAGCACAAAACATGGCAATCGCGCGAATTGCGGGATGAAGTTGCGCAGCAACGAAATGCTGACATTGCTGCCAATCACAACAAACATGCTAGCAAACGCAAGCCCTAGTGCGTTGGTGACACTTGTCGAGACTGCCAGTAGAGGACACAAGCCAAGCAGTTGGGCCCACGCAGGATTGCGCTGGAGCACACCATCGGTAAGGGTTGCGATGTTAGCCACAAGACTGCTCCGACATATCCTTGAAAACTGATTGCGCAGCGCGCTTTATTGCGTTCGTTGTGATCGTCGCGCCGGAAACGGTGTCGAGGTTCGCCCACTGTGATTGACTCTTAGCATCTTGAGATGGCATCCATGGGTTGCGTGTATGGTCGATGAAGGTGCCGATCCCTGGCGTTTCCAGATGGCGCGTCACGCGCAGGCTGACTTGGTTAACGCGCCATAATCCCAACAGATCTATGCTGCCGGCGTAGCCTTGTACTGTTTGTCGCGAAAACTGGCATCGATGCAGGGTCTCTAAATCGACTTCTTTAGGGAGGTCTTCGCCAAGCATTTGCGCCATGAGCTGTCGTGTCTGCGCGAATCGGTTGGCATCGATACGCTCCTTAGTGAGCTCGTTACTGACGACCAGGAGTGAACCGGCTCCTAGCCCGATGCACGCCAGGGTGATGAGTGACCTAAGCACCTAGCTTCTCGACCTGTGGATGGCGCTCACTAAGGTAATGCCGATGGAGGCGATTCAATAAGGGGGTCACGCAGTTGCCGAGCAGTACCGCGAATGCAATGCCGTCCGGAAAACTTCCCCAAGCTCTGATCCAGAAAAGCAACACCCCGACAATTGCCGCAAACAGAAACTGGTGTGATGCACGCGTGGGGTGAGTAATCGGATCGGTTGCGACAAAAAATGCGGCTGCGACCAACCCGCCCGCGGTCCAGTGAAATACCAACGAGCCGTGGCTTTGCGATGACCCTTGGTCGTTTGCCAGTATTGCACATACCCCGACTGCCAATAGGAGGGTGATAGGAATTCGCCAAGCGATGATACGCTTGTAAATGAGGAATAGTCCGCCTAACAAGTATGCCAACGCAACCAGGCCGGTCTGACCAGAGTCGGCTGCGTACTGGGCGGCAAACTCAGCTGTCGTTAGCGCTTCGCGGTAGCGAAACTGGGTCAATAAGGTAGCACCGGTTAAAGTGTCCGGTTCAGCGCTGAGCTGCGGCCAAACGGTAAGCGCTTCTGGGTAGGAGACTAAGATCACCGCGTATCCGACCATCGCTGGATTGAAGGTATTCTGGCCCAGGCCCCCATAAGCATGCTTGGCGAGCCCGATCGAGGCTAATGCCGCGACGAGCAACACGTGCAAGTCAACGAATGGCGGTAAACATATGGCGATAAGCAGGGCCGTCAGGACAGCCGAACCGTCGGCCAACGTATCGATGACGCCCAACGCTTGTTGTTCGTCCCGCAAAGCTATGCAAATGGCTTCGACGGCTGAACAAGCGGCCACGAGAATCGCAGCGTTCCACAGCACGCCGCCGCCGTAAACCCAAGCGTACGCAGCTGTACCTGGCAAGAGAGCAAGAATAACCCAACGCATGATTTGTGATGTGTTCATGACCAGCCGCGCTTGTTTTGCAAGCGCTCGTTCCGGCGTGAGGACATTTCTGCGTCGGTTTGCGTGTGTCGGCTCTGGTGCGCATTGAAACGGGCTTTGAAGCGATCTCGTGCAAGAATGTCCGCGCGAATCTGCCCTGCGGTGAGCTTATTCGTCGCGAAATGCTGTGCGAGGTCGATGTCGCTCGGGCAAGCCCGGTCGCATAATCCGCACTCAATGCAGTCATCGAGTCCCAAATGGAGGGCGAGATCTGTATCGTTTAGACAAACTACATTGAATAATGCGTGAGCGTCCAAACCTGCAGGGCATACGGGTTCGCAAGCGCCACAATTGATACACGCGCGAGCAACGGATGAGGTGGCGGGGGCTTTGAGTGCATCGGGCATGGCGACGCTAATCATTGAGATGCAATCGACGGGACAGGCAATGATGCATAGCTCGCATCCGGTACACTCGTTCTCGATAACGGTGTGCATATGCCCTGGCCCGCCAACGATGGCATCAACCGGACACGGCGGTAGGCACAACGTACAACCGATGCAGTTAGCTTCGTCGATGACGGCCAGCAAGTTGTCCGATTTAGCCGGTGGCTCGCTTACCGTGCCCATCAAGCTACTCAACGCTCGGTGAGTATCATTTCCACCCGGTGGACATAGGTTGGTTGCAGCGCCATTTGCGACCGCTTCAGCATATGGTCGGCAGCCTGGGTAACCGCATTGTGCGCATTGTGTTTGTGGTAAGAGCCGGTCAATCGCGTCAACTACGGGTGTGTCATCCGACGGGTATTTCTTGCGTAAGCCAAGTGCTGCAAGCGCGAGTAGCACTAGCGTGGAAGCAATTACGGCGGGGGCGAGCCATATCATCCTGCGAGTCCTTGGAAGCCCATGAACGCAAGGCTCATGATGCCGGCGGTGATGAGCGCGATCGGCGTGCCTGCAAAAGGCTTGGGAGTTTGGTTGCGGCCAAGCTCTTCACGTATGGCGCCAAACAGAACCATGACGAGGGTAAACCCGCCAGCTGCACCGATGCTGAAAACCAGGGTCTCCAAGAGGTTGTATTCTTGCCCGATGGACAATAAGGCGACACCAAGAACGGCACAGTTGCTAGTGATCAAAGGTAAGTAGATCCCTAGCAGTTGATGGAGGATTGGCGCGGTTGCCTTGATGTAGACCTGGATCAGTTGGACGAGCCCAGCAATGACGACAATGAACAGGATGATGCGCAGATACGTAAGCTCGAGTGGTACGAGCACTCCGTGGTACAGCAGATAGGTGCACACGGACGACAGGGTCAGCACGAAGGTTGTTGCAATGCCTGTCGCAAGGGCTGTGTCGTAGCTTTTGGTGATGCCCATGAACGGACACAAACCCAGAAACTGGGCAAGCACGAAATTGTTGACGAGTAACGCGCCGACCAGAATGAGGGCGAGCTCGGCCATTCGATTACCTCGTCAAAAAGGGCTTAGTTCTTTTTTTTCCAAGAAGCATGCTTCCCCATCAAGCAAGCAAGAAGCAGGTGTCCCCGACAAACAAGTAAGAAGCATGCAAGCTTAACTCACGTCCATGCCTGGTTCGGCGCCGCTGTCCGGTGCGAGCAGAAATATGTCCGCCCCGCCTGGTCCTGCGGCAAGCACCATGCCCTCCGAAACACCAAAGCGCATTTTACGCGGTGCCAAGTTGGCAACTACCACCGTCAGACGACCGACTAAATCTGCGGGGTCGTATGCCTGTTTGATGCCGGAAAAGACTTGGCGCCGGTGATCGCCTACGTCGAGAGTGAGCTGCAACAGCTTGTCTGCACCCTCCACGGATTGCGCGTCGACGATTTTCGCAACTTTCAGTGCTATTTTTGTAAAATCATCGATGTTGATAAATTGCGACTCTCCCACGGCAGGAACTCCTTGCGCGTCTGCGTTGTCGTCGTCACCTTCGGCGGAGGCCGCGACGAGCTGATCGACCACCTTATTTTCCATGCGAGTGAGCATCGGTGTGAACTCGCTGATGGCGTGATCCAATAGTGGCTGGTCCGCGTCTTCCCAGCTGAGAGGGTCTACGTTTAGGAACGCTTCCGTCTTCAACGCCGTATCCGGCAGGATCGGTTTTAGAAAAACCATTAACGCGCGGAACAGGTTGATGCCCTGGCTACAAACAAGATGCACCTCGTCATGTCGTTCCGGGTCTTTGATCGCAGCCCAGGGCGCGTGCTGTGCAATATATTGGTTGGCCGCATCGGCAAGCGCGGTGATTTCGCGCACCGCTTTACTGGTATCGTCCCGTTCGTAATAGTCGGCAATGGTGCTCGATGTCTCGACGAAGCGCTGCCACAAATCCGTGTCGTGAACCTTGCGGGCGAGCGTTCCTAAAAATTGTTTGTTGATGAAACCTGCGCAACGGCTCGCGATATTGATCACTTTGCCCACGAGGTCTGAATTGATGCGCAACACAAAATCTTCGAGGTTTATGTCGATGTCGTCCGCTGATCCATTCAGTTTGGCTGCGTAATAGAAACGCAGATACTCCGGGTTCAAAAACTCGAGATATTTTTCCGCCATGATGAATGTCCCACGCGACTTTGACATCTTGGTGCCATCAACGGTGATGAAACCGTGCGTGTGAATCCTGGTTGGCGTTCGGAAGCCTGCTCCATCGAGCACTGCGGGCCAGAAGAGCGCGTGGAAATTGATGATGTCTTTGCCTATGAAATGATGCACCTCAGCGTCACTCGACGGCTGCCAATAGTCCTCGAACTTAATCTCGTTGTCCTGCTCGCAGTAGTTTTGCAGGCTGGCCATATAGCCAATCGGGGCATCCATCCAGACGTAGAAGTATTTATCCGTTGTACCCGGGATCACAAAACCGAAGTAGGGCGCATCACGAGAGATATCCCATGGAATCAACTCGTCATCTAGCCACTCGCTCAGTTTGTTGGCCATCTCAGGTTGCACCGCGCCCGAGGTCGTCCATGCTTTGAGAAACTCGGTGTATTTCGGTAGGTCGAAAAAATAGTGCTCAGATGATCGCATGACCGGTGCTGCGCCCGAAAATACCGAGCGCGGGCTTTTGAGTTCGGTTGCGTTATAGGTCGCGCCACAGTTTTCGCAGTTGTCTCCGTATTGATCAGGTGTGCTACACCGAGGGCAAATCCCTACTACGAAGCGATCCGCCAAAAAGAGATTCTTCTCCGGATCGTATAGTTGCTCGACTTCAGCGGTGAAGATCAGGCCTTTTTCCTGCAAACGGTTGTAGATGAGCTCGGAGTAATGGCGGTTTTCATCCGAGTGAGTCGAGTGATAATTGTCGTGGGCGACGCTGAAGCCCTGAAAGTCGCGGACGTGCTCTTGGCGGATACGCTCGACGAGTGCTTCGGGATCGACGCCTTCTTCTTCGGCTTTAATCATCGTCGCCGTGCCGTGCGTGTCGTCGGCGCAGACGTAGACCACCTTGTTATCCCGCATGCGCTGAAAGCGGACCCAAATGTCCGTTTGGATATGCTCCAACATATGGCCCAGATGAATTGGGCCATTAGCGTTGGGCAGCGCACTGGTAACGAAAATATTGCGGTCCATGAGCCTACTTTTGGTGACGCGATCCCGCTACACAAACGGGCGTTGAGGGGGGTGCAATATACAGATCCCGGGGCAAGAATAAAGTGGTCTCTTCTGTATACTAGCCCGCCCCAACCCGGATGCCATTGGTTGTGAAAACCGCATGAAACTTGAAGAATTTGTTGACCCCTACCTTGGTAAGGCTTGGCGTGAATTGGGCGCGCGCGTTATGTCGTCCGGTAATCGAGTGTCGGTGACGCTCGGCTATCCCGCGCAAGGCATGGTCGATGAGCTAAGAACGCGGCTCTGCGAGTTTCTCGAGGTTGACGATATCGAGCTCGAAGTGCGCTTCGACTGTCCACAGGGGAGAGCGTTTGGCCGTGTAAAACACGTGGTGGCGATAGCGTCCGGAAAAGGCGGCGTTGGCAAGTCCACGACCGCCGTCAATCTGGCGTTAGCGCTCGACGCAGAGGGCGCTAAAGTCGGCTTGCTCGACGCGGATATATACGGGCCGAGCCAAGGCATGATGCTTGGGGTTGCCGCTGGCGTGCGGCCGACCGTAAGAGACGGTAAATTCTTCGAGCCGATCAAGGCGCACGGTCTGAAGGCAATGTCGATGAGCTTTATGGTCACTGACAACACTCCGATGGTATGGCGCGGGCCCATGGCTTCTAGCGCACTGCAGCAAATCCTCACACAAACCCTGTGGGAGGATCTCGACTATCTGGTTGTCGACATGCCACCCGGGACCGGCGACATCCAACTTACTCTATCGCAAAAAGTACCGGTTGCGGGTGCTGTCATCGTCACGACCCCTCAGGACATTGCGTTACTCGATGCTGTAAAAGGCATAGAAATGTTTGGCAAGGTCGACATACCGGTGCTCGGAATTGTTGAAAACATGAGTTTGCACATTTGTTCGGAATGTGGACACGTAAGTCACCCTTTTGGCGCAGACGGGGGGACGCGGATTGCAACCGAATTGGGTGTGCCTCTGCTCGGTGCATTGCCATTAGCAATGCAGATTCGTGAACAAGCTGACGGCGGTAACCCGACCGTGAAAACCGATCCTGAATCCGAGATAAGCGGGTTGTATCGTAACGCGGCACGACACATGGCTGCACGCTTGTGGGTCGGTGATGCATCGGCCCCGACGATATCGATGGTGGATGACTAGGATGATGAGCGATCACACGTTGTTTTGGAGAAAGCATGACGATTAAGTCGGATCGGTGGATCATCGAGCAAGCTCGCGAGGGCATGATCGAGCCGTTCGAATCCAGTCAGGTCCGCTCGGAAGGTGGCAACAAGGTCATTTCATATGGCACATCAAGCTACGGGTATGACGTTCGCTGTGCACCCCAGTTCAAGGTATTCACGAACATCCACTCGGCGACGGTGGACCCGAAAGCGTTTGATGAAAAAAGCTTTGTCGACGTCGAAGGCGACGTCTGCGTGATACCGCCGAACTCGTTTGCGCTTGCAAGTACGGTGGAGTATTTCCGCATCCCCGAAGATGTATTGACCATCTGTTTGGGTAAGTCGACTTACGCACGGTGTGGAATCATCGTCAATGTCACACCTCTGGAGCCCGAATGGGAGGGCCACGTAACACTAGAGTTTTCCAATACGACGACATTGCCCGCGAAAATCTATGCCAACGAAGGCGTGGCGCAAATGTTGTTTTTTCAATCCGACGAGCGCTGTCAGGTCAGCTACAAAGACCGTGGCGGCAAATACCAAGGACAGATCGGAGTGACCCTGCCGAAGACCTAGCCGACGAAGCGATCGGCCCACTGCAGGATGGGCCCCGATCTTGGCCCGCAGAATCAGTGGCTCTCAGCTCCTAAACAGAGTTTCACAGTAGGAAATCCCTCAAACTCAACGGGCAATGTTGTTCTGGGTAAACTCCGCGACCTCGTCTTCCGAAAACCCGAACTCCGCCAATATCTCGCGCGTGTGCTCACCCAGTTCAGGTGAACAGCGAAATATTTCTGCTGGAGTTTCACTGAATCTACCCGGCGGGCGCGCTTGTCGCATCGCGCCACCGAAAGGGTGATCGAATTCCCATAGTGAATTGATGGCCTTCACTTGAGGGTCGTTGATGACATCTTCGCGGGAGTTGATCTTGGAGAATGGTACCTGCTCGGCTTCGAGGCGCTCATTCAACTCCTCGACCGTGAAATGTTCGAAGGCTTCATTGAGCGTTGCCTGCAGCAATTCGTTATTTATGCCGGTGTCGGTGACATAGGTTGGATCTTCCATTAGGTTGGGTAACTCGAGCGCACGAAAAGTCCCCAGCCATTCTTCGCGTTGCACCGGCATGGTGCAGATGTAGCCGTCCTTGGTTTTTCTCACCATATTGGTGTGACTTGCACCGTGCGGAAGGCGTGGCACATCGTCGCCAACGAATGTGTAGTTGAGCATGTTGTCTGGCCATAAAAAAAACAGCGCAGCATCCAGCATCGCCACGTCCACGCGTTGGCCGACACCCGTGCGTTCACGTGCAAATAATGCCGAACTGATACTTTGCGCGGCGGCCATCGCAGTGAGCTTGTCGCAAATTAACGAATTGATCATCACTGGCCGCTCGACACTAGGGTCGGATTGTAGAGTCGCGACACCGGAGATGGCTTGGATGATGGCGTCATAGACCCGGCGGCCTGCGTAGGGGCCGCTGTGCCCGACACCGTTTATCGATGCGAATATGAGATTCGGATTAATGTCCTTGAGAGTGTCGTAACTCAAATTAAGGCGTTCCATCACACCAGGGCGAAAATTCTCGATCACCACGTCGACTTGCTCGATCATTTTCTTGGCGATCTGTTGCCCTTCTTCGGTCGACAGATCCAGTACGATCGAACGCTTGTTGCGGTTCAACATGGCGAACGCGGCACTGACCCCGTTGCGTTGGATGAACTGGGCGTTGCGCATCCAATCGCCATCGGGTGCTTCGACCTTGATCACGTCAGCCCCTTGATCGCCGAGGATTGATGCGCATATTGGACCGGAATAGATGGTAGTTAGATCAAATACGCGGATGCCGTCTAACGGCCCAGCCATAGAATTCCCCTTGCTTGTTGTGTCTGTCCCAAGATTGCCATTTTGCAGCTTTGCTCCTTCCCTTCGCAAACCGAAGGGCATCGATTGCGCCTCGCTAGAGAGGCTCGTTGGATGTTGCAATCTAGATCACGCGGGGCTCGGCTGCAATCTCTGGCTGCTGTTCAGGGGTTGTACGCATCGTTGACTGACGGTAATTAGGCGGTTAGTTGGATGTGGGACACGTGTGATGGCAAAACCGAGATGTACCAAGAACGCGTGGTGAAGATTGAACCGCGGATGCTGGTGCACCGCCACATCGGTCCTGGCGGTAGGTCTGCTATTGGCCCGATGCCCAGTTAATGGAACTGGTGCGAGGTGGCGCGGATAGCGCGGGTTACTAGCGACCGACTAGGATCTGACCGGGACCCGGGTGAATGTCGTTTGCGACGATTGCGCCGATCTCAACGGGCCGTTCGCCTAGTTTTTCGAGCGCCGTAATGGTGGCTTTGGCATCGTCGGCGTCAACGATGAGTAGAAATCCGATACCGCAATTGAAGGTCGTCAACATTTCGCGTTCTTCGATGTTACCGGCCTGTTGCATCCAAGCAAAAATATCGGGCCAGGACCATCGGTCGACGTCGATGAGTGCTGCATGGCTAGGATCGAGTAAGACTCGTGGGATGTTCTCATGAAACCCCCCGCCGGTGATGTGGACCATTGCATGGACTGGTATTTGATCCAGGAGCTGCAACACCGGTTTGACATAAATTCGTGTTGGCGCAAGCAACTCGTCGAGTAGGTCCGCATTCGGCGGTAGCGGTTGCTTTTCGAGTAGCTTGCGTATGAGCGAGTAACCGTTGCTGTGTGGCCCGGAACTGGGTAAACCGATGATCTTGTCGCCCAGTGTTACGGCGCTGCCATCGATGATTTTGCTTTTCTCAACGATGCCGACACAGAAACCGGCGAGGTCGTATTCACCTTTGTTGTAAAAGCCTGGCATTTCAGCAGTCTCGCCACCGGCAAGGCCGCAGCCGGCAATCCTGCAGCCTTCTGCGATGCCGTTGATGACCCGTTCGGCAACGTCCAATTCAAGTGCACCTGTTGCATAGTAGTCGAGGAACAGGAAGGGTTCGGCCCCGACGACCAACGCGTCGTTCGCGCACATGGCGACTAGATCTTGGCCAACACTATCGTGACGGTCATAGTCGATAGCTAGCTTTAGTTTTGTACCTACGCCGTCCGTTCCGGTCACGAGGACCGGTTCCGAGTAGCCTTGCGGAAGCTCCGCCATCGCTGCAAACCCGCCCAGCCCGCCGAGCATTTCGGGCCTTCGAGCGGCTTTAGCCGCGGGTGCAATACGGCGCACGAGTTCGGCACCGGCATCAATGTCGACGCCCGCTGCTTTATAGGTGAGTGGGGAATTCGTATCTGAGGTTTCCGCCAAGGGCATAGACTCGCAAACGTGAGCAAAGATTATAGATGTAAGGCGACCTAACCACGAACAAATTTCGCTAAACTCAAGCCTAAAGCTCTAGACCATCGACAGGATTGCTTTTTAAGAATGCGCAGATTCTCGCCGCCCGTATTATTCCTCTTTACAGTGTGCTCTATGTCCACGGTGGCCGCGGAGCTGCGGATCGATCCCTATGAAGTTGAAGTTGAGGTGGTCGAGCAATCGGTGGCTGCACGCGGTCGTGCCTCGACTGAAGCACTGTTGATTACGCTGTCGCGGGTGAGCGGTTTGGCATCGATACCGCGCACGCCTGAGATTGTCGCGGCGTTGGAAGCTCCGGCGAGATTTTATAGTCAATTTGCATTTGCCGACGATGGTGTGAGCGGACAGTCCATATTGCGGATAACGTTCGAGTCGCGACTGGTCTTGGATTTGATCGACCGAGCGGGGTTGCCGGTATGGTGGTCACGACGCCCGTCCGTCGTCGCCTGGATTGTCCTAGACAATGGCGAGCCGCGCCTATTGGGTGCGGGCGCAGGGCACGCGTTGACGACGCTCATGTCGCAGCGAGCTTTGTTCCGGGGCCTGCCTTTAGAAATACCACTGTTAGACCTGGATGACACGTTACGAGTAAGTGAGACTGATGTTTTCAGTAAAACCGCGGAAGTGCTGGAGGCAGCATCGACAAGATATGGCGCAGATTTAGTCTTGACCGGACGGGTCAAAGAGCGTTTTTCGATTGCACACGGTAGTGTGTTTTCGGGTGATTGGGAGGTCTGGGTCGCTGGCCAGCCAGTCGCGCATAGCTTCAGCGATTTGACGGCAGTCGAGGCCGCAAATGCGGGCATCGACATGGTTGCGGATCATCTGTTTGGTACGTATGCGGTGCTGTCGAGGCGACTTGTGGATTACGATATCGCGGTGGCAGGTCTCGATGGCGCGCAGAGTTATGCTGCTTTGATGGACTACCTAATTAATCTAGAGTTTGTCGCCCAAGTTGGAGTAACCAGCGTCACGCCGCGGGCAATCCAGCTCAAGGTTGCTTCGCGAGCCGCTTTCGAGCAATTTATGATGCTCTTAACTCACGATGGCCTGTTACGAGAAGATGCGTTCCACCGTGGCCCGGGGTTACAGTTTGTATGGCTAGAAGGTCAAGCGCTTAACTAGCAATTCCTGGACAGGAACTAATTAGTGCGCGTCCCAATTACGCCAATTACGCCAATTACGCACAAATTCGCAGTATTTGGTGGCGTACTTCGAGGGGTATGGCTGCGACAGGAGTCGCGACCCGAGTCAATTTTCGTAGGCCTCCTGTTTTAAGAAGAGGGGGGAGGTTTGCGGAGCAAACCATCGCCCCGAGATGGTCAGGACGACCATTTCGGGACAAGAACTAATTAGGCGATAATGGGTGTCGGATTAAGAATTCTTGCTAAGAATTATTCATACTCCCGCCCCACGTAGGTTTTTGTACTAATGGCACACATACCTAACATCATTACAGTCATTCGCATTATTTTGGTGTTTCCAACGGCGTGGTTGTTACATCAATCAAGGTACCCTGAAGCGTTTGCGCTGATGTTTGCGGCTGGGACATCCGATGCACTCGATGGTGCGTTGGCTCGACGCTTCGACTGGAAAAGCAAATTGGGTGCTATTCTCGACCCGCTGGCCGATAAGTTCTTGGTTGCGACCGTTTTTGTCATATTCACCTACCAAGGCCACATTCCATTGTGGGTAGCTGTCATAGCGTTGTCACGGGACTTCATCATTCTATGTGGCGCAGTGGTCTATAAATATCTGTTTCGGGAAATTGAGGTTGTGCCGACCTTCTTCAGCAAAGCCAACACCGCGACGCAGATTGTCATGTTGCTGATGGTGATGCTCGGTCTTTTGTCGTTTGAAGGCGCCAGCGCGTTGGCACGCACGTTAGTCGATCCCTACTGTTTCTATTTGCTTGCCGCGCTTGGTATTGGTTCCGGCATCGACTACATCATCACCTGGTCGCGCAAAGCGGTTAACGAAAGCCGGGCCCGTCGCATATCTGGGGCGCCGGGGGGCCAATAGATATGTCTGATCAATTGCTTTTGCCGATCGAATTGCAGCAAGAACAGCGGTTTAACAATTTTGTGGTTGGCGAAAACCGTGAGCTAGTGGATACGCTTGTTGGCGAAGACGAAAGTGACGGTTTTCGCGGAATCTGGATTTATGGCGAAGCCAGTAGCGGCCGTAGCCATTTGCTGCGTAGCAAGTGCTTGGCAACCAGGCAGGCTAGCAATTACGTGGGGTGCAAGGACTTTGCGGGCGACGCAACTGCACTGGCAAGCGCGCTTACGAACTCGCTGCACCACGGAGCCGTCGTCGCAATTGACGACATCGGAGCGTTGCTTGGTGAACGAGACTGCGAAGAACTCCTGCTTGGCATCTACCAACGGCTAATTGGCAGTGCAGGTACGTTGCTGATCAGCCACAGCGAGTCGTCGTTGTTGACGACGTTTCCTCTTGCCGACCTTGGTTCGCGGATGCGGGCACTGATGAACTTTTCGATAAAGCCACTCAACGATGAAGAAAAGGCGGCCTTGCTTGAACAACGTGCGCTGGCGCGTGGATTCAAACTGGGTCGCCCAGTCCTGAACTATTGGTTGACGCATGGCCCCCGAGCCATGGCTGCTCTACTCGAAGATTTGGAAGCGTTGGATCGAGCAACGCTGCAACGCAAACAACCGTTGACAGTCCCTTTGCTGAAAGAGGTCTTGGGCTACTAGTGCCGCAAAGGCTGCAACATAAGCCGAAGTTGAACCAATGCAGTTAAAGCATGCCTGACAGCAAACCACTAATGCACTTGCTGGTAGTAGGTGGCGGTAGTGCTGGGCACGTAATCCCAGCGCTGCCAGTAATGGCTCGCATGCAGGGTGAAGGGGCCAAGGTCAGCTTTATCGGCACGCGTAGCGGTTTGGAAGAAGAGTTGATCGCACAGTCCGGTGCCGACTACTTCGCCATATCGACTGGCAAGCTGCGCCGCTATGCGTCCCTCGAAAATTTTTTTGATCTGTTTCGCATTGTCGCCGGATTGGTGCAAGCGTGGTGCATCATTGGCCGTATTCGTCCGCGCATTGTGTTCTCCAAGGGCGGGTTCGTTGCGTTTCCGGTCGTGTTTGCAGCGTGGTTGCGACGAGTCCCGGTTGTCGCGCATGAATCTGACTTGACTCCGGGCTTGGCCAACCGACTCTGCCTGCCGTTTGTCGCCACCCTATGCACTAGTTTTGCGCAAACGCAGTTTTCCACTAGCCGCTTATTCGGCTTCAGGGGACAAACGGTCTACACCGGTGCTCCGTTGCGCCCGGAGCTCGACTGTGGCGATGCCAAAAAGGGGCGGGCTAGCCTCGCATTTGAGGACCCTAAACCCATCCTGCTGGTTACCGGGGGTAGCCTCGGGGCCGAAGCCCTCAACCATGTGATTCGCGATGCGCTCGATGAGCTAACCGACCAATTCAACGTGGTCCACATCTGCGGCGTTCGTAAGCTGAGTGACATTAGCATGCCCGGCTATCGCCAATTTGAATATGTGGATGCAGGCTGGGGTGATCTCATCGCCGCGGCTGATGTGGTGGTTTCGCGCGCAGGTGCCAATGCGTTGTTTGAGCTCCTGAGCCTACGCAAGGTTTGTTTGCTCGTGCCTCTATCAGCATTGGCATCGCGTGGTGATCAGATCGCCAATGCGCGACACATGCAAGAACGCGGACTGGTAGAGGTGTTGCAAGAAAGCGAACTCACGCCGGCGTCGCTGATTACGGCATTGAATCGCTTGCGCGACCGTGAGCAGCTGCTTGCGCAACGGCTGTTGGAATTCGAGATCCCCGACGCAGTCGCTAAACTGTGTGATGAACTAAACCGCGCGGCGCGCCCGACGGTATAACTAGTGTCTGTCCGGAAAACGTTGTTTTCCGAGACCGCACAAGCTGAGGGCAGGATCGCGACAGGAGTCGCGACCCGAGTCAATTTCCGTAGGCCTCTTGTTTAAGAAGAGGGGAGGTTTGCGGAGCAAACCGTCGGAGCAAAAGCGCCTGCGGCGTTAGAACAATTGCCACGATGGCAATTTTTTGAGAGAAACAGCGCGTGCCGCGGCTGCTGTTACGGCCGAAGGCTTGCGACCAGGTCCAGCACGTCCTCGAGCAACGCGATGCGGTCTGCATTTTCCGCAAACGTGTCCAATCGCAGACTAAGTGTATTGATGCCAACGTCTTGATACTTCTGTAACCGCTCGCGAACCATCTCTCGGGTCCCGATCGCTTGAAACTGGGTCACCATCTCGTCTGGGACCCGCTGCGCGGCTTGCTCGCGTTTACCGTCGAGCCACAATTCTTGGATTGCTTTTGCATCGTCGACGAATCCAGCGCGCTGCAACGCATCGTTGTAAAAATTGGTCGTCGCCGAACCCATCGCGCCCATGCTGAAGGCAACGCCCGGTTTTCTGCTATCGATCATTTCTTGGATGTTGTCGCCGATACCGATACCAACCGGGGCGTTAAGTTCGATCGCTTCCAAACCACGTCCGACCTGGCTTGCGCCCTTCGCGATATAGCCGAGATGTGCCGCGGCATGGTCGGGAGAGAATGAGGTTCCTAACCAACCATCCGCGTGTGCTCCAGTGAACTCGAGGGATCTCGGTCCGAGTGTGGCAAGAAATATGGGTATGGATGTCGGCGGATGATCCAGCCGTATTGCCTTGCCCTCACCGCCCGGCAAAGGCAATTCGTGATAGCGTCCGGCATAGCGAATCTTCTCACCGGCAAAGGCTAAGCGGCAGATTTCCACAGTTTCTCTGAGCCGCGTCAGCGGCCCTTGGTATCTCAACCCATGCAATCCCTCGACGACTTGGGGTCCGCTTGCGCCTAAACCAAGCACGAAGCGTCCCTTGGATAGCGCGTTTAAAGAGAGTGCCGTCATGGCCGTCATGACTGGGGTTCGCGCACTGATCTGCATGATGCCAGTACCCAATTTGATTTGGTTGGTGTGCGCGGCTAGGTAAGCAAGCGAAGTCACTGCGTCTTGGCCCCAAGCCTCGGCGGACCAGACGTAGTCGACGCCTAGCCGGTCGGCTGCTTTGACATATTCGACCGTGCGGTCGATGTTGCCGCGCCCGTATCCGCCGACGCCAATGGATGTCTGCATGTGGAATCTCCCCTTATAGTTTGCCATTTTCTGGTTGCCAACCAATCCTTCATGGATTGTGACATTGAACAGCCAATGAAGCTGGTTTTGTAGGCGTGAGTGCGCGCACAGGGCGTCGCTTGGCTGGGGGCTTCGAAATGCCTCGACTTTCTTGACAACTGACGGCGCTAAACCTAACGTGCGCGGCTCTTTCTCGTGGCCAAATTTTCGACATGTATAAAGTTCGCACCTTTAACTCAATTGCAAGCGCGGGGCTCGAACGGTTTACCAGTGACCGGTATGAAGTGACTGAGGCGACGAATGATCCCGATGCGATTCTGTTGCGCAGCCATAAGCTCACAACGGATGATTTAAGCCCCAATTTGCGTGCGATAGCCCGTGCAGGTGCAGGTGTGAACAACGTCCCGGTGGATGAGTGCAGCGACAAAGGAATCGTCGTATTTAATACGCCTGGGGCGAATGCGAACTCGGTCAAGGAACTCGTACTCACCGCTTTGTTATTGGCGTCGCGGGACGTGTTTGGTGGTATCAGTTATGTGCGTTCGATCGCTGACGTGACCGATGAGGCGGAACTCAACAGGCTGGTTGAAGCCGAAAAGAAGCGTTTCAAGGGTAGAGAGTTGGTTGGTAAAAGCTTGGGTGTCGTTGGTCTGGGCGCCATCGGTTCGTTGGTTGCCCGTGCTGGTTTGGACATGGGGATGTCGGTCCTCGGCTATGATCCAGCGCTGTCTGTTGATGCAGCGTGGCGGATTCCGGCAGAAGTTGAACGTATGCAGAACTTGCCGAGTCTATTTGCCCGTGCCGATTATGTATCGTTGCACGTGCCGTTGTTGGCCGCGACCGAAGGGATGATCAACGATGAAAGCCTGCGCGCCTTCAAGCCTGGTTCTGTGCTCCTGAACTTTGCTCGGCAACCGATCGTCGACTCGACGGCGCTCCAAACCGCTTTGGCAAACGGCACCGTGGCACGCTACATGGCTGACTTTCCCGTACCCGGTCTAATCAGCGACGAACGCGTCATGCTGACGCCACATCTCGGTGCGAGTACGGACGAGGCAGAGGTAAATTGTGCGGTCATGGCATCGAACCAACTGATCAGTTTTTTGGAAACAGGCAGCATTGCGAACTCAGTGAACTTTCCGCAGGTGAGCCTGGATGCCGTTGCGGGTTATAGAGTTGCAGTGTCCAACAAGAACGTTCCAGGCATGCTAGGACAGATGACCGCGGTCCTCGCGGATCGAAACATCAATGTCATCGATCTGATAAACAAGAGTCGCGATGGTGTCGCCTATAATCTCATAGATCTCGCCGAGCGACCCGGCGATGGTCTAATCGACGCGATTCAAGCGATCGACAGCGTGATTAATGTGCGAGTGATCGCGGGCTGATATGGCGGACGCCACGGCGTCGCTGCCGTTCGGCAAAACGGCCCGGATGGAGTAACCGTTCGACCGCACTCGATACCGGAGGCACCCAACCCAGAATCTGGCTTGACACAATCGCCGCCCCGAGCGGGGCAGACGCGGTGCCGAGTGAGGCATGTGCGGTGGAGATCCAGTTGCCATCGATAAGCCGGCCGACAACTGGAATGCGGTCGCTGGCGATCGACCTTGGTGCGCGCTTGAAAGCGCTAAATTCGAGGTCCGATTCAGATACGTCCGATTCAGACACTTCCGATTCAGACAAGTAGTGCGCATTGAGCTGCCGGTTGTGTTCACGTGCGAGTGCTGGGTCCCACTGAGAATATTCGTAGGTGGAACCAATCACACATCCCTCACGGGTCGGAACGATATAGCCATTGCCAACGATAGGCACGCTGGGACTTCGGCTGGTGTTGACCCAGTCGAGTTGTCCATAAACATCGACAATTTCGAGTGCCCGGCAATGCGGAAAGTCGCGCGCGGCGGTCGCGCAAGCGACGACATATGGTGCTTGCAAGTGGTCCTGACCGAGCCCTGAAACGAGTTCGATGTTTGGGTGTTGCAGCAACTCATCACAGATTTGGGGAAGATCAACGATGCCACCGTGGGCAAACCAAATTGATTCGCCGCGCACGGCTACGCCAGCTATTTTGTTTGCCTCGACCTCGCTCACGCGTTGCAGCCAGGAGGTGCTATGTGGGTAGGCGTCCACGATGCGTAGGATCTTGCGCTGATCCAGGTTGGGCCCCTGCGCTTGCAAGACGCCGGTTGGTTGGAAGCCGGCAAACTGCAGGTGGTCGCCGATCGCATAGTGGTACGACGCGCATCTAAATTCGGCATCTACGCTCGCGTCGCCTAATAGGCGACCGTGCAGAAGCGTTGCGTTCATGCGCGATGCGCCTTGGGCGGCCCCGTTGGGGTCATGAACGGACACTTGAATATTCTGTTGGGCGAGCTGTCGCGCTACGTTGCAGCCCGCGATGCCGGCCCCATATACCGTGACCTGGTTCGGTACGGATACGTCGGGTTTGCCACGGGCACGAAATGCGCCAGCCAGACTTTCACGCTTGACTGGCCGTTGATCGACGCGGTGCATCTCAAAGCCCGCCTCACTCAGCCCGCGCCGGACCGCACCTGCTGCGGTGAACGTTGCGACCGTCGCGTCGTTTGCTGAGCAGTTTGCCATCAAGTCAAAAACCCTTTGCGTCCACATGGCCGGGTTTTTGCTCGGTGCAAAGCCGTCGAGAAACCAGGCATCAACGCCCGTGGCTTGCCGCTCGGAAAGATCAACCAAGCCCTCCACAACATCCCCGTGAAACACCGACAGCGTAATGTGACCGTTCTTGAAACTACGCCGATGCCAACCAGGCAGGATGGGCAACGGGATGGCGGCGAGTTCGTCGAATAGTTGATTGGATTGGCGCACTCTACGTAAGCGTTCCCACTCCTTTGCACCCATTGGGTGCTTTTCGAATGAGATGAAATGCAGCCGCGCTTGCGGGTTGGCTAAGAAGCGTTCTGCGCACACCGTGAAATTCAGGCCGCTGCCGAAACCGAGTTCGCCAATCGTGAGCAAGCCTGAGGCGCGGGCGCGTTCTTCAATGCGTGACGGATGCAGGAACACGCGGGCGACTTCATCCAGGCCGTCACCGGTGTAGTAAATGTCTGCGAACTTTGTTGAATAAGGCTGGGCGTCACGCCATTGGACTTCAGCTGGATCTAACATGTCTCAATCGGTCGCCGGGGATCATTGATCCACTCGCTCCAGGATCCGACGTAAAGGCTGGGTTCCTCGCGCCCGGCAATGTTGAGTGCCAAGACGTTGTGCGCCGCGGTCACACCGGAGCCGCAGTAGCAGACGATTGGATCGTCGAGATGGGCAAAGCGAGCGCGAAGTTGTGCCGCTGATTTGAAGCCACCTTCGCTTGTGAGATTGGCTTGGAAAGGCAAGCATAGAGCGCCGGGAATATGGCCGGCAACAGGGTCGACGGGTTCTTCTAGACCCCGCCAGCGATCTTCGCTGCGGGCATCAACAATCTGTCCACGGCCATTCAGCACGTCTTCGGCGCTGACCGATTTTGTCAACGGCGCTCGGGCTTCAAAGTTACTCGGCTCCGCAGTTTGCGCGATTTGCTCGTTCGAAGCTTCCAGTGGGCCAGGCCAACTTTGGATGCCGCCGTCGAGTACGGCGACCGCCGCGTGACCGGCCCAGCGGAACATCCACCAAGCGCGTGCTGCAAAGGCGCCGCCGGCATCATCGTAGACGACTACTTGATTTTCTTGAGTTATGCCCCAATTACGTATTTCAGCCACCCAGGTCTCGATATCGGGTAAGGGGTGGCGACCTCGATCGCCAGGCGTGGTAGCCAGTTGGGTGTCCAGGTCAGCGCGTTGCGCACTCGGTAAATGCGCCGTCGCAAAGGTTGTGGCGCCCCATTGAGGGTCACCCAAGCGCGCGCGGCAATCGAGGAGTTTTACATCGGGCAATGGGTGCAGTTGGTGGCTAGTAATAATCGTGCGGAACATCGTGTATTGGGGTTTTGTCATGCTGGTGTGTGAAATGGGTCTCACCTGGACTTATGGATATTGGCGCTAAGATACACCTCAATGTGCACTCGTTATTACACTAATCTAAATGCCTGCTGCAAGGTGGCAATTTTGGTTGGGTATGGCAGAATCGCGGCGCACTGGGGGCCAACGCATACAAACCACATGATGGGGAGCACTTGATTTGAGCATACTGGACTGGCTTATCCATGGAACCTGGCAGTTGTCGACGTTAGGTTTGGTGGTCTTTACGTTGGTTGTAACGCACATCACGATCGTCTCCGTGACGGTGTACCTACACCGCTATTCAGCTCATCGCTCATTAGGGTTGCATCCCGCGTTACAGCACTTTTTTCGCGGCTGGCTCTGGCTCACTACGGGCATGGTGACCAAAGAGTGGACTGCGATTCACCGCAAGCATCATGCAAAATGCGAAACGGAAGATGATCCGCATAGCCCCGTGGTTAAAGGCATAGGCGAGATTTTTTGGCGTGGCGTTGAGTCATATAAAGACGCTGTGGACGATAAACCCATGCTCGATCGTTACGGCGCTGGATGCCCCGACGATTGGCTAGAGCGCAACGTATACACGAACAACAGCTGCGGCATATCGCTCCTGTTTGTCATAAACGTCGGGTTGTTCGGCGCTATCGGGATCACGATATGGGCGATCCAAATGATCTGGATTCCGGTTTTTGCCGCGGGTGTCGTCAATGGCATCGGCCATTGGTGGGGCTATCGCAACTTTGAATGCCCGGACGCGGCCCGCAATGTTGTGCCGTGGGGCATTCTCATCGGTGGTGAGGAACTGCACAACAATCATCACACTTACCCGAATTCTGCCAAACTTTCCGTCAAGCCATTCGAATTCGATTTGGGTTATGCCTGGATTCGGCTCTTCGCGATGCTTGGGCTTGCGCGGGTGCGTAGCACCGGGCCTGTGGTCGAACGTGTGCCAGGAAAGTCGATCCTGGACACCGAGGCGGCTTGGGCGCTGTTGAATGACCGATTCTGCGTTATGGCTCGTTATGCTGAAGAAGTGGTCGCGCCGGCCGTGGAAGCGGAGTACCGCAAAGCTGATATGGCCACGCGTAAACTTTTGAAACGCGGCAATAAGGTGCTGTGCAAGGAAGAATCCCTAATTGATGAGAAAGCGCGAATCCGTATTGGCGAGTTGCTGGCGCAAAGCGCCGAGATCCGGTTGATATACGAGCTTCGCATACGCTTGCAAGAAGTGTGGGCGAAGCGCGGTGGCAATATGGATGAAGTGCTCGATGAGTTGCGCGAATGGTGCCGCCAAGCTGAAGAGTCTGGCATGCACTCGCTGCATGATTTTGCCGAAACGCTGAAATCCTACGCGATGCCGCAAGCCGCGCACGCCTAGCAGGCCAGCAACTAGCAAGCAGCTACATCTGGTTTACGACATCAATTCCAAGTAGGTCTAGTCCTTGCTTAAGCGTGAGGGCTGTTTGTTGTGCGAGCGCCAGACGACGCAACCGGTCCGCATCAGCACTTGTGAGGATCGGACATTGCTCGTAGAACTGCATGAACCGGGTTGCAAGATCATACAAGTAGCCGCACAAATAGTGCGGGAAGCCTTCCGTCGCGACCTGATCCAAGATGTCGTTGAAGCCAGCGATCGCAAGCGCTAACCGACGCTCGGGCTCCCCGACTGCCGCTACGCCAAGCTCGAGCTTCGAAAGGTCGACTTGACCCTTCATGAAAATGCTTTGAATTCGCGTATACGCGTACTGCAAGTAAGGTGCCGTGTTGCCGTCGAACGACAGCATGTGATCCCAATCGAACACGTAATCACTGGTTCGATTTTTCGACAGATCCGCATACTTGACCGCGCCGATCCCAATCGCTTCGGCCAGCGCGGCAATTTCGTCGCCATCAAGATGTGGATTCTTTTCCGTCGCACTCTTTTCTGAGACCACGGCGAAAGCCCTTGCGATGGCTTCTTCCAATAAGGCTTCGAGCTTGACGATGGCACCTTCGCGTGTTTTGAACGGTTTGCCGTCAGCGCCGAGCATGGTGCCGAACGGCATGTGATCGAGATGGGTTTTGGAACCCGTTAACCCCGCCTGCTCAGCGACCGCAAAGACTTGCTTGAAGTGCAAGGATTGACGGGCATCGACGAAGTACAAGACTCGGTCCGCTTGTAGATGTCGAGTGCGATATGCAATTGCGGCGAGATCTGTTGTTGCATATAAGTAGCCTCCGTCGGACTTCTCTACGATGACCGGGAGCGTGTCGCCTTGCTTGTTCTTGAACTGCCCGAGGAATACACATAATGCCCCGTTCGACTCGCGCAGCAAATCCTGCGCTCGCAACTCTTCGATCGTTGGCTTGAGCGCATCGTTGTACGCGCTTTCGCCCCGCACGTCGTCTGGCTTGAGGGTTACGTTGAGCTGTTTGTAGATGGCTTCGCAATGTGACATAGAGATGTCGATAAAGCGGCGCCATTGGGTGAGTTCGTGTTCGCCGCCCGACTGCAGGTTGACCACTGCTAAACGGCTCCGCTCGCTGAATGCTTGGTCGGCGTCGAAGCGCTGTTTGGCGGCACGATAGAACTCTTCTAGGTCGGCCAGATCGTCAGTGTCCTGCCCAGACTCATCGAGATACGTCAGCAGCATGCCGAACTGGGTGCCCCAATCGCCTACGTGGTTTTGCCGAATGACCTTGTGGCCTTGAGCTTCGAGCACGCGCGCAATGCAGTCGCCGATGATTGTGCTGCGTAGGTGGCCAACGTGCATTTCCTTAGCTAGGTTTGGAGCTGAATAATCGACCACGACGGTTTGTGGCGCTGACGTTTGGGTGACGTCGCCTGCCGGCTCACGGGCAAGAAAAGAAGCATCTAATCTGATGTTGATGAATCCGGGCCCGGCGATACTCAACTCGCTGGCGATGCCGTCGAGATCCACAGCGTCGATCACCTGCTGGGCGACTTCTCGCGGGTTCTTGCCCGCTTTTTTGGCTGCGGCCATAACGCCGTTAGCCTGATAGTCGCCGAATTCGGGCTTGCCGGCCGTTTGTATGAGCGCGGGCCCGACGATCAGCGCGATGTCGAACGCTGCCTCTATTCGTTTAGCGAGTAGCGCCTTGATATTCACTTCTAATCGACGAGGCTAGTCGACGGCAGTGACGTGCTCGGCTTGCAAACCTTTTTCGTGTTCGGAAACCGTAAATGTAATCGCCTGGCCGTCACGCAGTGCTCCGCGTTGCCCGTTGTTGGTCAAGATAGAGCGTTGATGGACGAATATTTCATCGCCGTTTTCACGCACAACGAAACCATACCCTTTGGAACGGTTATACCACTTTACGGTGCCAGACTCGGTCGGCCCAGACGCAGCCGCGGGTTTGCGCTCCGGATTGCCTTTCCGTTCTTGCTGGCCCTTTTCTTGGCCGGCAGCAGCGCTGTTTCGATTCCGATCGTTTGCGCGCCCGCGGTTTTCAGGCATAGGGCTGCGCGATGGCGACCGCTCCCGTGGTGTTGTTTTGGATCCGCTTTGGGCGTGGTTGGCGTTGCCCGTAGTCGAGACCAGCCGGGCGTTGAAAAGCCCGTTGATGAGCAGAAGGACGGCGGCGGTGGTAAACAACGCGATATTATTGTCGGGCCAGAGGCGGGCGGTTGCCTCGGTAACAATGTAGGCGAGGAAAAGCGCACTCGCTAGCGCGATAACAAAAGTTCGCATAATGATGACCTAAAAAGAGATCTGTAAAAAAGCCGCGCATCATAACGCAATTTCGCGGCCGGGTGCTTTCAAATCCGCTGAATGGAGATAATCACCACGGGTTCCTCGGGAACCGCCGCCATGCCAGCCTTGAGGTGGGTGTTCACAAGTTCAATTTGCTCGACGACTTCCGCCCCACCGACGATCTGGCCGAACACGGTGTACCCCGGATTGCCCGGCGTTGCGTCGAGGTGAGGATTCTCTGCGACGTTGAGAAAAAACTGTGAGTCAGCGGAGTCAGGATCACTCAAGCGAGCCATGGCGACGGTACCGGGTAAATTGCGCAAACCGTTGGCTGATTCATTCTTGACGCGATTGCCAACGGTGACGTACTTGTATTCGGTGGTGTAGCCGCCGCCTTGAATCATAAAGTTCTCGATGACCCGGTGGAAGACGAGACCATCGTAGAAGCCGCTGTCGACCAACTGGAGGAAGTGCGCCACCGTCAGTGGGGCCATTTCTTCGAGCAGTTCGATTTGAATGCCGCCGAATGAAGTGGTGATATTGACGCGCGGGTTCTCGGCGACTGCGTGTTGGCTTGCGAGGCTCAAACCGAGCATTGCAAGCAGAATTACGCTGCGGACTAATCGTTGCATGGGCATACGTGTCTTATGTGGGTCCAATTGAAGTGCATCATACTGATATCTAGTCTGGAAATTCACATCCTGCGAATTATTTCGACCCGCGTTGTAACGTCGCGCGGAGTAGGGAGAGGTCATTGAATCTGGGTTAGTGCGGGGTTCCTAGACGCGTGGCTGGAGGGCTTGGATGTATTGGATGGTTGTCTCGTAAAGCCCGCGCTCCAACGCATCGGCAATGAGTGCGTGGCCAATGGAAACTTCAGCAATCTCTTCAATGCGGCAAAACAAGGGTAGGTTCACGCAATCGAGATCGTGACCCGCGTTGACGCCCATGCCGAGTTGCACGGCATGTTGGGCTGCGGATTGGTAACGCAAGAGACTCGTCTGGGCCGCTTCATGCTGCGCGCCGTGCGTCCAAACGAGTTCTGCGAATGGGCCGGTATACAATTCAATGCGGTCCGCGCCGTGTTGCTGGGCAGCGTAGATTTGATCCAAGTCGGGGTCCATAAATAGACTGACGCGCGCGCCTAATGATTGGTATAGCGCGATCTTGTCCTCGAGCGCGGTATCGTGCACACGTAGGTCAAAGCCATGATCCGACGTTAGCTGGTCGTCGCTGTCCGGGACGAGTGTTGCCTGGTTGGGGCGTGCGGAGTCGATCAGTGCATCAAACCCCGGATAGCCCGCCTGGGACGTGTGCGAAGAATTGGGCGGTGCAAACGGGTTACCTTCGATGTTGAACTCGATCGCAGGGTATTCGTCGCGTAGCAGGCGGCTGAGATCGTCGACGTCCTGCGGGCGAATGTGACGCTGATCGGGCCGCGGATGCACGGTAATCCCGCGCGCGCCAGCGCTGATCACCGTTCTCGCAGCTTCGATTACGCTGGGTCGACTACCCTCGCGCGAGTTGCGCAGGAGTGCAATCTTATTGAGGTTGACGCTTAGGACTGGCATTCGGTCAGATTCGTAAAGTTGTGGAAGTTAGCTCCAGGCACTGCGCAATGGCCTCGCTTTGATGATCACGCCGACCAGCAGGCCAAGGAGCAGGAGCCCTGCGCCGATTAAGATGCCTTGGTTTTCGCTGTTGTCCTGCAGTCGATTTCGATCGTCCGCAAGGTCGTCAATCTCGTCGCGCAGGCGTGCGATCGTTTCCAGCGAAGCCAGATTCTCTTCGTGCGCATTAATCGCGTTGACGGATATCCGTCTGATTTCGGACAGCTCGCTTTCGAGTTCCGCAATTCTTGAGTCGCTGGCGCTATTCAAGTCCGCCTGCTCGCGCGCAGTCGAGGCCAGTTCATCAACTCTTTGGGCTTGGAATAAGCGTTGGCCCCTAAGGCTCGCTACCTCGCGTTGTGCTGCTGCTAGGCGGGTTTTGGCGATGGGCTCGGCAACAAGGTATTGCGATCGCATCCAACCTTGCGTTCCGTTAGCAGTGCGCACCTCGCTGAATCCGGCCGCCTCGTCGATCTGCAAAACTTCCATTTGTAATCCGGAAGGTAGGCCGCGGTGCAGAATACGGTGTTCGTTTGAGGCCCCGGTGCGTAGAGGAACCGTTAGTTCATCAGATATGTAGACGGTTTCGCCGTAGCTGCCTACGGGCGCAAGCGCAAACAAACAAGTCGCTAGGAGTGCAGATGAGCGCTTCAAGAACTTTTTCCCTCTGAAACTTCCGCCCTTTGCTGAGTTGCCTTACCGGCATCGCCTGGATCAGGATCAGGTAGATTCTCCTCTTTGAGATAGCCTTTGAAGTACAAATAAAACAGCGTGATCGCGATGTAGAGCAAATTAAGCAACATGAGGCCAAGTAGCTTGAATGTGACCCATGTATCCATGGAAAAGTTATATGCGACCCAGAGATTGACACAACCCGCGATGACAAACCCCAGTGCCCAACCGTAGGTTAGGGTGGTCCACGCAGCATCAGGTAGGATGAGGGACTTGCCCAACATTTTTTTGATGAGATGGGTCTTGGCGACAAGCCACGTCCCGACCAGGGCGGTTGCAAGCGCCCAACTCACGATGCTCGGCTTCCATTGAATAAATGTCTCGTCACGCAGCACCAACGTCAGACCGCCGAGGATCCAACTCGCCCAGAAGGTCACCTTGACCGTGCTATTAAGCGGGCGCTTCAAGAGCATCAACACAATGACTTGGAGGGTCACGCCCGCCATGAGCACTGCGGTCGCGGCAAAAATGTCACGGGTTACGAAATAGACAATGACGAATGCTATGAGCGCCACATAATCGAGAGTTTGTTGCATCTAGGGTCCTGTCCAGTAGCCCGTTCGCCGGTGTTTGATGGTAGCGCGTACAAGGCTGGCGCGATTCTAACATCGCGCCAGCCGCTACGAAGTTCCTCAACTTATCCGGCTGCGGAAGGTTGCTCGCAAGCGCGAACGCGGGATAATAAAAGATTAAGCTCACGATGTAAGCACAACGTGTCATGACCCAGCTACTAAGTGTGCACCCGACACATCCGCAAAAACGTCTGCTAAATCTTGCAGCTGACGAAATTCGGCGTGGGGGGTTGGTGGTCTATCCGACGGATACGACTTATGCAATTGGCTGCCATATTGGCGACAAAGGCGCGCTTGAGCGCATTGTCCGGTTGCGCCGCTTGCGTGACGACCACCAATTCACGTTGATGTGCCGCGACTTGAGCGATCTTGGGACCTACGCTCGAGTAGACAATGCAAGCTATCGCCTACTGCGCCGTTATACGCCGGGCCCGTTCACTTTTGTGCTGCAAGCGACACGAGAAGTACCGCGTAGGTTGGTGCATCCCAAGAGACGCACGATTGGTCTGCGGGTACCCGCTAATCAGATTGCGCGTGAGCTACTCGAGACACTCGCCGAACCGCTCATGACAACGACTTTGCGGCTGCCGGAAGATGAATTCCCGTTACAGGAAGCATCGCAGATTCTCGAAAAGGTCGGGCGTTTGGTAGACGTCGTGATCGATGGTGGAATGGGTGGTTTAGATCCATCGACGATCGTCGATCTGACCGAATCCGTCGCGCAGGTGACCAGGCAAGGGGTTGGTGTTTTTGACTAGCGGCCGAGGCATGGATTCCGCGGGTGGCCAAAAAGGATGTGTTCGGCTCAGCAACTGCCTCTATAATGCCGGCTGTTTGATCTCACAAAGGCGCTCGCTTGAGCAGTAACGATTCGAACCAGAGAGTAGTCTCTGGCATGCGGCCCACCGGCAAGCTGCACTTAGGTCATCTGCACGGGGTGCTCAACAGTTGGGTCAAGTTGCAGCACGAATACGAGTGCTACTTCTTCGTCGCCGACCTTCATGCATTGACCACCAATTACGAAGAATCGCAGTCCATCGAACAATGCACGCTCGACAACGTTATCGATTGGCTGGCGGCGGGGGTAAATCCGGGTGCGGCGACGATATTTGTGCAGAGTCGCGTGCCAGAACATGCTGAATTGCATTTGCTGTTGTCGATGATTACGCCGCTTAGTTGGCTCGAGCGGGTACCGAGCTACAAGGATCAACAGGCCAAGCTGAACGACAAGGACCTGGCAACCTATGGGTTTCTGGGTTATCCGCTGCTGCAATCAGCTGACATTCTCATCTACCGCGGCGGTTGGGTCCCAGTCGGTGCCGATCAAGTGGCGCATGTCGAATTGACGCGCGAAGTCGCGAGACGGTTCAACCACATATATGGTCGTGAGGAAGGGTTCGAAGAGCAGTCTGAAGCTGCGGTCAAGAAGATGGGAAAGAAAAACGCGCGGCTCTATTCGAGTCTGCGACGTGAATATCTGGAACGTGGTGACGGCGCAGCGTTGCAACGTGCTAGGGCGCTCCTCGCAGAACAGCAGAACCTCTCGATTGGCGATACGGAACGTTTATTTGGTTATCTCGAAGGGGGCGGCCGGATCATTTTGCCTGAGCCACAGTCGATATTGACCGATGTGCCAAAATTGCCCGGGCTCGATGGTGAAAAAATGTCGAAATCGTACAAGAATGTAATTTCATTGCGTGAAGACCCCGCGTCTGTAGAGGAGAAGATTCGGACCATGCAGACCGATCCGGCGAGGGCTCGGCGTAAGGATC
>Ga0114999_10001398_pt1 | contig 33433 bp, 38 predicted proteins | sample ArcticOcean_MG_C_3_FD_89820 | JGI IMG/M metagenome (GOLD analysis project Ga0114999, IMG submission 89820) | Marine microbial communities from western Arctic Ocean - ArcticOcean_MG_CB8_126 | ecosystem: Environmental > Aquatic > Marine > Oceanic | place: Arctic Ocean: Canada Basin | collected...
AACTTCTTCTAGTTGTGCTAATTTTTCTTCTTCGGCTTTAGCTATATTTTCTTTGTAAATTGGATCTAGTCTTTCTCGCTCTTCTTGCTCTTCTCTAACTTTTCTTTCCTTTTCGATTCTTATATGGCTTATTTCTTTTAAGCGTTTTTCTTCTTCTTTTTTTAATTGCTTTTCTTGTTCTTTTAACTCTTTCTTTTCTTCTTTAATTTCTTTTTCTCTATTTTTATCATATTGCTTAATTCGTTTTTCTTTTTCTTTTTCATTTTTTGTTTTAAAATTTTGGTAACTTTTGCTTATAGCTTTAAATAGGTTTATAGGCTCATTTTTTATTTTTTTTTTGCTAGAATTTTTAGTTTTAATTTTTTTCTTAATTTTTGTAATATTTTTCTTTTTACTTTTTTTTGTAGATTTTTTTCTCATTATTCCCCCAAATAACATGATTATTGTATACTTTTTTGTGCTTTTAAAAAGCTACTAAAGTTCTATTTTGGGCCATATAATATTGATATATGGTTAAATCTACGCTTAGAAAGTGTGTATACGAGCAATCGTATCGTGAGTTCGAATCCCACTCTCCCCGCCACAAGAATTTAGTAACTTAAAATAAAAAATACATGAGAAAACTTTTAATAATATTAGCACTCAACCTTTTATTTTGTATAATTTCACAAGCTGCCAGCACACTACCCAAATGTGAAGGAAAAGTTCGTAATTGGAATAACTGCATAGGAATAAGAGAAAGTACATTCGGTCATAAATATGTTGGTGAATTTCTTGACGGAAAGTTCCATGGTCATGGCATGTTTACTTACAAAGGTAGAAAATATGTTGGTCAATATAAAAATCATAAAAGAAATGGAAAAGGAACATATACCTACACAAATGGTGACAAGTACATAGGGGAATGGAAAGAGCACAAATATTATGGTGATGGAGTTTATTTTTATTCAAATGGAGATAAATATATTGGGGAATGGAATAAGAAAAAATTCAATGCACCTGACAATTCAAAAGAACGTAGTGGCTACGGAGAGTATTTTTATGCTAATGGAAATAAATATGTAGGTGAATGGAAGAAAGGTAAAAAACATGGTCAAGGAATTTTAACTTATGTTAGTGGCAAAGTTAAAAAAGGGGTATGGAAAAAAGATAAATTTGTCAGCTCAAAATAATAAAATATAAAATTTAATCTCTATAATAATTACTATAACATTGTTATAATACTACTATAAGTTGTTATGAAATAGCTTATTTTTAGGTATAGTAAAAAATAAGTTCTATTAAAAACAAATGGAGAATTATCATGGTATTAGAAATTGCAGTAATTGCTGGATTAATCTGGTATTTAAATCAGTAAAAAAAAATTCAGAGATTAACATGCACATGTTTGTTCATGTTAATCTTTGATACAATTAAGAAATTCTTCTTATACCAGTTACTTTTAAGTTAGCAGAATCATAAATTCTCTTAATAGTCTTTCTAATAGGCATCACAACTGTTTTTTTTAAAGGCCCATAAGCATGAATAAGCAAATGTTTAGAAATAATTATAGCAACATGACCCTTCCAAAAAATGAGATCATTTTTTTTTAATTTATTAATAGATATTTTTTTTTTAAAATATTTAATTTGATCTTTTGCATCCCTTGGACAATAACGGTTATTAAAATTTAAAAAAAGTTGAACTAATGCAGAACAATCAATTCCGTTAAAATGTTTTCCACCCCATTTATATTTAACATTTCTAAAAATACTTATATTTTTAAAAAAATCTTTATTTTTAAAATTTATTTTTTTTATATCTTTTTTATTAATCCAAAACTTTTCGAATTTATAAAAATTTCCTTTTTTACTAATAATCTGTATTCTTGATCCAAAACTAATTTCCTTTTTTATTTTCTTGTTTGGCTTAATATATAAATTTGCTTTTAAACTACTTACTTTGTGTGTAAAGTTTAGGTTTTTAGGAAAAGATCTTGCTTTTATAAATCCTTTATAATTATCGTTATCATTTTTTATTTCAATCCAATGTTTATTTTTTTTTAATACTTTAAAAGTATCTCCATACAACAACTGAGTAACAATTTCAGATTTTGAATTTTGTTTTTTGTGTACGTTAATAAGGGCTAAATTATTTCTCACAATAATTTTAGTTTATGTCTAATAAACCAAAGCAAAATCAATGAAGGAATTACCATTAATGCTGTAATTACAAAAAATATTCCCCAGTCTCCATTTAGCCAATCAACTAGGGCTCCCGACGACGATGCAAGCATAGTTCGCCCAGCAGTACCAATAGACGCTAACAATGCATACTGTGTAGCTGTATAAGTTCTATCTACTAGTAAAGATATAAAAGCAACAAAAGCAACTGTAGCAAAGGCTGCGGCTATATCATCAAAAATTACTGCAAAAGCAAAAAGTAATTCAGATTTTCCTGACCAAGCCAAAACAGAAAAAAGAAGATTTGTTGAAGCCATTAATATTCCTGATACAAACATTGCTTTTATAACTCCAGAACGTATTGCAAATAAACCCCCAAGAAGAGTAAAAACAACTGTAGTAATCCATCCTAGGCCTTTTGAATAAAGAGCAATATCAGACTTTGAAAATCCCATCTCTTTGTAAAAAACTATAGACATTCGTCCAAGAAATGCTTCTCCGATTTTAAAAAGAAATATAAAACTGATTATACCTAAAGCAATCTTGAAGCCATTTCGTTTGAAAAAACTAATTATAGGTCCACCAATTGTTCCACTAATCCAAGCTATCATTTTAGTTAATATTCCTGAAGAGCCTAATTTTTCTGCAATAATTGTGTCAGTATTTTTTTGTGAAATTTGACGATCAGAGCTAGCTTTCTCATCAATAAACATTAAACCAATGTTGCAAGCGATTATGACTATACCAAGTACTAAAAATGTTAATTGCCAATAATTTGCAAATCCAGCATTTTCAAAAAATTGAGCTGCATTTAAAGCTATAACTCCACCCAATTTATAACCAGTCCACCAACCAACAACTGCCATTGCGGCACCAGCTTGCATCGACTTACCTTCATTTTCTCCAATTTGCTCTATTCTTAAAGCGTCTACTGTAATATCTTGAGTGGCTGAAGCAACAGCAATAATTAAACCAATAGTTATAACTAATGCTAAGTTTGTAGTTGGATCTACTAAACTCCAACAAATTAAACTAATTAAAATAATCAATTGCATGGTCACTATCCAACCACGACGATGGCCAATTTTATTTGTTAACCATGGAATACGAACTCTATCTATAATAGGAGCCCAAAGATAATTGAAAGCGTATACACCAAATATTAAACCGGCCCATCCAATAGCACTTCTACTAAGACCATCTTCTTTTAACCATAGACTCAAACTGCTACCAATAAGAACCCAAGGAAAACCACTTATAATTCCTAACAAAAGAATTCTTGCCATTCTTTTCTCAAAATAGATTGAAAATGTTTCTGATAAAGTTTGTTTTTTATATATTTCCATAAAGCTTTAAAATTTAGTTTTTCCAAAAAGATGGAAAAAATAATACTAAAACTGCAAACAATTCTAATCTACCAAGAAGCATACCTAATGACAAACATAATTTAGATAAATTTGGTATTTCACTAAAGTTACCATTTGGACCAATTAAGTCGCCAAGACCTGGACCAACATTAGATATTGCAGATGCCGAACCAGATATTGCTGTAACAAAATCCAAACCATTTAACGATAGTACAGACGCTAATATAAAGAAAATTAAAAAATATAAAAATATAAAAGTTATTATTGAGTATATAAACGTATCTGTAATTTTTTTATTATTATATTTTATTGGAAAAATTCCATGAGGATACACTAACTTTTTGACTTGATTAGATATAAAATATGCAAGGATTTGAAACCTAAATATTTTTATTCCACATGTTGTTGATCCTGCACAACCACCAACAAACATTAAAAAAAGAAAAAAGATAAGTGGAAATTTTCCCCATGTACTAAAATCATCCGTAACGTAACCTGTCCCTGATAATACTGAAACCACATTAAATGTGGAAACTCTTAAATTTTTAAGAAAGCCAAGTTCGTGATTATTAAACATTAAATAAACAACCATCAAAGCTACAGAAATAATTAAAATATAAATTAGCCCCCTAACCTGGACATCTTCAAGAAATATTTTTTTATTACCTTTTACAAACTTTAAGTATGCAATAAAAGGTATGCTTCCTAAAATTATAAAAATTATAGAAATAATTTCAATTTTTGGATTTTTGAAGTGACCAATAGAATCGCTGTATGTAGAAAATCCTCCTGTAGCAATCGTTGTCATTGCATGAGCAATGCTGTCAAATATATTCATACCTACTGACCAATAAGCAATCCCACAGAAAAAAGTTAAAAAAAGATAAATTAAAGAAATAATCAAAGTAACCTCACGAGTCCTAGGTAAAATTTTTTCAGTTGTGTCAGAACTTTCCATTCTAAAAAGCTGCATACCCCCAATATTTAATAGAGGCAGTATAGTTATTGCCATAACAATTACTCCAATACCTCCAAGCCATTGTAAAATTGAACGCCAAATAAGAATGCTTTTAGGAACAATATCAAGATTACTAATTATAGTTGAGCCAGTTGTAGTTATTCCGGACATACTTTCAAAAAAAGAGTCAACTAAAGTTAAATTAAGGTTAGAAAAAATGAATGGCAAACAACCAAAAATAGCAATACTAAGCCATGAAAGCGTTGTTAGAAGAAAAGCCTGTTGTAAATTTAGTTTTTTTGTATCCTCAAGGTTTGTGAGCAGAAGAAGCATACCAATAAATATTGTTATGCCAGAAGATGAGATAAAAGAGCTATTTTTCTCATCATATATAAATTGTACAAAAAGTGGTATAAGCATGAACAATCCTAATATTATTAGGAGTACACCTATTGAAAAAAAAACAGTTTTGTTATTATTCATTTATGTAATTGGAGGTTATTTAAAAATATTTGAAATTCAACATAATAAGATCTTATTATATATATATTTTGCTTATGAAACTTAATAAATTTTTAATATCGTGATTGATAAATCAATAATTCTTGCAACCAGCTCATGGCCCTTTGTTGAAGCTAGAAAATTAGTAAAAGAAAGGCAAAAAATTTTTGAGAAAAAAGGCAAAATTACCTTACAAACTGGTTATGGACCTAGTGGCTTACCACATATAGGAACTTTTGCTGAAGTAGCAAGAACTACTATGATGGTGAATGCTATAAATCAAATTACAGATATTCCAACTGAAATTATAACTTTTTCAGATGATATGGATGGTTTAAGAAAAGTGCCTGATAACATTCCAAACAAAGAACTGCTAGAAAATAATTTGCATAAGCCTCTCACTAATATACCAGACCCTTTCAATAAATATCAAAGTTTTGGAGAGCACAATAATGAAATGCTTAAAAAATTTTTAGATGAATTTAAATTTAATTATTCTTTTAAAAGCGCAACAGATACTTATAAAAAAGGAATATTTAATGATACGCTTATGCTAGTACTAGAAAAGTATAAAGAAATTATGGAAATTATATTGCCGACTCTGGGCAAAGAAAGACAAAAAACTTACAGCCCATTTCTACCAATCTGCCCTGAGACTGGAAAGGTTTTAGAAGTTCCAGTTATTGAAGTAAATAAAAAAGATGGAAAAATTATTTATGAAAATAATAATAAAAAAATTGAGACTGAAATAATAAATGGAAAATGTAAGTTACAATGGAAAGTAGACTGGGCCATGAGATGGTATACTTTTGATGTTGACTACGAAATGTATGGAAAGGATTTAATTGAAAGTGCAATTCTTTCTACAAAAATCTGCAAAACTTTAGGAAAAAAAAGTCCTAATGGTTTTGCCTACGAATTATTTTTAGATGAAAAAGGAGAAAAGATTTCTAAGTCTAAAGGAAATGGAATAACTATAGGTGAATGGTTAAAGTATGCATCACCTGAAAGTTTGAGTTTATATATGTATCAAAATCCTAAAAGAGCAAAAAAACTATATGCAGATGTTGTTCCCAAGGCAGTTGATGAGTATTTAAATTGCATAGATAGATTCGATGAACAAGATTTACAACATAGACTTTTAAATCCAGTTTGGCATATTCATAATGGCAAACCACCTAAAGAAAAATCAGTTATGTCCTTTTCGGTTTTGCTTAATTTGGTTGGAACCAGCAATGCCACAAGTAAAGAAATTTTATGGAAATTCATAAAAAAATATCAAACAGAAATAAAACCTTCAGATCACCCAATTCTTGATAGTTTAGTTAGCTACGCTCTAAGATATTTTAAAGATATAGTTCAACCAAATAAAAAATATAGAAAACCTAATGAAAAAGAAAAAAAGGCATTAAAAGATTTAGCTAAAAGGTTAAATGACTGCAAGGCAAATATGGATCCGGAAGCTTTACAAACGATAGTTTATTCAGTCGGTAAAGATAATGGCTATGAACAAAATTTGCGAGAATGGTTTAAATCAATTTATGAAATAATTTTTGGAGATCAGGATGGCCCAAGAATGGGATTTTTCATAAGTTTTTTTGGAGTAAAAGAAACTGTTGAATTAATTAATAAATATATAAAATAATGTTTTCAATTTTAAGACCATTTCTATTTAACTTAGATCCAGAAACAGCACACGATTTAGCTATCAAATCACTTAAATTTAACCCTCTGCCAAGCAAGTTATTTGAAGTTGAAAATGAACAAATATTAAATATTACAATTTTGGGTAAAAATTTTCCAAACCCAATTGGTTTAGCTGCAGGTTTTGACAAAAGTGCAGAAGCTTACAATCAAATTCTAAAATTTGGATTTGGGTTTGTAGAAATAGGAACAGTTACTCCACTAAAACAATATGGAAATCCAAAACCAAGAATATTTAGATTAGAAAGTGACAAGGCTTTAATTAACAGATTAGGTTTTAATAATGATGGAATTGAAGTCATTAAAAGTAGAATTCAATCGAAAAAAAAAAATGGAATTATTGGTATAAATATAGGCCCAAATAAAGATACCAAAGATCAAAAAAATGATTTTTGTTTGGGACTTGAAAGTTTTTTTGATGTAGCAGATTATATTACAATTAATATTTCTTCACCAAATACTGAAGGCCTTAGAGATTTTCATGAACAAAGTAAACTTAAAGACCTTCTGCTTTCTCTTAATAAAATAAAAAAAAGTAAAAAAACAAATATTCCACTTTTGTTAAAAGTTTCTCCAGATATTGAAAGCCAAGATATTAATGAAATAACTGAACTTGCAATAAAAAATAATATTTCTGCAATTATACTCACAAATACCACCAATAGTAATAGAGAAAATTTACTTAGTGAAATTAAAAATGAAAAAGGTGGTCTTTCAGGAGAGCCTCTACAACAGATATCAACGCGTATGATAAAAAAATTTTATAAAAAGTTAAATGGAACAATTCCTCTTATTGGTGTCGGTGGTGTTAATTCAGGAAAATCAGCTTTTGAAAAAATTCTTGCTGGAGCATCACTGCTTCAACTTTATACTGGCTTTGTTTACAAAGGACCATCAGTAGTAAAAAATATTAAAAAAGAATTAGTTGAAATTTTAAAATCAGAAGGAATTAATAATATTAAAGATGCTGTAGGCAAAGATAATTAATTATCCAATTTTTCCTAGCATCGGAAAATATTCAAAAATAAAGAATCCTAAAACCTGTAATTGATTTGTTAATATAGCTATACCTGTTAATAATAAAATAAATCCACCACCTTTTGTGAACCATATAATATATTTTTTTATAAATTTAGAAAAAATTAAAAATTTATCAATTAAAAATCCCGATACTATAAAAGGAACAGCTAAACCCAACGAATAAAATGATAGTAATAATATACCTTTACTTAAACTTTCTTCTATTGCTGCTAAAGCCAAAATTGACCCAAGTATTGGACCGATGCACGGAGTCCATCCAAAGCCAAATGCAGCACCGACCAAAACTGGAAATGCTAAATTGCTATTATAGTTATTAGTAAAAAACCTTATATCTTTATTCATTATTTTAAAATTAAAAATACCTAAAAGCTGAACTGAAAAAAATATTATTATTATTCCTGATATAATTCTTAATATATTGGAATTATTTAAAAAAAAATTTCCAAGCAAAGATGCTGCGGAACCTAGAGCTATAAACACAATAGAAAAACCCAGAGTAAAAAAGATTGTTTTTAAAACAACGAGGCTAGTATTTTTTTTAACAACTTTTTCTAAAGAGGAGCCAGAAATGTAAGAGATATACCCTGGAATTAATGGAAGAACACAAGGAGATAAAAAGCTTATTAATCCAGCTAAAAAAGCGACAGATAATGAGGTATTCATTTAATATATTCCCTTGATTCCATTTCCTACTGCATCTATATACTGCATAGGAAATTTAATATGTCAAAAAAATGCGAACTTACAGGAAAATCTCCTTTAAAAGGTCATAAGGTTAGCCATGCTAATAATAAGGTAAAGAGAAAATTTTACCCTAACTTGAAAAAAGTGACTTTTAAAAGTGAAATTTTAAAAAGAAACATTAAGCTCAATGTTAGTAATTCAGCTGTAAGATCAGTAGATTATAAAGGTGGATTAGATTTTTATTTAAAAAATGTTAAATCATTTAAATTATCAGCAAAAGCTAAAAAATTAAAAAATAAAATAATACTAAAAGTATAGAACTAATGGAAAATATAAAAAATAGATTATTTTTTATTTTAGTGTTTTTCATGGCAACTGTCGTTGCTATATCAAATTACCTTGTTCAATTTCCGGTAAATTATTTCAACCTTCAGGATTTTCTTACCTATGGAGCATTTAGTTATCCGATTGCTTTTTTAATAAATGATTTAACTAACAAAATTTATGGAAAAGAATTTGCAAAAAAAGTTGTTTATGTAGGGTTTATATTTGGAGTTACTTTAACTTTTTATTTTTCAACCAACTACGAAGATTTAATTTCAATCCGAATTGCAATTGGTTCAGGAGTGGCATTTTTAATTGCTCACCTAGTAGATGTTAATATTTTTGATTTACTTAGAAAAAGAAAATGGTTTGTCGCTCCTTTGACCTCATCCATTGTTGGATCAGTTATTGATACTTTTTTATTCTTTTCTATAGCATTCTATAGCACGGGAATTAGTTGGGTAACTCTTGCGATTGGAGATCTGTTAGTTAAATTATTTGTATCTTTAATTATGCTAATACCTTTTAGACTTTTAATTAAAAATATTAAAGAAGTTTCAATTGCAAGAAAAAAGTTTAGTGTATAGTTTTTGCACCTTCACTAGAAAATAAATTTGTTAACTGATTAATCATAACATCTCCCAGCTCCTGCACATCAGTTATTTTTATAGCCTTTTTGTAGTATCTTGTAACATCATGGCCTATGCCAACTGCTAAAATTTCTATATCTGAATTTTCTTCTATCCAGCTTACTGTTTGCTTTAAATGTTTTTCAAGATAATCACCAGAATTAACGGATAAAGTTGAGTCATCAACTGGTGCACCATCTGAAATAATCATTAAAATTTTTCTTTCTTCTTTTCTTTTTAAAATTCTTTTATAAGCCCATAGCAGCGCTTCACCATCTATATTTTCTTTTAATAAACCTTCTTTTAACATTAAACCTATATTTTTTTTGGCTTGTCTCCAAGGTGTATCAGCAGATTTATAAATTATATGTCTTAAATCATTAAGTCTTCCAGGGTTAGTAGGCTTATTTTTTAAATTCCATTTTTCTCTACTTTTTCCACCTTTCCAATTTTTTGTAGTAAATCCTAATACCTCAACTTTGACTGAACATCTTTCTAGTGTTCTAGACAAAATGTCAGCACAGATTGCTGCAACAGATATAGGTCTACCTCTCATAGATCCTGAATTATCGATAAGTAGAGTCACAATAGTATCCTTAAACTCAGTTTGTTTTTCATTTTTATATGAGAGAGAGTGATACGGATCAATTATTACTCTAGATAGTTTTCCAGAGTCTAACAAACCTTCTTCCAAATCAAATTCCCAAGATCTATTTTGTTTTGCTAATAATTTTCTTTGGAGCTTATTAGCCAACTTTGCAATTATATTTTGTAAATTAATAAGCTGTTGATCAAGATTTTTTCTTAACTTTACGATTTCTTCTTCTTTTTCTAGAGACTCCGCTTCTTTAATCTCATCATATTCACTTGTAAAAATTTTGTATTTGCTTTTTACTAAACTTTTTCGGTTAGTTTTTTGTAAATCTGTTTCCCCATCAATTTGCTTATTTTCAGTTTCACTAGAATCCTCGTTATTGCTGATATTATCTAAATTTTCACTTATAATATTTAAATCAATTTCAGTTTGTTGACCTTCTTTTTGTGGCTCTTTCGAATCACCTTCATTTTCATTGCTTTCAGATGACGCATTATCTTGATCTTCAGTCTCTTTTTGTTCATTTTCTGACTGATCTGAATCATCAAAGCTTAAATTATCAATTATTCTAGAAACCAACTGGTTAAATTGCGCTTGATTTTTAAGACAAGAATCTAACTTATTTAATTTTAATTTTAACTCTTTATCAAATAAAGTTTTTGAATAATTTAAAACCTTTTTTGCTATTTTATTTTGTTTTATTTCAAAAAAATAATTTCTAAGGTACATTTCAAAAGCTTCTGTTAATGGTATTTCAGTCTCATCTTTGGGACCATCAATTTCTTTTTTTTCATATTTGTTCTGATAACTTTGTATAAGATTATTTTTTACACCTATTAGATTTTCTGAACCTATTTTTTCACATCTAATTGCTTCCGCAACAGCATATAACGTTTTTGCGTTTGTACCTTTTGGCTCATTATTAAAGTAAATTTTTTTATCCGTATATTTTATTTTTAAAGCTTCAGAATCTGCAAAAGCTCTTATATTTGTACAATCTTGGAAATTTTTAATATTTTCTATTTCTGGCAAATTTAACGAATTTTTTTCTGAGTTTTTGTCTTTTCCAAATTTAACATCTAGATTAAAATTTTCAGATATAGCTCTTGCTGCAGATGAAACTGCAGATTTAAATCTTTCCTTTATTATTTCATTTTCATTCATTCGGATAACTTAAATTTTTATATTAATTGACGACTCAGGCAAATCATCACCAAAACATCTCTGGTAGTATTCTGCTATTATAGTTTTTTCTAATTCATCACATTTATTTAAAAATGTTACTCTAAACGCATAACCAACATCTTTAAAAATTTCAGCATTTTCTGCCCAATGCAAAACAGTTCGCGGACTCATTACTGTTGAAATATCCCCATTAATAAAACCTTTTCTAGTCAAATCTGCAACCCTAATCATGTTTGAAATTATCTCTTTTCCGTTTTTATTATTAAAAGTTTTAGATTTAGCTAAAATAATTTCTAATTCTTTTTCAAATTTTAGATAATTCAGTGTTGCTACAACATTCCATCTATCCATTTGACCTTGGTTGATTTGTTGAGTGCCTTGATAAAGACCAGTTGTGTCACCTAAGCCAACTGTATTTGTTGTAGCAAATAATCTAAAAAAAGGATTTTGTTTTAAAATTTTATTTTGGTCAAGTAATGTAAAATTTCCTTCTTTTTCTAAAACTCTTTGTATAACAAACATTACATCCGGTCTGCCAGCATCGTACTCATCAAAAACTAAAGCCACTGGATTTTGTATTGACCAGGGGAGTATACCTTCTTTGAACTCAGTAATTTGTTTGCCATCTTTTATTACAATTGCATCTTTGCCAATTAAATCTATACGACTTATATGGCTATCTAAATTCACTCGTATACAAGGCCAATTTAATCTTGCAGCCACTTGTTCAATGTGAGTTGACTTTCCAGTTCCGTGGTATCCTTGTATCAAAACTCTTTTATTGAAAGCAAAGCCAGAAATAATTGCTAAGGTCGTATCTCTATCAAATTTATAAGAACTATCAATTTCTGGAACATATTCATTTTTTTTTGAGAATCCATCTATTTTCATTTCAGAATCAATACCAAAAATTTGGTTTACTGAGATTTTTATATCCGGTCTTAGTTCTGAAAAATTATTCATTTTATTTAGCCATCATTTTTACTTTTAAGTGACTATAAGCCAAAGTAATTTTTTTTAACTTATCTTCAAATTTTTTATTACCAGAATTTCTATCAGGGTGGAATTTTTTTACAAGAGTTTTAAATTTTTTTTGTATGGCCTTCCAGTCAGCATGGAACTCTAGATCCATCACTTTAAAAGCTTCTCTATCTTTTTCGTTTAATTTAATACTATTTTTTATAGATCTTTCATCTTTAAAAAAACTAAACTTATCATTTAAAGCATTGTTCCAAAGTATATTGAAAAAGTTGTCGGAAGATCCAAATGTTTGAGTTGGTCTATGCCAAGTTAAATCTGATTTCAAAAAAACCTCCACCTCATTTTGAGACATTCCATCAAAGTAATCCCAACTTTTATTAAACAATTTTATGTGTTCTTCACAAAGCCATTTAAAATTTTTACTATTGTCTTTTTCAAGTGGGGCTTTAAAATTTCCACTTTTATTACAATTTTGCCATTCGCAAATATTTTCCATTGTTTAAAACTATTATATGTTTTAATATTTTAGAAGTGAAATGAAGACTTTTTTAGATAATGTAAAAACAAAAATTAATAATGAATTAAAACCAGAATATTTATCATTAATAGATAACTCTATATTTCATACAAAACATAAGTCTTTTGATCCAAAAAAATTTCACCTCAAAATTATTATAAAGTCCTCCAAACTTAAAGGAATGAGTAAAATAGACGCTCATAGATTAGTATTCTCTATTTTAGGAGAAGAGATGAAACAAACAATTCATGCGTTAGAAATAGAAATTCAATAGAGTTTAAATGCACAAACTTATTAAAAATCTTTTAATAAATTTTTCATCAAAATAAAAACTATTTGGTTTTGTAGCTTTTCCTATTTTTTCTATTAAAATTAAACTAATTTTTTTATTAAAGTTTTTTTTATCTTTTTTCATAAAATTAACAATTTTTTCAATATCTTTTTTTTTAAACATTTTTTTAATACTCATAGGTAAGTTTAAATCTACATAATGCTGTTCGATTAAGTTAAGTTCTTTATATGATAGAATTTTTTTTTTATAAGAGAGTATAGATGCCATCATCATACCTATTAAAACAGCTTCACCATGATTTATTTTTTTAGCAAATTTATTTGCTGCCTCAAATCCATGAGCAAAGGTATGCCCAAAATTTAAGACCATTCTTAAACTATTTTCCTTTTCATCAGCACTAATTATTTTGGCTTTTATTTTACAGCTATGTTTAATTGCTAGTTCTAGAGATTTTATATTTGATCTATTTATTATTTCTTTTCCATTTTTAAGAAGCCACATAAAAAATTTCTTATCTTTTATTAATGAATGTTTTAATATTTCACTGTACCCACATACCATTTCTCTGTGCGGTAAAGTATTTAGTAAATGGACATCTATCATTACAAAATCGGGTTGATAAAATGTTCCTATAAGATTTTTACCTTGAATTGAGTTAACCGCTGTTTTACCTCCAATAGATGAATCAACTTGAGATAATAAAGTTGTAGGAATATTAATAAATTTTATTCCTCTTTTAGTTAGGTTTGCAACAAATGCTGATAAATCGCCCAGCACACCTCCACCCAAGGCAATTAAGCAATCAGATCTATTTATATTTTCTTTTAATAAGTCTTCAATAAGTTTATTTGCTACATTAAAACTTTTTAGTTTTTCACTTACAATAAACTTGTATACTTTTGGATTATAAATTTTTAAAGATTTATTTATTTTTTTTAAAACATAAGCAGGTAGTTTCTTGTCCGAAATAATAAAAACTTTTTTTGTTTCTGGAATATTTTTTTTAAGGAGTTTTCCTAAAGAATTTATAATATTATTACCAAAATAGATTGGGTAAGACTTACTTGCAGTTTTTACGACAATTTTAGTTGCTTTCATATAATTTGATTATTTTTTTTACAATAACACTCTTGCTCATTTTATCACAAATGATTTTATAATGTGCTAGTTTGTATATAATTTTTCTTTTAGCATACAGGTTAAGCATTGTTATTTTATAACTATCTTTTTCTAGAAGAGGTCTTTTACTATTCCAACCAACTCGACTATTTAAAGTTTTAATATTTAAATCTAACCAAAAAGATATGGCATTTTTAAGAACTTTTTCTCTTATTAATTTATTAATAAATGAACCGCCGCCAAGTGCTATTACATGCTCTTCTTTTTCTAAAGAACTTAAAACTAATTTTTCTTCTTCTGACCTAAAAAACTTCTCTCCTTTTTTTTTGAAAATTTCAGCAATTGTCATTGAGTTTTTTTCTTCTATCCTCAAATCAGTGTCTATGAACTTAAATTTTTGTTTTTTTGCTATTATTTTGCCTATTGTGGTTTTGCCAACACCCATCATTCCTAACAAAATAAGGTTTTTTTTCACGTTTACCTGAAATTTTAAATTTGATTATTCACAATTATGTCTTATTTATTAAGTTTAAATACAATTTAATAATTATGCAACTTAGATTAAAGCCAACAGCAAATAGAAACATATTAAATAGAAGTTTAGTCTTAAAATCTGTTTTATTTTTATTAATTTTCTTTTTAGCAATATTTCTACTTGATAAGATTGATCTACCCACTCCAACAAAACTTATTAAGCAAGAACTCAGCAATGATAAGCTTATCATACTTAAATAAATTATTAAAATTAAGTTTTTTTATAATTTTTTTAACATATAGCAATACTTATAGTTTTGCTGCTGTAGACATATGGGAAAAAAATGAAAAAGATAATGAGGAAATAAATAATGAAAGAGAAAAAAAAATAAAAAGTCCTATTTTGCCAGAGGATATCAATAAAATTGAGATTAATATAAATGAAGAAAAAATAAAAGATTCAACTAAATCAGTTATTGGGATTTTTGATCCAGAAGATAATAATTTTAATTTAGATATGTGGTCTGCTTCTAACGGAAAAGAAATAAAAGAAATTTTAAAAAGAATTGAAAAAATCAAATTATCTAAAAATGCAGAAGATTTACTTTTTCAGATTTTATTCACTAATGCTTATGCCCCCAAAGCTAACCTGAGCTCTGAAGAATTTTTAGATATCAAAATAAAATGGTTAATAAAAAGAAAAAGAATTAATGATTTAGAAACTTTGCTAAAAAACAATCCTGAAGTAGGAAAAAATATTACAGCAGTAAAATTTTTAATAAATGAATATATATCTTCTATAGACATTAAGTCAGCATGCGAAAAAATAAACTTTATAGATAGAAAGGTTCAAAATAACTATCTTGATAAGTTTGTAATTTATTGCTTAATTAATAAAGACAGAAGTGAAGAGGCGCAACTAGTTTTTGATTTACTAAAAGAAAGAGGATTTAAAGATAAATTTTTTGAAAACAAAATAAGTTTTTTACTTGGTATTGCAGGCGAGACAGACCAAAAAATTTTAGATAATAATCTCTTTAATTTTTATCTTTCTTATATTACAAGTGACAACTTTGATTATCAACCAAGTGATAAAACTGATAAATATATCTGGAGATTTCTTTCATCTTCTAATCTTATAAAAACTAATGACTTTGATGATGCAAATATAATATTAACATATGAACAAGCAGCGTCACAAAATGCTTTTGATAATAATGAAATTTTTAAAATATATCTAAAAATGAACTTCAATTTTCAACAGCTTATTAATGCACAAGAAAATTACAAAAATCTTCCCAACTACAAGTCTAGAGCATTAATTTATCAAAGCATTCTATTATCAGATAATGTGGCCAATAAAATAGATTTGGCACTTTTGTTAAAAGAGCTATTTATAAAAGATAAAATTTTAAATGTATATTCTGAAGAGCTATCAAATATTTTAAAATCTATAAATCCAAATGAAATACCTGAAAATTATTTAGAGGTTGTGCAAGAAAACTTAAATAATCCGGTCATTGAAAAAATAAAATTTGACAATAATATTTTACATAGATCTAAAGTTATAAGACATTTCTTAGAAAGTAAGAAAAAAGTTACTAGAACTGAAAAAGATTTTAAAGTTACTTATAAGAAAATAAAAAAAAATAGAAAATACTTTGTTTCGATAAAAGATATTATAGTTCTAGAATCTTTGGTAGCAGATGGCATTTCTATACCATCTGATTTAGAATATAAAACTCTAAGATCCCAATTGACGGTACCAAAAAGTCTAGAAGATCTTGTAAGTCAAAATCAAATAGGTCTAGTTATGCTTAAAATTGTAGAAATAATTGGAGAAGATAGCGTTAGAAATTTAGATCCTGAAACCGTTTATTTTTTAAATAAAATATTAAATGATTTAAATTTAAAAAAAATAAGAGATAATATTCTGAGTGAATTTTTACCTGAAAGAGTTTAGTTTTTTTTTATTATAAAATTGCAATTACTTGACTATAATAGTCTTATAATTTATTCATATTTATATGGCTTTAAGAGAAATTTTAACTGAACCAAACCAAGTGCTAAGACAAAAATCTATGCCTGTAGAAAAAGTTGATTCAGATGTTCAAAAACTAATGGATGATATGTTAGAAACCATGTATGCGGCTCCAGGAATTGGTTTAGCAGCTATTCAGGTTGGTGTTCCAAAAAGGGTGATTGTTTTGGATATAGCATCAAAGGAAGGCAAAAAAAAACCAATGTATTTTATAAATCCAGAAATAATCAATAAATCTGAAAATAATTCAACTTATGAAGAGGGATGCCTATCTGTTCCAGGCCAATTTGCTGAGATAGACCGACCTCACCAATGTCATATAAAATTTTTAGATTATCATGGTCAGCCTCAAGAAATTAAAGCAGAAGGCATGCTTGCCACCTGCATTCAACATGAAATAGACCATCTAGAAGGTATATTATTTATTGATTATCTGTCAAAATTGAAAAAAACTATGATTATAAAAAAACTTTCTAAACAAAAAAAAGAAATTGAAAGAATTGTAGTTTAGATTCAATAATATATTAATGCCACTAAAAATAGTATTCATGGGAACTCCAGAGTTTTCCGTTCCAACTTTAAGTGCACTAGTTAAAAATAAATTCAATATTGTAAATGTATACACACAACCACCAAAAAAGTCTAAACGTGGACAAAAAATTAATGCATCACCCATAGAAGAGTTCTGCAAAAAAAATAGTTTAAATTTTAGAAATCCATATAATTTAAATAATGAGGAAGAGTTAGAATTTTTTAAAAAATTATCACCAGATTTAGTAGTTGTAGTTGCTTATGGACAGATAATATCAAAAAGTTTTTTAGATATAGTTAAGTTTGGTTTTATTAATATTCATGCATCATTGCTACCAAAATGGAGAGGTGCTGCACCTATACAAAGAGCCTTAATGAATGGAGATAAAAAGTTAGGAATTAGCATTATGAAAATAGAAGAAAAGTTAGATAGTGGACCTGTTTTAACCTTAAAAGAATTAGAAATAGATAAACATAATACTTTTGGAGAGATAGAAAAAAAGCTTTCTATTATGGGTGCAGATTTATTATTAGAAAGTTTAAAAATTATTGAAGAGGACAGTTCAAAATTTATAAATCAACTACACGCAGAAGCAACTTATGCAAAAAAAATAAATAAGAAGGAAACTAAAATAAATTGGAATTTAGATGCTAATAAAATTTTATCACATATCCACAGTTTAAGTCCCAATCCAGGAGCATGGTTTGTTTATGAAAAAGAAAGGTTTAAAGTCTTAAAAGCTAAAACTTCTATTGAACAAGCTAGCCCAGGTCTTGTTTTAGATGACAACTTATTAATTGGTTGCAAAGTAAATTCAATTCAAATTTTAGAATTGCAACGACAAGGGAAAAGCAAGCAATCCACCAAAGAATTTTTGTTAGGAAATAAAATTACAAAGAATTCAATCTTAGTTTAATGCAACGATATAAATTAAATATAGAATATGATGGAACTCCTTTTGTAGGATGGCAGTTTCAGAAAAATGGTGTTTCTATTCAAGAAGTTTTGCAAAAAGCAGTATTTAATTTGTCAAAAGAAAAAGTTATAGTTACTGGGGCAGGCAGAACCGATTCGGGGGTTCATGCTCTTTCACAGGTTGCTCATTTCGATTTAGAAAAAAAAATAGAAAAAAATTTTTTTTTACTAGCCATTAATCAACACATTGGAAATAAGCCTATTACAGTTTTAAAAATAATTAAAATTAGCAAAAATTTTCATTCGCGGTTTGATGCTAAAAAAAGGACTTATCAGTATATAATAATTAATAGGCCATCTCCTTTAGCTCTTCAAAAAAATAAAGCTTGGCATATTAGAAAAAAGCTAGATGTAAAAGCTATGAAAAAAGGGGCTAAGTTATTATTGGGAACGCATGATTTTTCAACTTTTAGATCATCTTCATGTGGAGCTAAATCTCCAATTAAAACAATGGAAAAAATATCTATAAAAAAAATTAAAGATAAAATTACCTTAAACTTTACTTCTAAATCCTTTTTACAACAACAAGTCAGATCTATGGTTGGCTGTATTAAGTATTTAGGTGATGGAAAATGGAATATAGAAGATTTTAAAATCTCGTTTAATTCAAAAAAACGTCTAAAATGTGCACCACCCGCACCTGCTTGTGGGTTATATTTGAAAAAAGTTGATTATTAATTATTCCATTAAAGATTTGATGTGGTAATCAACGCTTTCTTTCAAGGCATCTAAATCATATCCACCCTCTAATATAGAAACAATTTTTTCACCACACATTTTCTTTGCAAGCATCACTATTCTTTTGGTTAAAATGTAATAATCTTTAGATTCTAGGTTTATTTGAGCAAGAGGGTCATCTTTGTGTGCATCAAAACCAGCAGATAATAAAATAAATTCAGGATTAAAATCCTTAAGTTTTTTAAAAATACTATCATAAGCATTTAAAAATTCATGAGATTGTGTCCCAGCAACCAATGGTACATTTAATATATTATTTTTGATACCTTTATCAATAGCAGCTCCAGAACCTGGATAATATGGGTATTGATGTGAAGAAATATATAAAACTTTCTCGTTATCATAAAAAATATCTTGAGTTCCGTTACCGTGGTGAACATCAAAATCAATAATTGCAACTTTTTTTAATTTAAATTTTTCTAATAAATAATATGCTCCAACAGCTACGTTATTATATACGCAAAACCCCATAGCTTTTTGTTTTTCAGCGTGATGTCCAGGAGGTCTTACCGCGCAGAAAGCATTTTTAAAATCTTTTTTCATTACACCATCAATAGCAGTTAAAATTGAACCCACAGCATCTCTAGTAGCTTCCTCACTACCTGGTGAAAGAATAGTATCTGAGTCTAGAAAATTTAGTCCCAGTTTAGGAAAAGATTCTGTTACGCTGTCTAAATAACTTTTATCGTGTGCATACTCTAAGTATTTAGAGTCAAATTTTTTAGGCTTTTTCCAAATTAAATCTTTAAATTTTTTTTTCTTTAGATGCTCAACAACTACAGTTACTCTATCAGCTCTTTCGGGGTGACCCTGTCCTGTATCATGATTTTTATAAGTATCAGTCGTTATAATTGCAGTTTTCATTTTTTTAGTTTTCTTAGTACAGACAAATTAACTCCAAGTCTTTTAACTTCAACTATATTTTCTCCAGGGTGGATATTGTAGCAACTAGATTTATTTTCTACATCTGTACTTAAGGTATTTATCATAATAATATAATCTGCTTCTTCATAAGGGGCATAAAGTATTTTTTTACCTGAGTATTTATTAGATAAAAATTTAATCATTTGGAGATCTCCACCACAAAAATCTGTCTTAATTTTTTTTATTTCAGGATTTTTTTTAATTAGTTGCATTAATTCTTTGTAAGAGGTTGTCCAATAATCATGAACATATAATTTTTCAGTTTTTGCAAAATTAAAGTTTAAAAAATTTGAGTAGTCATAGTGATACGGTGTTAAATAAGAAAATCTTTGCAGGAACAAAATAAAAAAAATTATAATTGAGAAGAGCAAAGTTTTTATATAAAAGTTCTTTTTAATATTTTTTAAAATATAATATAAACATATTCCCGATAACAAACTTAGAAAGGGTGTAATAAACAAAAAAAGTCTTATTCCATTATATAATTTAACTTTAAGTAAAATTGCTAAAAGTATAGGGAATATGATTATTGAAATAATAACTAATATTTTTTTTTCAAAATTAGTAAATTGATATATAAAAAATTTCTTATCAATTATCAATAAAATTGGCAAAATGAATAAAAGAATCAACCAATATATAGGTTCTCTAAAAAGCAAGAAACTTAGTATGTAAGTTCTTGGAGTATTGGTAGTTTCATAAATATTTCCATTAATTATTTCCAGCGTTGGACCCATTAACCATTTGAGAGATCCAAAAACTGTATCTCTAATTAAGTAAAATCCTCCATTGAAAAAGGTATCTAATACATGGGGCCAAGCTGACACCATTAAAATGAAACTCACTGTAAAGAAAATAATAAAGTCTATAAATATTTTTTTATATATTAAATATCTTGAATCATTTTTATTATTTTGAACTAGAAAAATAATCGCAGCAATGCCAGTCGGTAATACAATTATAAAAAATGATGCTCTAGTTCCTAAACCGAAGCCCATAAAAAATGACATTAACAAAAGGTAAACAAAACGTTTATTGTAAAAATTATTACAATACATCCAAGCTGCATATAAAAACCAAATTAAAGAAAAACTTATTATAGTATCTTTAGGATTAATTGACATATGTCCAAAAAAGAAAGGATTTATAAAACATATTAGTGTTGATAAATAAGCAACACTTTCATTAAAAAATTTTTTTACTAATAAAAATAAACCTAGCAGAGTCAAAAACCCAAAAAATAAATTAATTAAATGCTTTATCTCTAAAATATAAGTAGGGAATATTTTTAAAAAAATACTAAGTGCAGAAAATGAAAGAGTGTCGTAAAGTCCTGGGTAGTATTGATTATCTAAAAAATTATAGCCTTTAAATTTACCTAATGTTTTCAAATATTCTGAACGCACTCCACCATTTATATGATGATACATTTCATCCCAAGACATTCCTATAGTATAGGCACAATAAATTGAGAATATGAATAATATGACTAAAAGATAAATAGATATTTTCTTTATGGTCATGAAAGCTATTATTTAAAATAATTTAATAAAATATTAAAATAAATTTGTTTTAACTTTTTTAAATCAGAAATAGGAACGTTTTCATCTATCTTATGCATCGTTTTACCTACTAAACCAAATTCTAAACAAGGAGCAATTTTTCTAATAAATCTGGCATCAGATGTTCCACCCGTTGTCGATAGTTTAGGCTTAATTTTTGTGATTTTTTTAATAGTATTTTGAATCATATAGGTTGTTTTATTAGGTTTTGTTAAAAAGGCTTCACCAGAAACCTCATATGTTATATCAAATTTACACTTTGTTTTTTTAGTTATAGATCTAAATATAATATTTAGCTTTCTTTTTAATGAACTAGATGAATGTAAATTATTAAATCTTATATTAAACACTGCATTTGCAGACCTTGGAATCACATTATCAGCATTATTTTCTATATTAATTTTAGTTATTTCTAAATTAGATGCCTGAAAATTTTTTGTTCCTTTATCTAAATTTATTTCTTTAATTTTTTTTAAAATTTTAATTATTGTATCTGATGGATTGTTTGCTCTGTGTGGGTATGCTACATGACCCTGTACGCCAATTATGGTAAGCCTGCCAGTAATACTTCCTCTTCTTCCAATTTTAATCATCTCGCCTAATTTATTTGGGTTTGTTGGTTCACCAACAAGGCAAAAATCAATTTTTTCTTTTTTCTTTTTTAAATATTCAACCATTTTCTTTGTTCCATTTATGGCAACACCTTCTTCGTCTCCTGTTATTAAAAGACTTATTGATCCTCCAAATTTTTTATTTTCATTCTTAAATTTACTCACTGCCGCAGCAAAACACGCAATCGAAGCTTTCATATCGTTAGCTCCTCTACCATATAATTTATTATTTTTAATAGCAGGTTTAAATGGGTTAACTTTCCACTCACTTATATTTCCTGGTGGAACAACATCTGTGTGACCAGCATAACAAAAATTTGGAGATGAATTTCCAAGTTTTGCATACAAATTTTTAATATTTTTAAAATTTATTATTTGGCATTTAAAGCCAAGTGTTCTTAAATTCTTTGCTAATAGACTTATTGCTCCAGCATCTTTAGGTGTAACACTTGGTTTACGAATCAATTCTTTTGCTAACTTTAATTCATTAATTGGCATGATTATTAGTCTCTTAATAAATCGTTGATTGAGGTTTTGCTTCTAGTTTTTTCGTCTACCTTTTTTACGATTACTACACAATATAGCGAGGGTCCATCAGGATTATTTTTACTTGGCATTGCGCCAGGCACTACAACAGAGTAAGCAGGAACTTTTCCGTAGTGAATTTCTCCTGTAGCTCTATCAATAATTCTAGTTGAGGATCCAATGTATACACCCATTGATAAAACAGATCCTTTTTCAACAATTACTCCTTCTGCAATTTCAGCTCTTGCACCTACAAAACAATCATCTTCTATTATTGTTGGATTTGCTTGCATAGGTTCTAGTACACCACCTATTCCAGCGCCACCTGATATGTGACAGTTTTTTCCAACTTGCGCACAAGATCCTACTGATGCCCATGTGTCAATCATACTTCCTTCATCAACATAGGCTCCTAAATTTACAAATGATGGCATTAAGACTACATTTTTTCCTATAAAAGCTCCCTTTCTTACAACACTGTTAGGAACCATTCTAAATCCTTCTTTGATAAATCTCTTTTCATTCCATTCTTTAGTTTTACCCTCAACCTTGTCATACCAAACAGCATAAGGTCCTTTTGAGGTTTTCATTTTATTAATTCTAAAACTTAATAGGATTGCTTTTTTAATCCATTGATTAACAATCCATACATCATTCTTTTTTTCAGCAACACGGACTTCACCAGAATCAAGCAATTCTATAGTTTCGTTAATAGCATTTAGAATTTTTCTGCTAGATTTAGAATTAACTTGTCCTTTGTTATCCCATGCTTCAGTAATAATTTTTTCAAACAATTTAATGTTCATTATGCTGCTTTTAATAAATTAATTTTTTTTAAAAAATCTGACAAATTATCAGTTTTATAGTTAATAAAATTACTATCTGAAAATTCTTTTGCCCAGGGTTCATTATTTTTAATCCAAACAGTTTTCATACCCATTTCATATGCTGGTTTTAAATTTCTTGCAATATCTTCAACAAATACACATAAATTTGGGTCAATTTTATGTTTTTTTATCAATTTTTTGTAGGGTGATAGGGTGGGTTTTGGAAAAAATTCAGCATCAACAATATCAAAAATATCATCAAAATATTTATCAATTCCAATTTTCCTTGTTACATTGAGAGCGTGTTTTCTTGAACCATTAGTAAAAATAATTTTTTTTCCAGAAAGTCTTTTTAGTTCTGTTTCAAGTGGAATATCTTTTTTAAGAAAATCAATATCTATATCATGTACAAATTCCAAAAATTCATTTGCATCAATTTTATGATTTTTAATCATCCCATTTAGAGTTGTATTATATTCATAAAAATAACTTTTTTGTATTTTCTTGGCTTCTATCAAATCTACTTTAAGTTTTTTTGATATATATTCAGACATTTTTTTATCAACTTGTTCAAATACTTTTGTTTGACCTGAATATAAAGTATTATCAAGATCAAATAACCAATATTTAATTAATTTAAATTCTTTCATTTTCTTATAAGCGTTCCAAAACCTTGATCTGAAAAGAGTTCAAAAAGTATTGAATGAGGTTTTCTTCCATCAATTATCACTACACCTCTCACTCCATTTTCAACAGAATTAATACATGTTCTTATTTTAGGAATCATTCCCTCTTTTATTGTTTCATCATAAATTAGCTTTTCTGCATCGTTAGGATTTATTTCTGAAATTATTTTCTTATCTTTATCATAAACACCCTCTACATCTGTCATTAGTAGCAGTCTTCGTGATTTTAAGCTTGTTGCTAGAGCCCCAGCCGCAGTATCTGCATTTATATTATAAGCTTTATTATTTTCATCTATACCCATAGGAGTAATTACTGGAATAAAATCTTCTTCAATAAAACTTTTTAAAATTTTAGTATTAATTTTTGATGGGTTACCAACAAAACCTAATTCTTTACTTTTTTGAGTTACATGCACAACATTATTTTCCTTTATTGTTATAGATTTTGCTTTGCATCCTTTTTTTTCTAACGCAGCAACAATCTCTTTATTAAATTCTGTCATTACCTCTTCCACAACTTGTATAACTTTTTCGTCTGTTATTCTAAGACCCATAATAAATTTTGAGCTAATATTTAACTTATCTAATTTTTTCTTTATTCTTGGTCCACCACCGTGAACTACTAGTGGAGTTAGCCCTAGTTTTTTTAAAGTTGAAATATCTTCAATAAAATTATTGAATAAAATTGGATCAAGAAGAACTCTTCCTCCGCACTTGATAACAATCTTTTCTTTAGAGTATTTTTTTATATACTTCTGTATTTCCTGAACAGGTGGACCATTTTTTGGCCACGATTCCTTAATTTTATTATCTAAATTTTCTGCTGATAACATTTTTTAGACTGTTTTTACTTTTGTGTTTCTTATAATAACCCATTGTTGCGCAATCGTTAATACATTGTTTACAGTCCAATAAACAACCAACCCAGAAGGGAAGGGAGCCAATATAATTGTTAAAAATATTGGAAAAAACATAAAAATTTTTGCTTGAATAGGATCAGGTGGCGTAGGGTTTAATTTTTGTTGAACAAACATACTAATACCCATTAAAATTGGCCAAGCTCCAATCATTAAAAAAGTTGGGGGATCCCAGGGTATTAAACCAAATAAATTAAAAATTGATGTTGGGTCTCTAGATGATAAATCTTCAATCCACCCAAAGAATGGTTGATGTCGCATTTCTAATGTTACATACAACATCTTATAAATTGCAAAGAAAAAAGGTATCTGAATAATTACTGGTAAACAGCCAGATATAGGATTAACCTTTTCTCTTTTATAGAGAGCCATCATTTCCTGTTGTAATTTAACTTTATCGGTTTTGTGTACTTCTTTTAATCTAACCATTTCTGGTTGAAGCACCTTCATCTTTGCCATAGATCTAAATGAATAATTTGCAAGTGGAAAAAATATCAATCTGATTAATGCAGTAATTATAACAATTGACCAACCAAAATTTCCAGTTAGTTTAAAGAAGTAATCAATTACAAAAAATAATGGTTTAGTAAAAAAATAGAACCAACCCCAATCTATTGCTAAGTCAAATTTTTCAATACCAAGTTTATTTGCGTAATTATCTATGACAGAAACTTCTTTTGCTGCCACAAAAGAGTTTATAACACTTTCTACTGAAGAACCTGGATTTAGAATTACCGGGTCTTTGATAATAAAATTAGCTTTATACTTATTATCTTTGAATAAAAACTCAGACTTAAAGTTTTTTCCCTTTTCAGGGACTAGCGCAGTTAACCAGTATTTATCAGTAATGCCCAGCCATCCTTTTGAATTATTTGTAGTGTATTTTTCTTTTTCAACATCTTCATAATCCATTTCTTTTAGTTCATCACCAAAAACTCCTAAAAAACCTTCATGTAGAATATAAATAGGTGTTACTTCTGGTTTTACATTTCGGGTTATCTGCCCATATGGGAAAAATTGGTAAGAATTTTTTGAATTATTTTTAATGTTTTGAGTTATTTTAAATAAAAATTCATCATCTAATTCTATTTTTTTTTGAAAGATTAAACCTTCACTATTATTCCATTCAAGCACAACAGGATTATTAGGTGATAAATAATTATTACCTTTTACCTCCCAAGTCGTACTATCTACCGGCAAGTTTAATACTTTACTGCCGCTCGCTGCCCAACCAGTTTCAATATAATAGCCATCCTTAGAATTTTTAGGATTTAGAAAAACAACACTTTCATCACCATTTAAGCTTTCTTTATAATTCTTAAAAACAATATCGTCAATTATTCCACCCTCTAATGAAATTGAACCTAAAATATTTTTATTTTCTAATTTAATTCTTTCTATGCCTTTAATCGCTTCATTTCTTGATATTTTTTTAATTTCATCAGTTTCTTCTATTGATGGTGTCGAGCCTTGCTCTTTTTTTGTTATTTTACTATTTCCTGTTTGAACTTCACTTGCAGGAGGTTCAAAAAAAGTTGCCCAAAAAACTAATACTATAGTTGAAAGTATTACAGCCATTAAAACATTTTTTGAGTCCATTTATTTCTTTCCTTTTTTGTAGTTTGGAACTGGATCGTAGCCACTTCCCCCACCTAAAAATTTAATTGGATGACAGCTCATAATTCTCTTTAATCCTATTGGAGTCCCTCTCATTACCCCATGTATTTTTAAAGCCTTAATAAAATATTCAGAGCAAGTAGGCATATATCTACAACTTGGACGCAAAAGAGGTGAAATAATATACTGATAAGTTTTTATTAAAATGATTAAAAAATTTATAATTATTTTCATTACTTAGCTTCTTATTTGTTTAATTTTTTTAAATACATTATCAACTTCATTAATAACAAGTTTAAATTTATCTTTGTATACATCATTTTTTCCAAAAAACACATAAGTATAGTTTAGGTCTATTTTTTCTTTTTTTGTTGAAATTTTTTGCACTGCAGCTTTTAATTTCCGTTTTATTTTATTTCTTATGACAGAATTACCAATTTTTTTTTTCATTACAAAACTTACATTTAAGTAATTATTAATTTTTTTAGTTACTTCAGAAATATTTTTATCAAAATAGATTGTAAAATATTTTGTATTAAATTTTCTTTTTTTTAAAACTTTAAGAAACTGTTTGCTCTGATTTAAACTTTTAAATTTTATCATTTTAGAGCTTAGTTTAAGTAGATATTGTTTTTCTTCCTCTTGCTCTTCTTCTAGCTATTAGTTTTCTTCCACCTTGACTTTTCATCCTAGATCTAAAGCCATGTCTTCTTTTTCTTACAATTCTACTTGGTTGGTATGTTCTTTTCATAAATTTATTTAGCTGTTTATAAAATTTTCTGATATTTATAGGTAATTCGTACAAATAAGTACAGTTAAAAGTTAATTTATGAACTCAAAATCGTTAAATCTAAAAACGACTATTGGAATAATCTATATTGTGATGATTTCAGCAGGTCTGTATTTTTTATTCTCGGCAATCGATATCAAAGACCTTATGAGCTATGAATTTATTAGAGCCAATAAAGATGTTATTTTAAAGTACAAAAATGAAAATTTTTTATTTTTAACAATTATGTTTTTTGTTTTCTCGGTTCTATGGACCTTATTTTTAGGTTTTGCGATGCCATTGTTAATATTTTCAGGTTTCGTATTTGGCAAATGGTGGGGAATATTACTTGTTTTAACCTCAACAACTATAGGGGCTTCACTTTTATATTTGCTTGCAAGTCTTTTTTTTAAAGATGTAATTGAAGAAAAATTAGCACCAAAGTTTTCTAAATTAAAAAATTTTTTTATAAAAAATGATGTTATTTATTTTATGAGCTTTAGGTTTATTGGTGGAGGAGGAACCCCATATGCAATACAGAATATCTTGCCTGTTCTATTTAACATGCCACTAAAAAATTACATTATCGCAACTTTCGTAGGAAGCATGCCCTCAATGTTTGTAACAGTTTCTCTCGGAAGTGGAATTGAAAGTATAATAGACAAAAATGAAGAGCTAAGTATTTTAAGCGTTGTTTCGTCTCCAGAAATTTATTTACCAATTATTGGTTTTTTTGCAATTTTGGGAATGGCCCACTTGATAAAAAAATTTTATTTTAAAGGTTAATTTTACAATTTAGCTAAAAAAAGGAAATTATAGAGTTTTTACCCATAATTAAATCTCACGTAAAATTAGAATTTTTAATTATGTACTTTGCAGTTAAGCGAAAATTTGCCACATTTTTTAAGTAACTTGACAATAGAGCAAACAACCAAGTAAAAGTTAATTCAGACAATGGTGAACTTATGGGCATACATTATAATTATAAATCGAAGCGTGGTGAAAGAGCTATGCTTAAAGAAGCAAAAAGGAAAGCTAGATTGGCTGAAAAAAGAGCAAAAAAATTTTTAATAACAGATACAGAAGTAAAAGTAAAAGAGGAAGTTAAAACACATGATATTAAAAAAACAATTACACTAGATGATTTAACTAATCCAAATCAGAAATAAAATGAATGTTGTTGAATGCAAAAAAAGATCAGAGGCATTTAAGAATTCAAAAGGCTTTAAAAAGCAATCTTAAAAAAAGAAAGATTTTCCAAAACAAATTAATTAAAGAGATAAAAAAAATTAAAAAATGACTGTTTTATCAGACCGGTGGATTAAAAAAATGTCGCTAGAAAAACAAATGATTAGTCCATTTGTTGATGAGCAAAAAAATAAAAATAGTATATCATATGGACTCTCATCTTTTGGTTACGATGCTAGGGTTTCTAAAGAATTTAAGATTTTTACAGATGTAGATTCTGTAATTGTTGATCCAAAAAATTTTAACAAAAATAGTTTTGTTTCAAGAACACTAGATGAATGTATAATACCACCTAATTCTTTTGTATTAGCTAGTACAGTTGAATATTTTAAAATTCCTAAAGATGTTTTGGTAATTTGTCTTGGTAAATCAACATATGCTAGATGTGGAATTATAGTAAATGTTACTCCTTTAGAACCTGGTTGGGAAGGCCATGTAACGCTTGAATTTTCTAACACAACTCCATTGCCTGCAAAAATATACGCTAATGAAGGAGCGGCGCAATTTATTTTTCTAAAAGGTGATGAAGAACCGGAGACAAATTATTCCCAAAGAAATGGTAAGTATATGAATCAAATTGGTGTAACTTTACCTAAAGTATAATCCTAAAACTATGCAAAAATTAGAAATTAAAGGGGGTAAAAAAATTTCTGGTAGCATAAAAATTTCTGGATCAAAGAATGCAACACTTCCAATCCTTGCATCTACTATTTTAACTAACAAAAAAGTTACATTAACAAATATACCGATAGTTAAAGATGTAGAAACTATGATTGATCTTCTTAAAACTCTTGGATCAAAAATTAAGCTCAACAAAAAAAAGAAAAAAATTGAAATTGAAAATAAAAAAAATTTAAAAACATTTGCTCCATATAATTTACTTAAAACTATGCGTGCAGGAGTTTTAGTGCTTGGACCATTATTAACAAAGTACGGCGTGGCTAAAGTTTCTTTGCCTGGAGGGTGTGCAATAGGATCAAGACCAATAAATCTGCACTTAGATGCTTTAAAAAAAATGGGAGCTAAAATAAAAATAAAAGAAGGTTATGTAATAGCAAGAGCAAGAAAAGGTTTAAAAGGTTGTTCAATTAAATTTAGAAAAGTGTCTGTTGGAGCAACTGAAAATACTTTAATTGCCGCATGTTTAGCAGAAGGTAAAACTGAATTAAAAAATTGTGCTATTGAGCCTGAGGTTCAAGATTTAATTATTTTTTTAAAGAAAATAGGATGTAAAATTAACTGGTCAGGTAAAAGGCAATTATCAATTATTGGAACAAATAATTTAAAATCTGCAAAGCACAATATTATTTTTGATAGAATCGAAGCCGGAACTTATATTATTGCTTCAGCAATAACTAATGGACAGCTAAGAATTGAAAAAATAGATTTAAAGATAATGAGTGCTGAAATTAATATTTTAAAAAGAATGGGAATAAAAATTGTAAAAAGAGGAAAACAAACAATAGTTATTCCCCCAAAAAGTATAAATAGTATTAATCTAACAACGGAGCCCTACCCAGGTTTCCCTACAGACTTGCAGGCACAAATTATGGTTTTAATGACTAAATCCAACGGGACATCAACAATAAAAGAAAAAATATTTGAGAATAGATTTATGCATGTTTCAGAATTAAGAAGAATGGGGGCACAAATTGAAATAAAAGGAAATATCGCTAAAGTTTTTGGTAAAAGTAATTTATATGGAGCTGAATTAATGGCTACTGATTTAAGGGCTTCTGTATCTTTAGTGTTGGCGGGGCTCGCCGCTGAAAATAAAACAGTTATTAATAGGATTTACCATTTAGATAGGGGTTACGAAAAACTTGAAAAAAAACTTTCAAATTGTGGAGCTCATATCAGAAGATTAAAATGAGTATTGATGAAAAAACTAACCTTAAGCTAATAGGAAAAAATAAAGAAGATCTTAAAGTTATATCTGCTTATCTCCAAGATAGTATAATTAGCGTAAAAGACATAGTTTTTCTAAAACAAAATAAATATTTCGTAATGATGTTAAATAGGTTTATGTGGGAAGACGCAGAAAAAGGAGTTTTCAGGCAAAATAAAAGAATAAGATGTGCATTAAAGTTTGAAAAGGTTTTTGAAGCAAAAGTTAAGAATATCAATCAAAAAAATAAAAATAGATTTTTAGAATGTTTAGCAATAAAGTGTAGCCTATTGAATGATGAAAATCATGAAATTAAGATTTTTTTTGCAGGCGAAGGTGTTATTACCCTTATAGCAGAATCAATTGATTTGATGTTGCATGATCTCGGTGAGCCCTGGAATGTAAAATATGCTCCAATTCACAAGATTTGAATCTTGAATTAAGTAATAATTTTTAATAAAACTAAGCACAAAAAAAGGAGTGGTGTTGGCAAAACAAGATTTTTTAGAGTTTAAAGGCAAAGTAACTGAATTATTACCAAATGCTATGTTTAGGGTAAAACTTGAAAATAACCATGAGGTACTTGCTCACACTGCTGGCAAATTAAGAAAAAATAGGATTAGGGTTTTAACTGGAGACAACGTGTTAGTTGAAGTTACTCCTTACGACTTAACTAAAGGTAGAATAATTTTTAGGTTTTAATTTGGCTAGGTAGCTCAGTCGGTAGAGCAGAGCCCTGAAAAGGCTTGTGTCGGCGGTTCGAATCCGTCCCTGGCCACCATTCTTTGGTGGAAAATTACTCACACCTGATAACGCCGGTGATTGCCATTAAAACTTTAGCTTCTAAACCGTATGAAGGAGTTTCATCTACTTCTAAAACTTCTAATTTTTTATTTAGAATTTTGTAGCTTCCACTTTCTGAACAAGTCGCAGCAGCTTCTTTTTCAAAATTTGAAACTAATTTATTAGAAACTTTTTTAAATTTTTTGCCAGAATTGTTTTCGTATTCACTTATTCTTACCCATTTTTTTGCTACAACAGATATACTTTTTGCTCCTTTACCAAAAGCTTTTTTGGAAGGCATACCTTTTGTTTCTAACTCTACATCTTTACAATCTATGTCAGATCCATTCTGATTGAAGCAGGAACCACCTTCTACTTTTTCCCCATTTATAAACTTACCAACAAAAGTACCTCCATTAGAATAGGTAAATGTTCCATCTCCATTTTGTTTTCCACTTTTAAAATTACCAACATATTGTGAACCATCACGATAAAAAAAACTTCCCTGTCCGTCAAATTTGTCGTCTAAAAATTTTCCTACATATTTATTTCCATTTTTCCAAGTTTTAATTCCATTACCATTACCTTTACCATCTCTCCAATTTCCAAAATATTTTGTTCCATTGGAATATATAAATGTTCCTTCTCCATTTGGTTTTTCATTTATAAATTGCCCAATATATTTGGAGCCACCAGGGTATGATGCTTTTCCTAGTCTAATTTGTCCATTATTAAAGTCTCCTGAGAAAACGACACCAGATGGCAATTCATAAGTACCCTGGCATTCATTCCAGGAGCTTTTATTATCACCTTCACACATAGGTAATGTACTTTCTTTTTCTACAACCTGAGGCTTTTCTTTTTCTTTCTTCTTTTTTTTGTCTGCTTTTTTTTTATTTATTTTTTTTAAATTCCAGCCCGCTTTAACTTCTGCACAGTTACTTGTTATTGTTGGTCCCAATGGCCTAAATATATCATTTTCATCTTTTTTTTTATATCTTTGTCTGCTTATTGTTTTTTTTTCAGAATCCAAAACATACTGCAGGTAGCTAGTTTCATCCTTTTTATTTTTAATTATTTCGCTATAAATCTTACCATCAGTTATTAATAGTATTTTATCTTTAAACTTTTGAGATTTACCATCTGAAGTTAAAAATTTTGCATCAATTACATCCTCTTCAAAGTTAATTGAGTAGTTGGCAATAATAGCTTCAGTTATTCCACATGTTTTAAAATAATAATTTTCAGCAAAACTATTGTTGATAAACAAAATATTTAACGCAACAAATATAAAAAATTTCTTCATTTTTAAAATGTATATATCAAATTTGTTAAGAAATAATGTGTTTGTATGAAGTATGTCAAATATTTCACCTTTAATCTTATATACTGGGCCATTCAATCATATAAAATATACTATATTTAGATGTTTATTTAATAATATTTAAACTTGACATATCGTGTTTAAATCTATTAAAGAAGCTCTATTGTATAAGTATACAATTAAGTAATAATAAATAGGAAACGTTAAATGAGTCTTAAAGGTAAGGTGAAGTGGTTCAATGAAGCAAAAGGTTACGGTTTTATTGAACGAGAAGACAAAGAAAAAGATGTTTTTGTTCATCATTCAGCTATAAATGAAGCTGGCCTGAAGTATCTAAATGAAGGTGATGAACTGACATTTGAAGTTGAGAACGGCGATAAAGGTCCTTCCGCAGCAAAACTGCAAAAAGCTTAATCGAATTTCAATAAATTTCTATAGACCTAATGAATTGACGTTAAATTAACAAAGAAAGGTAAACAAGATGAGTATAAAAGGAAAAATAAAGTGGTTTAATCCGACAAAAGGTTACGGATTCATCGAAAGAGAAGATAAAGAAAAAGATGTATTCGTTCATTCTTCTGCTGCAAGAGCAGCGAATTTAGATTTGAATGAAGGTGATGAACTAACTTTTGAAGTTGAGAATGGCGACAAAGGTCCTTCAGCAGTAAATCTTCAAAAATCTTAATCAATTCAATCTGTTGTTGCAAAGTAAAAATTTTATGTTACTTTGCAACAATGATTAACAAAATACAGAAATTGAAAATCACTAACACAAAATACCATTTTGTGCATGCTAGGCTATTGCTTAGCTATTAATCATACATAAAAATTTTAATTTACAACAATTTAATATAAAAAGGAGATATGCAGCTGTAGCTCAGTTGGTTAGAGCACTAGTTTGTGGAACTAGGGGTCGGTGGTTCGAGCCCACCC
>Ga0114999_10001399_pt1 | contig 33427 bp, 29 predicted proteins | sample ArcticOcean_MG_C_3_FD_89820 | JGI IMG/M metagenome (GOLD analysis project Ga0114999, IMG submission 89820) | Marine microbial communities from western Arctic Ocean - ArcticOcean_MG_CB8_126 | ecosystem: Environmental > Aquatic > Marine > Oceanic | place: Arctic Ocean: Canada Basin | collected...
CCACAAATTCGTCAGTGGCGATGTCGAACAGCCGGTGTCGCAGAAGTGGAAAGCGGTCGAACGCTGCATCGAGACGGTGGCGCGGAAAGCGGCACAGGCCCACCTCGCTAACCGCTTCGGCGCGTAATATTTAATATTAGTCTGGTCTTACTGTCTCTCAGTGACGCAAGCCGCTACGAATGGCTCCAAGGCTAACGATGTGCCTGGCGGCATAATTCTTTTGTAGCGCCTCTGCCTTCGCGGTATCCTGCCGGTCAACGCGAGATCGCCACATGAAATCCCGCCAGTGCGATGGAGAACGGGATGCGGAAGGCAAGACAGAGATTAGAACTGAGTTAGGTTCTGCGGAGGAAGCATGTCAGCCGATGAAACCACCAACGCCGTCTCGATATCGGCGACAGTAAACGGCCAGAGCGTGTGCGAAAGCGTGCCGGCGAACATGTTGCTCTCGACTTTTCTGCGTGAACGGCTCAGCCTGACCGGTACCCATATCGGCTGTGACACCAGCCAATGCGGCGCCTGCAATGTGCATGTCAACGGCCGCTGCGTGAAATCCTGCACGATGCTGGCCGTGCGCGCCGACGGCGCCGACGTGATGACGGTCGAGGGCCTCGGGACGGAAGCGGAACTGCATCCGATGCAGGCCGCATTCAAGGAGCATCATGCTTTGCAGTGTGGATTTTGCACGCCGGGCATGCTGATGACGGCGGTCGAACTGGCGCGCACCCAACCGAAGGCCAGCGAAAGCGAAATTCGCACCCATCTCGAAGGCAATCTCTGCCGCTGCACCGGCTATCACAATATCGTCAAGGCGATCGTCGCCGGGGCGCGCGATATGGCGGAACGGGCTTAGAAACCGCGGCGATTGGAGAGGAAAGTGTTGCGCGACCTGCGTGAAACGGGGAAAGTGTCAGCAATCAAATTCAAGAAAGAGCCGGGAGGTAGAGCGTGTTAAAATCACTACACATTGATCCTGAAAAATGTACCGGATGCCTACAATGCGAACTGGCGTGTTCGTATGAAAATGAAGGCATTTTCAATCCGGCCAAATCGCGCATCAAGGTCTTCAATTTCCACGAACAGGGCCGTCAGGTCCCCTACACCTGCACCCAGTGCGATGACGCCTGGTGCATGTCGGCCTGTCCGGTCGATGCGATCTCGGTGGATGCGGAGACCGGCGCCAAAGTGGTGTCGGACGCGGCCTGTGTGGGCTGTAAGGTGTGCACCATTGCGTGCCCGTTCGGCACGGTAAATTACAATGCCGACACCGGCAAAGTGATCAAATGCGATCTCTGCGGCGGCGATCCGAAATGCGCCAGCGCATGCCCGACCGCGGCGATCACTTATGTCGATGCCAACTGGACCGGCCTCGACAAAATGCGCAATTGGGCTTCGAAGACCGATTCCGGCGCACAGGCCGAGGCTTAGGGAGGATACGAATCATGGCGTGGGCTAGAAACATATTGCGCGTGAACCTGACCAAGGGCACGTGCGTAAACGAACCATTGAACATGGAATGGGCGCAGAAATATCTCGGCCAGCGCGGCTTGGCGACCAAATATTTGGTCGAGGAAACCGACCCCAAGGTCGATCCCTTATCGCCGGACAACAAGATGATCATGGCGACGGGGCCGCTCACTGGCACCTGCGCGTCAACGGCGGGGCGCTATTCGGTGATCACCAAAGGCGCCCTTACCAACGCCATCGCGTGCTCGAACTCGGGCGGCTTTTTCGGCAACGAGATGAAGAATGCCGGCTACGACATGATCATCTTCGAAGGAAAATCGAAGAAGCCGGTTTATCTGCTGGTCGAGAATGACAACGCGCAACTGATCGACGCCTCGGAGTATTGGGGCAAGTCGTGTTGGGATACCGAGGAAGGTATCAAGGCCAAGCATCAGGACCCGCTCATTCGCGTCGCCTCGATCGGCGTTTCCGGCGAACAGGGCGTTAAGTTCGCTTGCATCGTCAACGATATGCACCGCGCGGCGGGGCGTTCGGGCGTCGGCACGGTGATGGGCTCGAAGAATTTGAAGGCGGTCGCGCTGCGCGGCTCACTCGGCGTCCAGGTCGAGGACGCGGAAAAGTTCTTCAGCGCTGTCAAAGCCGGCATATCGGTCTTGGCGGAAAATGCGGTCACCGGCCAGGGCCTGCCGGCCTACGGCACCCAAGTGCTGATGAACGTGGTTAATGAAACCGGCGCATTACCGACGCACAACCACCGCGACGTGCAGTTCGACGGCGCGAAAAACATCTCGGCCGAGGCGATGGCCGAGCCGCGCGAAGGCGACGGCAAGCCCAATCTGAAAACCACGGCGGCGTGCTTTGGCTGCACCATCGGCTGCGGGCGCATCTCGACGGTCGAGCGCAGCCACTACACGGTGGCCGAGCGGCCGCAATATCAGATCGCCTCGGGCGGCCTCGAATATGAAGCTGCCTGGGCGCTCGGTGCGGCGACCGGAGTCGACGATCTCAACGCGCTGACATTCGCCAACTTCATCTGCAACGAGCAGGGCTTCGATCCGATCTCGTTCGGCGCCACGGTCGGTGCCGCGATGGAGATGTATGAGGATGGCGTCATCACCGACAAAGAAACCGGTGGCATGGAACTCAAGTTCGGCTCGGCCAAGGCGCTGACCGAATTGGCCGAACTGACCGGACGCAATGAAGGCTTCGGCGCCGAGATCGGCCTGGGCTCGAAGCGCTTGTGCGAGAAGTACGGCAAGCCCGAGCTCTCGATGTCGGTCAAGGGCCAGGAGTTCCCGGCCTATGATTCGCGCGGCATTCAGGGCATGGGGCTGACCTATGCGACGTCGAACCGCGGCGCCTGTCATCTCAGGAGCTATACGGTGTCGTCGGAGATCCTCGGCGTCCCGGTGAAAACCGACCCGCTTGTGACGGAAGGCAAGGCGGATTTGGTGAAGGCGTTCCAGGACGCCACCGGCGCGGTCGATTCTTCCGGGCTATGCCTGTTCACGACATTCGCCTGGACGCTCGACGATATCGCGCCGCAGATCGACGCGGCGTGCGAAGGCGACTGGACGGCGGAGCGCCTGGCCGAGGTCGGCGAACGGGTGTGGACGCTGGAGCGGATGTACAACATCCAAGCCGGCTTCACAGCCGCCGACGACACGTTGCCAGCGCGCCTCCTGAAAGATGCGGCCAAGACCGGTCCGGCGGAAGGCAAGGTCAACGGCCTCGGCGAGATGCTGCCGGAATATTACGAGACGCGCGGCTGGACACCGGATGGCGTGCCGTCGAACGAAACGCTGGAGCGCATCGCGCTCTGAGAGCGGGCCCGCTCTGATCGATGTGTTGCGACATTTTCGGCGGCGGCGTGATGCCGTCGCCGGAGAGCCTATTTAGCCACAGCGGAATTCAGCCGAGGAGAAAGCCATGAAGCACCTCATCGTGGGCGCCGGCCCGGCCGGTATCTTAGCCGCGGAAACCTTGCGCAAGGGCGATTCGAGCGCCGAGATACAGATTATCGGCGGCGAGCCGGAGCCACCTTATTCGCGCATGGCCATTCCCTATCTGCTGGAAGGCAATATCGGCGAGGACGGCACTTATCTGCGCAAGACCGAAGGGCATTACGACGATTTAAATATCCAGTACAGCCACGGCATGGTCGAATCCATCACCGCCGGCGACAGTTCGTTGACCCTGGAAGGCGGCGACACGGTCGGTTATGACCGGCTGCTGCTGGCGACCGGAGCGCGGCCCCTACAATTGCCGATACCGGGCGTCGATATGGCCGGGGTGCATAATTGCTGGACGCTGGCGGATGCGCGCGAGATCGCCAAGCTGGCCAAGCAGGATTCCAACGTGGTGCTGATCGGCGCCGGCTTCATCGGCTGCATCATCCTCGAGTCTCTTCTCAAGCTGGCCGGCAATTTAAGTGTTGTCGAGATGGAAGAGCGTATGGTCTCACGCATGATGGACGACACCGCGAGCAGCATGCTGAAGCGCTGGTGCGAGAGTAAGAATGTCGAGGTGCTGACCTCGTCGCGAGTGAGCGCCATCGAGGCTGCCTCGGACGGCGCCGGCGACAAGAACGTGGTGCTCGAGGACGGGCGCAAGATCAATGCCCATCTGGTTGTTCTCGCAGTCGGCGTGAAGCCGAACATGGAGTTTCTCGACGGCAGCGGCGTCGCCACCGACGACGGCATATTGGTCGACGAGCATCTGGCGACCAATGTCGAGAACATCTTTGCCGCTGGCGACGTGGCGCAGGGGCCGGACTTCTCGACCGGCGACTTTATGGTGCACGCGATACAGCCGACTGCGGTCGAGCATGGCCGCATCGCGGCGTTGAACATGCTGGGGCAAAGTCCGGTTTATAAAGGCAGTCTGAACATGAACGTGCTCGCCACCGCCGGCTTGGTGTCGAGCTCTTTTGGCAAATGGGACGGCGTCAAGGGCGGCGACAGTGGCGCAGTGATGGACGAGAACAATTACAAATACCTTTGCCTCCAGTTCGAAGACGACCATCTGATCGGCGCGCTTGGCATCGGTATGACCGAACATGTCGGCGTCATGCGCGGCCTGATCATCAGCCGCACGCCGCTCGGCGCCTGGAAAGACAAGCTCATCGCCAGCCCCAACCGGGCCATGGAGGCCTACGTCGCCCACAGCCAACTCTGACAGGCTCGGGTGATGAAGGTCACGGTCAAGCTCTTCGCCTTGCTCGGCACTTATCTGCCGCCTGACGCCAAGGACAACCAGGTGGAAATCGAGGTCGTGGAAGGCGCGACGCCGGGTGCGGTGTTCGCCAAATTCAACGTGCCGCCGGAGAACTGCCACTTGGTGCTGGTCAACGGCGTGTTCGTCGCCCCCGGCCAGCGCGACACCTACCAGCTTCAGGAAAACGACGCCCTCGCCGCTTGGCCCCCCGTCGCCGGCGGCTCAACACCGTGAGCGAGACGGTCGTTTACGAGAAAGAGATGGGCATCACGCGCCGCGATTTCGTGCGCCTGCTGCCGCGCGCCGTCGGCCATGACGATTTCGAATTGGTCGGCGACACTATCTCGCTCGTTGACCATACGAAAAAATTGGAAATTACGCTGTCCGAGGAATCTGTGCGCCGCATCGCCTCGGTCGCGCTGCCGGTCACTGTTGTCCGCTTTGCCTTCACCGGCTATCACGATGCGGCCGCCGAAATGGCGCATATCGACTTTCATTTTCAACGTGGCGGCGGCTAACGGGTACAAACTAGGCCTGCCCCTTGATAATTCTCCATGCTAGTAAAGCGGCATGACCGATTTCGGCGCCGCGATATCGACCGCCTTTGCGCTGGTCGCGAATCTGGATCGCGACCTTTCCGAGGTCGTGCTGCTGTCGCTCCAGGTGAGCCTCAGCGCGGTTGTGATCGCCAGCATCATTGGCCTTCCCATCGGTGCAGCGCTGGCGCTGTTCCGATTTCCCGGGCGCACGGTGTTGGTCATCGTGTTGAATGCCTTCATGGGCTTACCGCCGGTGGTGATCGGCTTGATCGTCTATCTGCTGCTGTCACGTGCCGGACCGTTTGGCGTGCTCGGCCTGCTGTTCACGCCGACGGCCATGATTATCGCCCAGGTGCTGCTGATCACGCCGTTGATCGCGGCACTGGCGCGCCAAGCGATGGAGACCTTGTGGCTCGAGTATGAGGAACAGTTGCGCTCCCTTGGGACGACGCCACTGCGCTCCCTCGGTGTCCTTCTCCGGGATGGCCGTTATAGTTTGATGACGGCCGTGCTCGCCGGTTTCGGCCGGGCCATAGCCGAAGTCGGCGCGGTGATGATCGTCGGCGGCAATATCGACCATGTCACCCGGGTCATGACGACGTCTATCGCGCTCGAAGTGAGCAAGGGCAATCTCGCCCTAGCGCTTGGCCTCGGCATCATCCTGGTTATCATTTCGGTGCTGGTGAACGGGTTGGTTTATGGCCTGAGGGGCAGCCACCGCCAAGGGGTGACGCCATGATATCGGCGGATGCGCCATCGATTTTACCGCTGGAGCTGAGTGGCGTGAGCTTCAGTGTTGGCCATCAGCGCTTGCTCAAGGATGTCTCCTGCAGCTTGAGCGCCAAAGATATCACCATTATCGTCGGGCCCAACGGCGCCGGCAAAAGCCTGTTGCTCCGCCTCTGCCACGGCCTATTACAGCCAAGCGCCGGCACAATCCGTTGGTCCGGGGCGGCCGGGCGCAATCCGTCGCCTTATCAGGCCATGGTGTTTCAGCGCCCGGTATTGTTGCGCCGCTCCGTGCAAGCCAATATCGAATTCGCGCTGGCGCTCCGCAACGTGCCACGCCGGCATCGACGCGCCCTGGTCGAGGAAGCGTTGAGCCGCGCCGGGCTCAATCGCTTTGCCAAAACTTCGGCCCGCGTGTTGTCATTCGGCGAACAGCAACGCTTGGCGCTGGCGCGCTCCTGGGCGCTGCGGCCGCAAGTCCTGTTTCTCGACGAGCCGACAGCCAGCATCGACCCGGCGGCGACCCATGTGATTGAGGAAGTCATTTTAGCGATGAAAAATGAGGGCACGAAGATCATTATGTCGACCCATGATCTCGGCCAGGCGCGCCGGCTTGCTGACGAAGTTATGTTTATTCATCGCGGCCGGTTGATGGAGAAATCCGCCGCGCCGGAATTTTTCACGGCGCCAAAGAATGATTTGGCGCAAGCTTTCCTACGTGGCGAACTGCTGTGGTGGCAACGCCGCGAACTCACCCCACCCTGAGCTGGAGACCGAGCGCTGACGATGATTTCGATGTTGATATATCTTCGCCGAACTTTCCTGATATTTGGCTTGTTGTCCGCCCTCGCCGCGATATTTTACGGACCGCCGACCCACGCCGAGGCGCCGTTCATCATTGTCGCATCGACGAGCTCGACTCAGAATTCCGGGCTGTTCGACCATATATTGCCGATATTTCAAGAGCAAAGCGAAATAGAGGTGCGCGTGCTCGCGGTCGGCACCGGGCAAGCCATCCGCCTGGCACAGAATGGTGACGCCGATGTGCTGTTCGTCCATCACAAGCCGTCAGAGGAAAAATTCGTTGCTGACGGTTTCGGCGTGCGGCGCTATGACGTGATGTACAATGAATTCGTCCTCGTTGGACCAGCGGCAGACCCGGCCGGCATTGCCGGCATGACGGATGCGGGAGCGGCGCTCGCCAAGATCGTCGAAAGCCAGGCGCCGTTCGTCTCGCGCGGAGACGATAGCGGCACCCATAAGCGTGAGAAGGCGCTGTGGCGCGCCGCCGGCATCAATGATGTCGGCCAATTATTGCCGAGCTGGTACCGCGAGGCCGGCAGCGGCATGGGGGCAACACTGAATATCTCGGCGGCGATGGCAGCCTATACTCTTGCCGATTCCGGCACCTGGCTGAACTTCAACAACCGCCTCGGCCTCGAAGTGGTGGTGCGTGGCGACCCGGCCTTGTTCAATCCCTACGGCGTTATTCTGGTCAACAAGGAGCGCCATCCGCATGTCAAAGCCGAACTTGGCCAGCGCTTTATCGACTGGCTGATCTCGGCCGCGGGACAAGCGGCGATCAATGCTTTCACTATCAACGGCAAACGTGCCTTTACCGCCGACGCGCGAGCCGATATTGTTTTGCCGAGCGAATAATAATCGGAATACCCTGCCGTGTATGAATTCAAATATCACCGTCCGGCGAGCCTCGAAGAGGCCGGCAAAATTCACGGCGCGGCGGCGGACGCGCAATATATGGCGGGCGGGCAAACCCTACTGCCGAGCCTAAAATTTCGTCTGTCTAGGCCTTCGGATGTGATCGATCTCGCCTCCGTCGCGGATCTCAATTTCATTCGCGTCGAGGGTGATGGGGTTCTGATCGGCGCGGCGACGACGCATGCCGATGTTGCTGCGTCTGAAATTGTACGCGGCGCGATCCCGGCGCTGGCGAGCCTAGCCGGTTTAATCGGCGATCCTCAGGTGCGCAATTGCGGCACCCTCGGCGGCGCCATCGTCAACAATGATCCGGCGGCGGATTATCCGGCAGCCGTACTCGGCCTCGGCGCCACGGTGATCACCACGGGACGAGAAATTGCCGGCGATGATTTCTTTACCGACATGTTCGAAACGGCTCTGGAAGAAGGCGAGATCATCACCGCCGTGCGCTTTCCCAAAGCGGCCAAGGCGGGCTACGCGAAATTTCCCAACCCGGCATCGCGCTACGCAATCGTCGGCGTATTCGCGGCGGAAACTGCATCTGGCCTGCGTGTCGCGGTGACCGGCGCCGGCCCTTGCGTATTTCGCGCGACGGCCATGGAAGCCGCGCTCGGGCAGGCGCTCTCAGACAAAATCGACTTGCCGGCGCCGGCAGCGGACGGCCTCAACTCTGATATGCATGCCAGCGCAGAATACCGCGCCCATCTGGTGACGGTCATGGCCAAACGGGCGATCGCGGACGCCATCGCCTGACCCCGGCGCGGAGCGCTGTCACGGCATTGTGAAACTCTTTTTCTAGCACGACATCGGTTGGACGGGGACACTTGAGCCTTGGCTAATCGAAGGAAAAAGCGATGAAGTTTCTGCCATTCGTTTTGGCGGCGATCTTTCTTTGGGTCTCGCCGTTTGCCAGCGCGCCTGCCGCGGAGCCGCCCAGCTCCTGGACGCATGAGTGGAAGAAAACCGATTTTTCACGGTCGTCGATCGAATTCGACGAGATCATGTCGGGCGGCCCACCGAAAGACGGCATCCCAGCGATCGACCAGCCGACACACCGGGCGCCCAGCGAGATCAATAATATCGGCGAGCAGGAACCGGTCATAACGGTCACGCTCAACGGCGAAACACGCGCCTATCCGGTGCGAATTCTCATCTGGCACGAGATTGCCAACGACACCTTGGGCGGCGTGCCCATCACGGTCACCTTTTGCCCGCTGTGCAATTCGGCTCTGGTGTTCGACCGCCGCGTCGATGGTCAGGTGTTCGATTTCGGCACGACAGGCAAGCTGCGCAATTCCGACCTGGTGATGTATGACCGCCAGACCGAGAGCTGGTGGCAACAGTTCACCGGTGAAGCCATTGTCGGAAAAATGACTGGCGCCCTGCTCACCGCGCTGCCGTCGCGGGTCGAATCGTTCGAACGCTTCCGCGCGCGCACCGCAGACGACGAGGGCGCAACGGTGCTGGTGCCAAACTATGCCAGCATGCGCAATTACGGCTCCAACCCCTATTCACATTACGATCGGTCGACCAAACCGTTTCTTTACCGCGGCAACTTACCGGAAAATATCGCGCCGCTCGCCCGCGTTGTCGTGGTCGGTAAGGAAGCCTGGAGCCTGGAGCTGGTGCAGCGCCTGAAGCGGATCGAGCGCGGCGATCTAATTATTACCTGGGAGGCCGGGCAAAACTCGGCTCTCGACACCACCCAGATCAGCGACGGGCGCGATATCGGCAATGTCGTGGTGCAACGCGACGGACCCGACGGGCCGGCCGATGCGGTGCATGACATCAGCTTCGCGTTCGCCTTTCACGCTTTCCATCCCGACGCGCCGATCCATACGGAGATCGAGTAGCGGCGCCATTCAGCCCTGTTCAGCCGCGTTGAGGATCGGGGAAATCCCGGTACAGGCCAAATTTGATATTCGCCACGGCGCTATAAACCGCTTTGTGAAGCTGTTCGACCTCGCCAACACGGGTTGAGACGAGATTGAACGCAGCATCGAGCTGCGCCAAGTCGCGCGTCCCAACCATGATATGAAACTCGCCGGCGCCGTCATATGCCAGGCCGAGCTTGCGGCGCATCAGGCGGTGCTCCTCGATCAAACCTTCGCCCTGCAAATGGCCGAGATAGGCGTCGAGATTGCGGCAAAAAGTGAGGTCATTCTCGCCCGCCTTGAGATCGCACCAAATATGGTACCAGTCCATCGTCCGCTCTCCCCCTAGCACCGGTTCGTAGAGTGCGCAGTGCGCCCTGAGCAAGTGCTCGCGGAATACGGCCGCGCGAATCGGCCTTTAAACCTTCTCCAGCGCCAAAGCGATGCCTTGGCCAACACCGATACACATGGTGCAGAGCGCGTAGCGCCCGCCGGTGCGTTCAAGCTGATGAATGGCGGTCAACACCAGGCGCGCGCCGCTCATGCCGAGGGGGTGGCCGAGTGCGATGGAACCGCCATTGGGATTCACGTGCTCGGCATCGTCCGGCAGCCCGAATTCACGCGTCACGCCAAGCGCCTGGGCGGCGAAGGCTTCGTTGAGCTCGATCACGTCCATGTCGCCGATCGCGAGGCCGAGGCGGTCCAACAGCTTGCGCGATGCCGGCGCCGGTCCCATACCCATGATGCGGGGCGCGATACCGGCGGTCGCAACGCCCAGCACACGCGCGCGCGGCGTCAGGCCATGCTTCTCCGCCGCCGCTTCGGACGCCACCAACAAGGCGCAGGCGCCGTCGTTGAGCCCCGAAGCGTTGCCCGCCGTCACCGTGCCACCGTCGCGGAATGGTGTTGGCAATTTGGCAAGGCCCTCCGCGGTCGTGTCGGCGCGCGGATGCTCGTCGCGGGCGACGATCACATCCTCGGCCTTGCGTCGTGGAATGCTGACCGGAACGATCTCGGCATCGAAACGTCCGGCCGCCATCGCTGCCGCGGCGCGCTGCTGGCTGCGGCACGCGAAGGCGTCCTGGTCGGCGCGGCTGATTTGAAACTCCTCGGCGACATTTTCAGCCGTCTCGGGCATGGAATCGATGCCATAGCGTTCCTTCATCAGCCGGTTGACGAAGCGCCACCCGAGTGTCGTGTCTTCAATCTTAGCGGCGCGTGAAAAAGCTGTATCCGCCTTGGCCATGACGAACGGCGCGCGCGACATGCTCTCGACGCCGCCCGCGATCATCAGTTCGGCCTCGCCGGCCTTGATGGCGCGCGCCGCGCCGCCAATCGCATCCATGCCTGAGCCGCAGAGACGATTTATCGTGGCGGCCGGCACACTCTCGGGCAGGCCGGCCAGGAGCAGCGCCATGCGTGCAACATTCCGATTGTCTTCCCCTGCCTGGTTGGCACAACCAAGCACCACATCATCCACCGCTGCCCAATCGGTGGCGCTGTAGCGTTCCATCAGGGTACGGATCGGCAGAGCAGCCAGATCATCGGGGCGCACCGGGGACAGGCCGCCGCCATAGCGTCCGATTGGCGTTCTTACGCCGTCGCAAACAAACGCTTCAGTCAAAATTCATGCGCCTTCTCACAAATTCGCTAGGCTGTCTGCGCACGCATTTCCTCACGCCGCGCCGCAGTGGCAGCGCCGTCGATTTCGAGCTCTGTATTCAGCACAACGCCATAGGCCTCTTGGGCATGGTCAACGCTACAAAAATCATCCAGTACATCTTCACGCACCTGTTCGGGGCTGCGTGCCAGGGGATCGCCGTAACCGCCGCCACAGGCGCTTAACACGCTGATGCAATCCCCAATCTTGTTGCGCAAGCCGTGAATTTTTGCCGGCAGCTTCTCCACTTGGTCCGGCGTCGCAATATTAAATTTGTGCAACTGCCCACAGGACCCCGTGCCGCCGCCTAGAAATCCCCAAGGCGCGTCCTCGTGACGATCCGATTCATGGGTGAGGAAGCCATCCGTCAAATAACGCTGTATCTTTATGGCGCCGATTCCACCGCGGTATTCGCCGGCACCCGGCATGACGTCGTCGCGCAGCTCATAGCGGTCGCAGATCAGCGGCAGATGCATGCCCAAATCCTCTATCGGATTGTTGCGCGTATTGCGCATCAGCTCTTCAATGCCATCCGGGCCGTCGGAATTTGGCCGCCCCCCGTAAGAGCCATCATTGACCTCAATAAAGACCCAATAATTACCCTCCGGGCGAATGCCGGAATAGGCGATCGCCGATACATCGGCCGAGCATCCAGCCGTAACCTTCTCCGGAATAACGGGCGCCAAAGCCTTAAGGATGCAGTCCACCACCCGCTGAATTTGGTTGAAGCGCGCTTCCGCCGCAGCCGGATATATTGGATTGAAAATAGAGCCCTTGGGCGCCGTCACCTTGATCGGGCGGAAAGAGCCCTCATTTTGCGGTACATGCTCTGAAATCATGGCGGTATCGAGCAGCATGGCGCGGAAGGCAAAATAGCAGGCCACCTTGGTCGAACCTTCAAACGGCACATTGAAGGCGGTCGGCACTTGGGGCGAAGAACCCGTCAAATCGACCTCAGCCGAATCTCCCTCGATGCGCACGCATACCTTGACCGGCAAGGTTTTTCCGCGATTGCGGCCATCGTCATCGAGAAAGCCCTCGGCGCGGTACTCGCCATCGGGAATAAGCGCAATTTGCTTGCGTAACATGGATTCGGAATAATCCATAAGCTGCTGAGTGGCGGCGAACACGGTTTCCTTGCCGTACAAATCAAGCAATTCGACGAACCGCTTAACGCCGAGTTCCACCGATGCGACTTGCGCCTCAATATCGCCCAACACTTGGTCCGGAACCCGAGTATTGGTCCCGATAAACTGCCAAAGCGCGCGATTGCGGACACCACCTTCATAGAGTTTGATGCCCTTGAACAACATGCCTTCGGCGAAAACATCGGGGACATCGATAATGAGCCCCGGCGAGGCTGCGCCAATATCCACATGGTGCGCCGTGTTGGCTGAAAAACCCACCAATTCGCCTTCATAAAAAACCGGCGCGACAGCCGCAATATCCGGCGAGTGGCTGGCGCCGTAATAGGGGTGATTGTGGATCACCACATCGCCTGGCTGCCAGGGATCATGCAAGGTTTTCTCAATGCCGCGCAGATAGGCGGGGACAGAACCAATATGCATAGGCGTCGAATCGGATTCGCAAAGTGTATTGCAATCCCTATCAAACAGCCCGGCGCCTAAATCCTCGGATTCGCGAATGATTGACGAATAGGACATGCGGTAAAGCACATGTCCCATTTCCTTGGCGATGGTATGAAGCGCACCACCGATGACTTGCAATGTGATTGGGTCGACTTTCGTATTGGTGATGTTCAGTTCCTTCCACCTGGCCTGGAATTAGGACATCTGCCGATGCCGCCCCTTACGACGCGGTGGCCCGCAACTCGCCGCGCCGCGCTGCTGTTGCCGTTAAATCCACATTGAGATCCGCGTCCAACACCACACCATAGACGGATGCCGCGTGACCCGCATCGTAATAATCGTCCAATACGTCATCACGTACCATGTCGGGCTCGCGCTCCAGCGGATCGCCATAGCCGCCACCGCAGGCGCCACTGACTTCAAGACAGTCACCCGGGCCCACCACATAATTGGTAAACTTGGCCGGTGACGAGGTGCTTTTTTCCGGAGTCGCGCGATTAAATAAGGTTACTGCTCCGACAACACCCGGCTTCCCGCCCAGGAATCCCCAAGGTACATCCTCGAGCCGGTCACCTTCATGGGACATCAAGCCGTCTTCCCTGAAGCGCTGCACTTTGACTGCGCCCAGCCCGCCTCTCATGCGCCCGGCCCCCGGCACAACGTCGTCGCGTAATTCGTATCGATCGCAAATCAGGGGCAGATGCATGCCCACATCCTCGATTGGATTGTTGCGCGTGTTCTTCATATTTTCGTCAATTGCATCTGGCCCGTCCGAATTCGGCCTGCCACCATAGGAGCCTTCGTTGACCTCGAGCAGTACCCAATATTCGCCATTGTCTTTCAGGCCGGTATAGCCACCAAAGGATAAGTTAGCGGAGGTCCCAGCGGTCACCCGGTCCGGGATAACAGGCGCCAACGCCTTAACGACGCAATCGACCAAACGCTGTACCTGAGCAAAGCGGGATTGTGCCGCCGCAGGAAATTTTGGATTGAAGATTGAACCCAAAGGCGCCGTGACGGCAATGGGTCGGAACGAGCCTTCGTTTGCCGGAATGTATTCGTCGGTGGTGTAGGTATCGAGTAGCATTGCGCGAAACGCGAAATAACATGCCACCTTGGTCGAGCCCTCGAACGGCACATTAAACGCCGTCGGCACCTGTGGCGATGAACCTGTGAGATCAACTTCGGCACCGTCACCATCGATGCGAACGGTTACTTTAACTTTCAGATTTATGCCGCGATTGCGTCCATCATCGTCTAGGAAACCCTCCGCCGTGTACTCACCGTCGGGTATTTCGGCGATCCGTTTGCGCAACATCTGTTCCGAATAGTCCATCAATTGCCGCGACGCCTGGAACACGGTGTCTTTGCCATAGCTTTCGATCAATTCGGCAAATCGCTTTACGCCAAGTTCGGCTGCCGCGACCTGCGCTTCGATATCGCCCAACACCTGACTGCGGGCCCGCGTGTTGGAGCCAATCATCTGCCAGACCGACTCGTTGCGCTTGCCCTCTTCGTAGAGCTTGATACCGGTGATCAACAGGCCCTCGGCATACACGTCCGGAACATCGACGACCACACCACCCGGCACGCCCGCACCAATATCGACATGGTGGGCGGTGTTGCCGGAAAACGCGACCAGCTCGCCCTCGTGAAATATTGGCGCCACAGCGGCGATATCAGGAGTGTGGCTGGCGCCGTGATAGGGGTGGTTGTGAATGACCAAATCACCCGGCTTCCATTCCCCCCGCATGGTTTCTTCGATGCCACGCAGATAGGCGGGTATGGAGCCAATATGCATGGGTGTCGAATCAGACTCGCTCATGGTGTTGTAGTCAGCGTCGAAAAGCCCAGCGCCCAGATCCTCCGATTCCCGAATGATTGACGAATAGGACATGCGGTAAAGCACATGGCCCATTTCCTTGGCGATCGTGTCTAGCGCGCCGCCAATGACCTGCAAGGTGATGGGATCGACATCCGAATTGCTCATGATCTATTACTCCTGCGGGATTGACGCTTAGACCGCTTCACTGACGCGCAAATTGCCGAATTCCGAAACCTCGGCAGTGTAGCCAGGCGGAATCAAGCTGGTGGAATCATGTTGTATGATGATGGCCGGGCCGGCGACCGTCTGCCCCGCCTTGAGCTTGCCACGGTCATAGCGCGGCGTGTCCAGCGTCTCGCCATTATCGAATGTTGTCGCGCGCGCATACATGACTGCGTCTTCCGGATTGTGCCCCTCTCCAGCCTCCAGCGCCGGCCAGTTCAGTTTCTCGGCTTCCGCAGTGGCGATCACGCGGAGCGTGATAATTTCCACATTCTGATCCTCGAAGGCATGGCCGTAATCACGCCGGTGAGATTCATGAAAATTATCAATCACCACTTGCTTGTTCTCGTTGCTTATCGTGCCTTCGGCAAATTCGCCACGCAATTCGAAGCCCTGCCCCTGATAGCGACATTCGGCAATGCGTGTGAACTTGCGATCCTCGGGCGCGATATTATCGGCTGCCAGCGCATCGGCCGCCAGGGTGACAAGCTCATCGAGTTGGCCGTTGAGCTTGTCGAATTCGCCTTGACCGGCCGTGCTGATGTTAATCAGCGCCGAGCGCGTGAATTCATATTGCATATCGGTCGCCAACAACCCGATTGCCGCGTTGATACCGGGAGCGGGCGGAATAATTGTCTCGCGTGCCGCCACGGTCTTCGCCAGAGCAACACCGTGCAGCGGCCCGGCGCCGCCGAAGGCGACCAGCGAATAGTCGCGCGGGTCGATGCCTTTGGCCACCGAGTTGGCGCGAATCTCGAGCGCCATGTTGGAATTGATCACCCGGATAACACCGAGAGCCGCCTCTTCGAGGTTCATGTTCAACTTGTCGCAGAGATTGCCCTCAATCGCCTTAGCCGAAAGCTTGGGGTCGATAGCTACACCGCCGCCCAAAAATTGCTCCGCATCGAGACGGCCGAGGACGACCTGCGCGTCAGTAACGGTTGCCTCATCCCCGCCATTACCATAGCAGGCGGGGCCAGGTTTGGCGCCGGCCGAGCGTGGACCGACGCGAAATGCGCCACCTTCATCGACGTAGGCGATTGAGCCGCCGCCAGCGCCAATGGTCGCTAAATCAATCATTGGTGACAGGATGGGATAGCCGCCCACCATCGTGTCACGCGGATTCATGACACGCACTTCACCACGCGGCACGACGCTGATATCCGCAGATGTGCCGCCGATATCAACCGTGATCAAATTTTCAACACCTGACAATTCACCTGCCCATTTGCCTCCGATCACGCCACCTGCGGGGCCAGACATGAGGATCGTTACCGGCCTGTTACTGCCACCCTGGATCGTTGTCACGCCACCATTTGATTGCATCACGCGAATTTCGGCATTCACGCCCTGATCCCGTAGCGCGCTTTCCAAATTGCGCAAATAGAACGATGTGCGCGGCCCGATAAAAGCGTTCATCGCGGCGGTGGAGAAGCGCTCATACTCGCGGATCACATCGGCGACTTCGCTCGAGCAACTCACATAAGTATCAGGCATTATTTCCTGGACAATTTTTTTCGCGCGTTGCTCATGCGAGTTGTCGAGAAACGAATAAAGAAAACAGATGATGACCGAATCTACGCCGCGCTTCTTCAATAGTTCCGCCGCCGCGCGCACATCATCCTCGTCCAGAGCCACTTCAACCTCGCCATTGGGCGGCAGGATGCGTTCCGTAACGGGGATGCGGTTACGCCGTTTTACCAACGGCTTTGATTGCCACGGCACATCGAATTGCATGGAAAAATTATGTGGCCGCTTGTGGCGCGCCAGATGAAGGATGTCGCGGAAGCCGCGCGTGGTTAACATTCCCACTTCCGCGCCGTCATACTCGATCACCGCATTTGTCGCGATTGTCGTGCCGTGCACCACTTTCTCGATATCGCCGAGCGCGACGCCTGCCTTTTCACAAATCTCCGTGATGCCACGAATGACACCAATAGATTGATCTTCGGGTGTGCTCGGTACTTTGTGCACCATTACTCCGCCCGAATTCCCACCAATCTTTTCGGATTCGAGAATAATGTCGGTAAATGTCCCGCCAACATCGACTCCTATTTTAGCCATTACCTCACCTATTTCCGTTATTCATGCGCCACTCGCGTGGGCCGCAAACTCATACCCTAAGGGGAATACCTGTTATCTGAATTTTTTTGACGACCATTCGGATTCACACCAACTACGCTCAATTATTATTTGAAATTTGAAGCTGACTACGTGGCATGTCGATCCGCGACTCATCATGTATTAGAAAAAAAATTCAGATACAGGAATATTTTGCCAAACGTTCAATTTGCACAAGACGTAAATTTTGTCGGACAATATTTCGATTACGATAGATCTGCGCTAGACATGCCACTCGCTTCTATTCGCGCGCAGCAATTTCCTAATTTTTCCAGATGATCATCCAACCTTTCTTCCATTCGCTGTATCGGGCCGGCAATCGCCACGCCAAACACGCCTCCCGCACCGTGAGCAATCTTTGCAACCGCAGTCACATCCGAAACGTTTTCCGACCTGGTAATGAAGTAACCCTGCGCCACGCCTTGTTCTATATTCTTAATTAGGGCGTCAACTGAAGTGATGGTGTTTGCAGTCACCGGCTTGAGCACCAGGCTATTTATTAATTTTTGTCGCTCGCTGGGGTCAATTTCGCTAAGCATCGCCTTGCCGATGGCACTGGAATGAAGGGGTTTGATTTCGCCGGCGTTCGCCGAATAACGGATCGTCTGATTACTTTCTAAAACATCAAGATATGCAACCGACGAGTTTTCACGGACGCCAAGTATAACGTTTTCCTCGCAGAGATCTCTCAGTGCCTCAAGATGCGGCCTGAGATGTTCGAGCACCGGGTCGTGATGGCTAATGACACGCGCCAAATCTAGCAACCGTTTTGTCGGATACACAGTGCGGCGGCCGCCAAGGGAATAGAGATAACCGGCGTCCTGCAAGGTGCTTATCAAACCATGGCAACTGCTCTGAGGAACATCCAGCAGCCGGGAAACTTCACTCAGGGACAGCGCCCTCATCTGACTTCCGAACAGTTCAAATAACGACAGCGTTCTCAGCGCGCTTTTTACGGGTGTCTTATTCTCCATCTGATTGCGCAACATTTCCGATGTCCGTTGCCCGATCATGGCCCGGGACCTGCGCAACTGGCAACAGCGGTGGCAAAGGCGATTTTGCAAATTTCTTGAATCTGCCTTCGTCGGAGACGATGGCGTTTGCGATTGCGGCGTAGCAGACGCTGAGAGGGCGGTCAAAAACCTCATGAGGAGTGGCCGCCACCACTTCGTCCACTTTGCGAACGATCAGGCTGCGCAAATGATAAGCCCGCCGGCGGCGGCGAAGCGAATCTGCATCGACCGTGGCAGACAACAGAGCCTGATGCTGGTCAATCGTCGTCACCAATTCATCCAATCCCGTGCCGTCCATTGCCGAAGTCATGATTAGTTTTGGGCACCATTCTTCAACTTCCGGCTTCCGGTGATGGAGAACGGACATGATCTCCGCGCGGCTTTTTTCCGCTCCCGGAAGATCGGCCTTGTTGAGTACATAGATATCGGCGCACTCCAAGATACCCGCTTTCATCGCCTGAACTGAATCACCGGAACCAGGCATCAGTACGATGACCAACGTGTCGACGAGTGCGCGCACCGCGTGTTGCACTTGGCCGACGCCCACGGTTTCCAGAATGACCTCATCGAAGGCGAAGGCATCCATGGTCGCCAGGAGGTCCGATGCATTGTGGCACAATCCATCGACGGCCGAACGGCTGGGAATCGAGCGAATGAAGAGACGTGGGTCACCTGCCACCGCTTCCATGCGGATGCGGTCCCCCAACAATGATCCACCTGAAATTTGGCTTGACGGATCAATGGCCAAAATTCCCGTTTGCACCGCTTGTTCCAAACGCCGTTTCGCGTACTGGCTGATCAATTGGCTCTTACCCGCGCCGGGAGATCCGGTGAATCCGACGCGCCGGGCCGAGCGCACCGGATATTCAGCCAATCCCGCAATCGAGGAATCGGCTGTCGCTTCGATGACCTTGCTCAACGCCCGCGAAAGAGCGCGCCTCTCGACGAGCGAAATCGCCATTTTAACCTCTACTGCCGAATTCAACTGCGGTGTGCTGACCCAGTTTGGGCGGCGGCGTCGCCTGCCAAACCACACCGTCGCCTTTGATGGGATTTCCTGCGACCCGAATATCTCCGGCTTCGGTCTCGATGACTCGGATCATCTGGCGTTGGCTTGTCAAATCGCTTTCAAGCGCTGACGCCATGTCTTGCACGCCAGCAATAACCAGACCCAGTGGCTGCAACCGGGCGACCCAATGCTCCGTTGATTGTGTCATCAACAAGTTCTCAATCGCCAAGATTACGCTCGCTCTGTTTTCTGAGCGTCCCTTCGCGGTTGCATAGATTGGATCTTCCAGCCATTCAGGCATTTCGACCTCAACCGCAAATATTTTCCAGAACCCGTCATGTGAAATGAACAAGGCCACATAGCCATCCTGGGTTGGAAACAATTTCGCCGGCACGATATAGGGGTGCGCACCGTTGGGCTCGCGCTCTAGTCGCTCACCCGCGTTGAGATAGCCGCTGGCCAGATAGTTCAGTTGGTAAATCATCGTGTCATAGAGCGACACGTCTACTTGACCGCCCTTGCCGCCTATGACCTGCGCCAGAAGTCCAAGCGCTGCCATTATGCCGGTCGAATTATCAACGGCGGAGTATCCGGTTTTTGTCGGCGGACTCTCGGGGTCGCCCGTCATCGCGGCAATACCGGCCAAGGCCTGAACCACATAGTCGTAGGCAGGCCGGTCTGCGTTTGGGCCATCCAAGCCATAACCGGTCAATGCGACGCACACGAGTTTGGGATTGTGCACCTTCAGCGCCTCGAAGGTGAGACCGAATTTGCGGATCGCGCTAGGCCGCAAGTTGGTGATCAAGGCATCGGCATTCTGACAAAGCGTGGCCAAAGTCTGTTGCCCATCGGCACCCGCTAAATCAATTACCACGCTTTTCTTACTGCGATTGAGACTTGCGAAATAAGCGTTATAGGGGCCAATCCAGTGCGGGCTAATGGTGCGACCGAGGTCGCCGTCCGGCGCTTCGATCTTGATCACTTCTGCATCGAGATCGGCGAGCAGCATACCGCAATACGGGCCCGCCAGCATGTGGCCTACTTCGAGTATTCTGAGCGATGACAGCGGGCCCCGTGTCATGCGTGGCTCGCGAGAATGGTATCGATCTTGTCGCCCGCATGTCGGATGTAAAAATCCCCCGGGCGCCAAGCTTCAGCAATATGCCATGGTCTGTCGGTGGAATGGATCCGCCAATAAATACGTCAATGTCACCGGCGCCGGCCTTTTTCAGCTCTTCAAGCGTCTGTTCAAGTAGTTCCTTGTGACTCCCCGAAAGGATGCTAAGACCAACGCAATGCACGTCCTCTTCAACCGCAACCCGGGCAATGTAATCGGGGTTTTTCCGCAATCCCGTGTAAATTACGTCAGCTCCTGCGTCGCTAAGCGCCAGCGCAATCACCTTGGCGCCAACATCATGTCCGTCCAAGCCTGGTTTTACGATGAGGATGCGTTTGCCTTTGAGTGTCATGAATTTGGACCCCATTTCGAGTGCTTAGAAGCGTACCGGCTCTTGGAATTCACCCCAGTGGCGCTTTAATCGGTCCACCATTTCACCGACTGTGGCATAGGCGTGGCAGCAATCGACGAGATAAGGCATGACATTATCCTCTTTCCCCTCGGCGGCACTCTCTAGGCGATCGAGGGTCCCCTCAACCTCCGGGTTACTGCGGCGATCCAGGAGAGCTTCGTATTTCTCGACGATGCGGTTCGCGGCGTCAGGGTTCAGTTTGAAAACTTCACCGTAATCGTTGGTTTGACCGTCACGGGTGAAAAAATTTTCACCGACCACGACGCGTTCGCCTTGGTCCGTCATTTGCTTGTGCTGGCGGGCACGCTCCGCCACCCGCATCTGCAAATAGCCATCCTCAATCGCCTTAATGACGCTACCATAGGAGTCAATTTCGCCCATGATTTCGAGAATTTTTGTCTCCATCTGATCGGTGAGCCATTCGACATAGTAGCTGCCGCCCAAGGGGGTCGGCCGTGCGAGCGGCACCGCTTTCGTAGGCGACAATTTGTTGCGTGCGGAGAGCAATCTCGGCGCTGAATTCTATCGGGATTTGAAAAGCCTCGTCATAGGCGCAGGTAAAGATTGATTGCGCGCCGCCCAACACAGCTGCGAAATTTTTAAGCCCGACCCGGACGATATTGTTGTAGGGCTGGCCGGCCGTGAGCGAAGATCCACCGCAGACCATGCCGAAGCGAAATCGTTGGCCCTTCTCGTCATCAATGCCATAGCGTTCGCGCAACAGATTAGCCCAAATCCGGCGCGCAGCGCGGAACTTGCTGGCTTCTTCGAATACGTCCATGTGAACATAAAAGAAAAAACTGAGACTTTGCGCGAGACGCGTGATGTCCCCGTCCCGCGCATTCAGCTCGTCCAAATAGGCGAGGCCGTTGGCCAACGTGTAGGCCATTTCCCCAACGGCGGTTGCCCCTGCGTCGCGCACATGCGCGCCGGCGATGGATATCGGGTTAAAGCGCGGAGTATGCTCGACCGAATACTGGATGGTATCGGCGATCAGGCGCATTGACGGCTTTACCGGGAATATCCAGGTTCCACGCGCTACATATTCCTTCAAAATATCGTTTTGAATTGTTCCGGTCAGATTCTCGCTCGGCACACCCTGTTTATCCGCCACCGCCAAATACATGGCGTAAATGATCGAAGCCGTTCCATTGATCGTGAAAGAAGTCGATATGGCATCCAGATCGATGCCGTTAAACAGGATTTCAGCCTCGCTAAGATTTGATAAAGAGACACCGACCTTGCCGATCTCCGAACGCGCCATGGAATGGATCGGGTCGTAACCGCATTGCGAGGGTAGATCGAGTGCGACCGACAGCCCGGTTTGGCCGCTGTCCAGTAGAAAACGGTATCGCTCATTTGTTTCTTCTGCTGAGCCGAACCCAGAATATTGGCGAATCGTCCAGAGGCGTCCGCGATAACCGGTAGAAAAAATTCCGCGGGTGAACGGGAACTTGCCCGGCATCTCATGCGCTCGGTCCGGCGCCATATCGGCCGTAACTACAGTTGAGACTTCAATCCCCGACGGTGTACAACCGCCCCATGCCGTCGTGATTTTCAGTGTTCCCTGGACAAATCCGATCCGGGCATGGCGGTCCGCCACGCGCATATCGCAAGCCACTGCGAGCTCTACGCCACCGCCTAGTGCGTCACCGTTCAACGCCGCAATCACGGGCACGGGAAAATCGCGGATCGCCTGAAACGCCGACTTGGCAATTTCGGCCATTTCCGCGGCCTGCGTAAAGGTTTGAACAGCCGACAAATCTTTCAAATCACCACCGGCGGCGAATGATTTTTTTCAGCCCCTGTCAGTACTGCATATAAAATGTCATCGCGATCCGCAGCGTCGATAAATACCGCTCTCAACTCCGAAATGGTTCGGCGATCAAGCGCATTGCGTTTTTCTGGCCGGCTGATGGTTACATTCAAAGCTGCATCAGTAATTGTGACCCGCAAACGTTCGGACGTCGCAGCCCGACAAAAATGTTCAGAAGTAATACCCGTAGCGTTTTGCTCGCGCATTTTGAGGCTTATCTCCAACCGGTGGGGCGCTATAATAATTCATGTATTTAAATAATTATTCATGTACAGTAATTTTATGTCAGCGCGTTGATACCGGCGGTCGGCATTCAAATGTGGATTAGTCTGCCTCTGGTACCAGCGCCAACGCCTGTTCGATGATCTCCGGGCTGGCGCCGGGCTGGGGCACATGTTTGCTCAAATAGCGCCGCCAGGCACGGGCGCCGGGACGGGCGTGAAAGAGCCCGAGCATGTGGCGGGTGATGTGGTTGAGGCGAGCACCCCGGCCGAGCGCGCGTTCGGCATAAGGCATCATGGCACGCGCGATGTCATGGCGGCTGGGCGCGTCGTGCGTATCGGCAAAGATGCGGGCATCCGCTTCGGCCAGGATGTAGGGGTCTTCAAAGGCGGCGCGGCCGATCATCACGCCATCGACGCGCTGTAAATGCTGCGCTGCATCGGCGAGGCTGCGCACGCCGCCGTTGAGGATGATTTCGAGCCCCGGTATTTCATCTTTCAGGCGGTAGACACGGTCGTAATTGAGCGGCGGAATTTCACGGTTCTGCTTGGGGCTCAGGCCCTCCAGAATGGCGATTCGGGCATGCACGGCGAGACTCGCCATGCCGGCGTCGATCAGCAGGCCGGAGAAGCTTCGCAATTGCTCAAAACTGTCGCGCCCGTCGATGCCGATGCGGCATTTGACTGTGACCGGGAGATCGACGGCGTCCGCCATCGCCGCTACACATCGCGCCACCAGCTCGGGTTCGGCCATCAGACAGGCGCCGAATCGTCCGCTCTTTACGCGGTCGCTCGGGCAGCCGACATTTAGATTGATTTCGCCATAACCGGCGTCCTGGCCGAATTTCGCCGCCACCGCCAGTTCCGCCGGATCGCCGCCACCGAGTTGCAGCGCAACCGGATACTCCGCTGCGTCGAAGGCCAACAGGAAATCGCGTTTGCCATGGCGGACAGCGGCGGCTGTAATCATTTCGCTGTAGAGCAGCACGCGGCGGCTGCACTGACGCAAAAAATAGCGCCCGTGGCGGTCCGTGCATTCCATCATCGGCGCCACGCTCAAGCGCCTGTCGTTAATCGATAATCCAGCCATACGCCATTATAACCGCAACCTGCCCGACCATTGACAGGGGTCGAAAAACCCCTATATGTCAATGACATCCAAGCGCCGATTTGAGCGACAGATTGCGGGCGCTATAGAAATCCGGCTAAAGCGATGGGCGCCGCCCGGTGATAGCTGGAGCGGTTTATTTTTTTGGGTTGGTCCGACATGACCGAAACAGAATCTTTATTCGAGAATCCGCGCGCGGTTGCGAGCGACCGGCTGGGCGCAGCGGTTTGCGCACCGACATTGAGCGACATATCGGTCAGTTTCGAATTTTTTCCGCCAACCAGCGATAAGATCGCGGAACAGTTGTGGAGCGCGATTCTCCGCCTGGCGCCGCTCAATCCGGAATTCGTCTCCGTCACCTACGGCGCCGGAGGGAGCACGCGCGAGCGCACCTTCGATACGGTGCAACGCATCTTGCGCGATACCGATCTCACACCGGCGGCGCATCTGACCTGCGTGGGCGATTCACGCGGCGCGGTGGACGACGCCGCCCGGCGCTATTGGGACGCGGGCGTGCGTCATGTGGTGGCGCTGCGCGGAGACCCACCCGAAGGTGCAGCGAAATTCGAGGCGACTAAAGACGGCTATGCGCATGCTTCAGATCTCGTTGCCGGACTGCAGCGCGTCGCTAATTTTGAGATCAGCGTCGCCGCCTATCCGGAAGGGCATCCCGAGGCGGCAAGCGCCGAGGCAGATCTCGACAACCTCAAGCGAAAGATCGACGCCGGAGCCAGCCGCGCCATGACGCAGTTCTTTTTCGATGTCGATCTGTTCCTGCGCTTTCGCGACCGCGCCGCTGCCGCCGGCATCGAGGTACCGATCGTGCCCGGCATCTTGCCGGTGACCAACTATGGGCGTCTGATCGATTTCAGTGCGCGCTGCGGCGCCTCGCTGCCGGACTGGCTAGCGCGCCTGTTCGACGGGCTCGACGACGATCCCGACACCCGCCGCCTGATCTCGGGCTGGATTGCCATCGAGCAGTGCCGCCGGCTGATCGCTCAAGGCGTGCAGAATTTTCATTATTACACGCTCAACCGGGCTGAACTGACGCGGGCGATCTGCCACGCGCTCGGCATTCGCGCGGCACCGCCATCAGTAGGAGTGGTCGCATGAGCGACCGCCAGGCACGTGCCCAAATGCTGGAGAAAATCGCCCAACGGCGCATCGTCATTCTCGATGGTGCCATGGGCACGATGATCCAACAGCTCGGCTTGACGGAAGAGGATTTTCGCGGCGACTTGCTGGCTGAGCATAATCGCGACCTCAAGGGCAACAACGACTTACTCTCGCTCACCCGGCCCGACGCCATTCGCAGCATTCACGACGCCTTTCTCGAAGCCGGCGCCGATATCGTAACCACCAATACTTTCAACGCGACCGCATTGTCGCAATCCGATTACGGCACCGAGACTCTGGTGCGCGACATAAATATTGCGGCGGCGCGCCTGGCCGTCGCGGCGGCGCAGGCAGCCGCAACGCCGGACCGTCCACGTTTCGCGGCTGGCGCGCTCGGCCCGACCAGCAAAACCGCCTCGATTTCGCCTGATGTCGGCGATCCGGGATATCGCGCCGTCACTTTCGATGATTTGCGCGAGGGCTATTTGCAGGCAGCCGGGGGTCTGATCGAAGGTGGCGTCGATCTTCTGGTACTGGAAACGGTGTTCGACACGCTGAACGCCAAGGCCGCCATCTTCGCCCTCGAAGAGTTGTTCGCCGAGCTGGGATTTCGCCTGCCGCTCATTCTCTCAGGCACCATTACCGATCTTTCGGGGCGCACCCTCACCGGGCAGACCACGGAAGCATTTTGGAACTCGGTGCGCCATGCGCGACCATTCGCGATCGGACTTAATTGTTCGCTCGGGGCGGAGAATATGCGCCCGTATGTGGCCGAGCTATCGCGCGTTGCCGACACGCGGGTCTCGGCCTATCCCAATGCCGGTCTGCCCAACGAATTTGGCGAATATGACGAAACGCCCGAGCAAACCGCGGCGTTTCTAGGCGAATGGGCCGAGACGGGCCTGGTCAATCTGCTCGGTGGCTGTTGCGGCACCACGCCCGAACATATCCGCGCCATCGCCGAGGCGGTGGCTGGCAGTGCGCCGCGTGAGATTCCGGTAATGCCGCAACATCTCCGTCTGTCCGGCCTCGAGCCGCTGGAGATCAGGACGTGAACGGTCTGTTCGTTAATATCGGCGAGCGCACCAACGTCGCCGGCTCGGCTAAATTCCGCAAGCTGATCGTCGCAGGCGATTTCGACGCCGCCCTCGAAGTCGCTCGACAGCAGGTCGAAAACGGCGCTCAGATCATCGACATCAATATGGATGAGGGGCTATTGGATTCGGAAGCGGCGATGGTGCGTTTTCTCAATTTGATCGCCGCCGAGCCGGACATCAGCCGGGTGCCGGTGATGATCGATTCATCCAAATGGTCGGTGATTGAAGCCGGTCTCAAATGCGTACAGGGCAAGGCCATCGTTAATTCGATCAGCCTAAAGGAAGGCGAAGAGAGTTTCTTAGAGCAGGCCGAACTGGTGCGGCGCTACGGCGCCGCGATGGTGGTCATGGCATTTGACGAGAAAGGCCAGGCCGATACTGAGGAGCGCAAGTTTGAGATCTGCGCCCGCGCCTATGCACTGTTGACCGAGAAGGCTGGGATCGCGCCTGAGGATATCATTTTCGATCCTAATATTTTCGCCGTCGCCACGGGTATCGAGGAACATAACGATTACGGTCGCGCCTTCATCGCCGCAACCCGACGCATTCGTGAAAATCTGCCCGGTGTGCATATCTCGGGCGGCCTTTCCAATGTGTCATTCTCGTTCCGTGGCAATGATCGGGTGCGCGAAGCGATGCATTCGGCGTTCCTCTATCACGCCATCCGCGCCGGCATGGATATGGGCATCGTCAATGCCGGCCAGTTGGCGGTTTATGAAGATATTCCGAAGGATTTGCTCGAACGGGTCGAAGACGTACTGCTCAACCGCCGCCCGGATGCCACCGAGCGCTTATTGGAAGCCGCCAACACCCATCGCGGTGGTGCCGGTGGCAAGAAAGAGGCCGCCGACCTCACCTGGCGCGAGCAAGATGTGAATGCGCGGCTTAGCCATGCGCTGGTCAGCGGCATCGGCGATTATGTCGACGAAGATGTGGAAGAAGCGCGGCAACAGGCAGAGCGCGCCCTCCATGTCATCGAAGGGCCATTAATGAACGGCATGAACATCGTCGGCGATCTGTTCGGCGCCGGCAAGATGTTCCTGCCGCAGGTGGTCAAGAGCGCGCGCGTGATGAAGAAAGCAGTCGCCATCCTCATTCCTTATATGGAAGCCGAGGATCACGGCGGGGTGCAGACCAAGGCTGGGAAAATCCTGATGGCGACGGTCAAGGGCGATGTCCACGACATCGGCAAGAACATCGTCGGCGTGGTGCTGCAATGTAACAATTACGAAGTGATCGACCTCGGCGTGATGACGCCGGTCACAAAGATCATCGATACGGCACGGCGCGAGAAGGTCGACATTATCGGTCTCTCCGGCTTGATCACACCGAGCCTTGATGAAATGTGCACCGTGGCAGAGGAAATGGAGCGTGAAGGGCTGGATTTGCCGCTCCTCATCGGCGGCGCCACGACCAGCCGCCTGCATACGGCGGTCAAAGTGGCGCCGCGCTATCACGGCGCCACTATCCATGTGCCCGACGCCTCTAAGGCGGTCGGCGTGGTCGGCAATCTTCTATCCGCCAACCGCCGGCACGAATATGAAGCGACGGTGCGCGACAGTTACCAGCGCATCCGCGACGGCTATCAACGCGGCCAAAAACGGGGCGACCGTGTGCCCTATGCGACAGCGCGCCGCAATCGCCTGGCGATCGACTGGCAGGGCTATAAGGCAACACGTCCCGCCTTGCTCGGCGTCAAAGCCATTGATAATTTTTCTTTGGCCAGACTTGAACCGCTGATCGATTGGACGCCGTTTTTCCGGACTTGGGATCTGGTCGGCAAATATCCGCGTATTCTAGAGGATGAACACATCGGCGAGGCGGCGCGCGAAGTGTTCGGTGATGCGCGCGCCATGTTGAAACGCATCATCGCGGAAAAATGGCTGAGCGCGCGTGGGGTCATTGGCTTTTGGCCGGCCAACTGCGTGCGTGATGACGATGTCGCGATCTACGGCGATGAGGCGCGCGACGAGCCCATCGAGATGCTCCATTTCCTGCGCCAGCAAATGCCGCGCAACAAAGGCCGGGCCAATATGTCCCTGGCCGATTTCATCGCGCCGCAAGATAGCGGCGTCACCGACTATATAGGCGCCTTCGCCGTCTCCGTCGGCGCTGAGGTCGACGCCATCGCCAAGCGCTACGAACAGGCAAACGACGATTACAATGCGATCATGGTCAAGGCGCTGGCTGACCGTCTGGCCGAAGCGTTTGCCGAACGCCTGCATCAACTCGTGCGCACCGAACATTGGGGCTATGCCAAGGGCGAGGCGCTCGACAGTGAAAGCTTGATCGCTGAGGCCTATAGTGGCATCCGCCCGGCGCCAGGCTATCCGGCCTGCCCAGACCATACCGAAAAAGGCACGTTGTTTACGTTACTGGAGGCGACGGATCGCGCCGGCATCGAACTAACTGAAAGCTTCGCTATGCGTCCGGCCGCCTCGGTCAGCGGGTTCTATTTCAGCCACCCGGAATCGAGCTATTTCGGGCTCGGCAAGATCGAGCGCGACCAGATCGAAGATTATGCCCGGCGCAAACGCATCACACCGCAGGAGGCCGAACGCTGGCTCGCGCCCAATCTCGCTTACGACCCGCAAGTGCCGCAAACAGGTGCTACAGTCTAACCGCCGAAACCCGAAAATAGGGGAGAGCAAAACACTATGGATTGGAGCACGGATTTTTCTGGCAAGAGCGCTTTTGTTACCGGCGCCGGCGGGGGCATGGGCTTAGCTGCAGCAACCAACCTGCTGCAAGCGGGCGCGGACGTCACGCTGTTTGATCTTAAGGAAGCTCCGGATGAGTTGCCAAAAGGGGCGCGCTACGTCCAGGGCGACGTCAGCGACAATGCTGCGGTAGCCGCCGCCATCGGCGCCCAGGCCGAGGCCGCAGGGCGGCTCGATTATCTCATCAATGCCGCCGGTGTGCTGTGGTTCGAGAACGATAGATCAGCGGTCGATATGGATCTGGATGTGTGGGACCGGGTGTTCGCCATCAATCTCAAATCGGTCGTGCATACGGTGCGCCACGCGGTGCCGCTGATGAAACAATCGGGCGGCGGTGCGATGGTGCATATTTCCACCATCCAATGCCTGCGCGGTGACACTCAGCCGCAGGACGCCTATCAAGCTTCCAAGGCCGGCATGGTGGCGCTATCGAAATCGGTCGCCATCCAATTTGCCGCCGACAACATCCGCTCCAACGTAATCTTTCCCGGCCCGACCCTGACGCCGATGCAGCAGCGCTGGCGCGATGATCCGGCCAAGGGCGAGATGATCGCGGATTATGTGCCGCTGAAACGTCTCGGCACGCCGCAAGATATGGCCAATGCCTGCCTGTTTCTGCTGTCGAACGCAGCCGCCTTCGTCACCGGCACAGAATTGACTGTGGATGGCGGCATGACGGCGATGCCTTAGTTGGTTTGGTCCCTCAGACGCCGGGCGGGCCCATCCGCGCCACATGACGCCCTGGGGGCTACCTCGCATTGGCTCGGGCGCGCAGTCGCGCTTGCCAGAATGCGAGAAGCATTCTGGATTATTCGTTTTTATTCGGCGGCCTTGCCGCTGCGCAGAATAGCCGTTGCGTCGGCGTTGATTTCGAGCGGGTCAGCCGTCAGCACCACGGCGAACAGGCTCTTGGCTTGCTCGGGCGAATAATAGCCGCGCCGCACGTCCTCTAGGACTCGCGCTGGATCGCGTGCATGCGCGTCGCCGTAACCGCCGCCGCCCGGCGTCGAAATATGGACGCATTCGCCGGCGGCGAGCGTGATGTCCTGATCCTTGGAAAGATGCGGCGGGTGGTAGACGCCCTCCCCGCGTTCGACGCTGACCCGGTTAACGCCACCGGGCGCACCGCCGGCCATGCCGTTCGGCCCGACGCGGCCATGATCCATCACCATCGAGGCGCGTGCCGTGCCACGCCGCAGGCGCACGGTGTAATTAATGCCGAAACCGCCGCGATATTCGCCGGCACCGCCCGAACCTTCATGTAGGGAATATTCATCGAACAACACCGGATAGCGTTGTTCCAGCACTTCAACCGGCTGCGATTTCGAAATGCCGATGGTCGAGCAGCCATTGGTGAGGCCATCGCCTTGCGGCGAGCCGCCATAGCCGCCGCCCGAGAAAAAATAGAGCACATAGGCGCGTTCGCGCTCAGGATCGTAACCGCCGAGGGCGAAGTTTCCCGACGTGCCGGCGGGCGCAGCGAACAGGCGCTCGGGGATCGCCTTGGCCAGCGCATCAAACACCGCCTCGGCGATACGCTGGCTTACTTCCGCCGCGCAACCGGAGACCGGGCGGGGATACTTCGCATAAAGGAAGGTGCCCTCGGGATCGGTAATATGGAGCGGCTCAAACGTGCCGGCATTGATCGGCACTTCAGAAAAGATGTGCTTCATGGCCAGGTAAATGGAGGATTTGGTGGTGGCGAGCACGCTGTTCATCGGCCCCTGACAAGGCGGGCTCGAACCCGAAAGATCGAAGTAAAGATCGCCATCTTGTTTGGTTATTTTCAGGTCGATCTTGAGCGGCTCGTTCACCACACCATCAGAATCGATATAGGAGAGGCCCTGATAGATCCCATCCGGGATGGTCGCGATGCGGGCGCGCATTTGCCGCGCGGCGCGGCTGCGCATCTCTTTGATCACCGCATTCACCAGATCTACGCCGTATTTATCGAGCAGTGCTGTGAGGCGCCGCTCGCCGACGAAAAGCGCCGCCGATTGCGCCTTAATATCGCCGATGCGCTGGTCGGCGATGCGCATGTTGGAGAGGAAGATCGAGAGAATTTCCTGGTCGAGAACGCCTTTTTTATAGAGTTTCACTGGCGGAAAACGCAGGCCTTCCTGCTCGACCTCGGTGGCATGGGCGGAAAATCCGCCCGGCACCATGCCGCCGATGTCCGGCCAATGGCCGGTGTTGGAGAGCCAGGCAAACAGCTCACCCTGGTAATAAAACGGCATGTGGAAGCGCACATCCATCAGATGGGTGCCGCCAAGATAGGGATCATTGACGGCGAAAATATCGCCGGGCGAGATTTCGGGCGCGCGTTCGATGACGGTGCGGGTCGAAAATTGCATGGTGCCGACAAACACCGGCAGCCCGAGCTCGCCCTGGGCGATGAGCGAGCCGTCCTCCTTGGAATAGATGCCGTCGGAGCGATCGAGCGCCTCCGATATCACTGGACTGAAAGCCGAGCGCACGAACGCCAAATCCATCTCGTTGCAAACCTGTTGCAGGCCGCTTTGCACTACCGTAAGGGTGACCGGGTCGATCGCGCTCATGGCGCCACCTCGATGACCAAATTTCCGAGACCATCCAGCGTAACGCGGTTGCCCGGCTCGACGACTATGGTGCAATCCATCTGTTCGATGATGGTGGGACCATCAAGCGCCATGTCGGCGGGCAGCAGATGGCGCTGGTAGATCGGCGTCTCGTGCACCTCGCCGGCAAACCAGACGGCACGTTGGCCGCGCCGCGCATCGGCCAGAGAGTTATTGCCGCCGGCCGTCGCCAGGGCTTGCAGCGGAGCGCCCGGTCGGCGCCCGATCACGGCGGTATGGAGGCTAACCAGAACGGCGCGGATTTCTTCCAGCTCGACATGAAAACGATCGAAATAGACGGCCTCGAAGGCGGCCTGGAGCTCCGCCACCTGCACCATTGTTCCGTTCAGCGGAACGGTGAGCAGATGGGTCTGGCCCTCGAACTGCATATCGGCGAAATGGAGGCAGTCGATGGTGGTCACGGCGACGCCCTCGCGTTCGATGGTGGCCCGACCTTCCTCGATTTGCGCCTCGAGAATGGCGTGCACCTCGGCGACATCAAGAACCGAAAGCGGCGCGTTCAGGGTATTCACATAGTCATGGCGCAAATCGGCGGTGATGCAACCGATGGCGTTGGTGATGCCGGGGCGCGCCGGTATCAGCACGCGCGGGATGCTCAATTCGCGCGCCAGGGCGGCGGCGTGCATCGGCCCGGCGCCGCCGAACGCGAACAGAGTAAAATCGCGCGGATCATGGCCGCGCGCCAGAGTCACCATGCGGATGGCGCCGGCCATGCGGTCGTTGCCGATGTCGATGATCGCCGCCGCCGCCTGTTCGAGCCCAAGGTCGAGCGGTTGGCAAATCTCTTGTCGAACTGCGTGCTGCACGGCATCGAGCGGTGCGTCGCCGGCGATACCGAGAAGGCCGGCCGGATCGAGACGCCCGAGCAACAGGTTGGCATCGGTAATGGTCGGGCGCGTGCCGCCGCGGCCGTAACAGATTGGCCCCGGCTGGGCGCCGGCGCTCTTTGGCCCGACCTGCAGCATGCCGGCCTCATTGACGAAGGCGATCGAGCCGCCGCCAGCGCCGATGGTATGCACATCCACCATCGGCACGTGGATCGGCATAGCGTATTCAAGCTCCATCTCGGAAGTCACGTCGGGCACGCCGCCCTGTACCAAACCGACATCGCAACTGGTGCCGCCGGTATCGAAGGTGATGAGATTATCGATGCCGGTGGCGCGCGCTGTCGCTGCTGCTGCCATGACGCCTGAGGCCGGGCCAGACATCACCGTCTTGACCGCCGCTTCGGCGGCGATGCCGGAAGAGACGCTGCCGCCATTGCCTTGCATGACCAGAAGGTCGTGGCGAAAGCCGCCATCGGCCAGTTGGCGCCGCAGATTCACAAGATAGCGTTGCAATACCGGTTGCACGCAAGCGTTCACGGTGGCGGTCACGCCACGCTCATATTCGCGGTATTCGGACAGAATGGCATGGCCCGCCGTGATGTATTCGTTGGGCCACAGCTCTTGCGCGATTTCCACCGCGCGGCGCTCATGCGCCGGGTTGCGGTAGCTGTGGAGAAAATGCACGACCAGTGATTCGCAGCCCGCCGCGATCAGCTCGCGCACAGCTATGCGCAGCGATTCCTCGTCCAAGGGAACCAGAATATTCCCATCGGCATCCATGCGCTCGGCCACTTCAAGTCGCAATTCGCGTGGCACCAGGGGGACGAACTGACCGATCAGGCCGTAAGGCTGGGGGCGAGTGCGACGGCCGAGTTCAAGCACGTCGCGGAAGCCCTTGGTGGTGATCAACCCGCATGTGCTGAGCTTGCGTTCCAACAGAGCATTGGTGGTGGTCGTGGTGCCGTGGCTGATATTGGCGACCGTGGCCAACTCGACTGAGGCCTCCGCCAGCGCCGCCATGAAGCCTTCCGCCTGATTGTCGGGCGTGGTCGGCACCTTGGCGGTGCGCACATCGCCACTGCCCGGCTCCATATAGATGAGGTCGGTGAAGGTGCCGCCGACATCGACGCCGACAATCGCGCCGCTCACGCGACACCTCCCGCCGCCGATAGATGCGTTATCACAGAAGCCGTTTTCGCTCGACCCTGAAGCGAGAGATAGGCGCTGTAAATGAGCCCCTTGGCCTGCATCACGCCGGCGTGAGCGAGACCGGCGGCAAGCGCCTGTTCGACCGCCTCATCCGGAAGTTCGCCGACCGCGACGGTCACCGGAAGGTCGCCAAGGTCGCAGTCGTCGGAGAGCGAATTTGCCGGCGCACGTGTGATATCCGGA
>Ga0114999_10001403_pt1 | contig 33395 bp, 21 predicted proteins | sample ArcticOcean_MG_C_3_FD_89820 | JGI IMG/M metagenome (GOLD analysis project Ga0114999, IMG submission 89820) | Marine microbial communities from western Arctic Ocean - ArcticOcean_MG_CB8_126 | ecosystem: Environmental > Aquatic > Marine > Oceanic | place: Arctic Ocean: Canada Basin | collected...
AGTAAGAAAGTAAGCTGTGCTGACGCGATTATCGGACATTATTTTGCCACTCAAGAAGCGCTTGCAGCAGATGGCTTGGACGCCACCAAAGTAGCGGCCAAAGCATTATCAGCAGCACTAGAAGACAGCCCATGCGGCGAAGCAACAAAGGCCATTGTAAAAGCTGCAGATATCGATGCAGCGCGAGTCGCGTTCAAGATCCTGTCTGATGCGGTGATTCCTCTGGTTGAAGCAGAAGGGGTTAACTCCTCCCAAGCTCACCTCGTTCATTGTTCTATGGCCTTTGAATTTTCTGGAGCTTCCTGGCTCCAAAAAGACAAGTCGGTAGCTAATCCCTACTTCGGCTCGCAAATGTTCGCTTGCGGATCTGTCGAACAATCCTTTGGTGAGGAAAAATAGCTTCCCACAAAGTCCTTGCATGATTTCTGGAATGGGTGCTTAAACCACAGCTCGTTCTTTTAATATAGAATCAATTTCTTTTGTTGACCCAGGGAACGCCGTGAAAATCGGCGACAGTCGCGCTACGGTAACAAGCATACCGCTTGAAGTCCGAGTACTGGCAGCAAAAGGCATTAAAACTTGTCGCAGGAACAAGTGGCTGCATCCCAAATTGTTAAACTGAAAATCATCCGATTGTTCAGTATTGGAGTCGTCCCCATGTGTTTCTGTGGCAGGTAACAAAACACATGAGTCCAAATAAACTAAATACCACCCAATCCAGATGTTTCGCAGCTGCGGCTGCGACCCTCCTTTCTCTGGCTTCTCCTGCGCGATCACAGGACGATAATTCAGAGGTTGATGTGTACGACCTGAATGAATTGGTCATCGTGGCCAACAGATCTGAAGTACCGCTTAGTCAAATCGGTAGCTCTATCGAGATCCTCGATAGCTACGATCTAACCAAATCCGAGCAATCCTTTCTCTTGGATAGTTTGCGCTATGTACCCGGGTTTTACTTACGAAATAATGGAAACCCAGGTGGCGCATTTGGTATCACTACTCGTGGACTCAATGCCAATACACCAGCCGTTCTCATAGATGGCGTTGAGGTCGATAATCCCTCGACGGGTCAAATCGTGAATTTCGGAAGTCTTTTTGGAGACAATGTATCCCGAGTGGAAATATTAAAAGGGCCTCAAAGCTCTCTCTATGGGGCTAATGCATTGGCAGGAGTGATCAGCATTCAAACAGAAGACGGAAGAACGAATCCCGGGAGCCAGCTCGGGCTCAGTTATGGCGCCCACGATACGATCAATGGCAACCTTAACACTCGTGGAGCAGAAGGAAAGTTAAGCTGGGCACTCAATCTGAGCCACTATGAGCATGAGTTTTCCGTTCAGGATCCGAGCTTTGGTCCGGAATGGGCGGATGCAGATTCTTACGAGAATACACAGGCTTCCTTGAAGTTGGACTACGAGCTCGACGAAACCACATCCCTGAATTTTATGGCCTATTGGTTCGACACCCAGTCGGAGTTTGATCCTGGCGATCCCAATTCTCTGTTTGGTCCACCTGAGTTCGTAAACTTCTCTGAAACGAATCAATTCTTTTCGCGATTGGGAGCTGAATTTCAAGTGAGCGAAAAGTGGGACAGCTCAGCGGGTATCGCATTTAACGACGCCCAGTCAGCCAGTTTCACCGGAGGCCGCTTCCCCAATGACGGAAAGCGTTACAACTATGATTGTAAAAATACGTTCCGGGCGAACACAAACTGGACGGTAGTCAGTGGGTTGGAGTACGAAGAAGAATATAATGATTCTGGCACCGGTAATCGCACCAACGGCTCCTTATTCCTTGAGAATATTTTCGCAGCCAATGAAGTCTTTGATTGGACCTTGGGAGGCCGCCATGACGACAACAGCGTCTATGGGGAAGAAACCACCTGGAGATCGACATTCAGCTTACGTTTGGAGGAAATCAATGGCCGCATACGTGGGTCGTATGGCACGTCATTCCAAGCGCCCTCCTTCTTCCAGCTTTTCTCAAGCTTCGGTGATCCAGGACTAAAGCCTGAATCGGGCGAAGGCTGGGACCTCGCTTACGAACAAGCTCTCGTAGATGGCAAATTCTATTTTACAACGACAATCTTCGGCAATGAAGTGAACGACAAAATCATATTCAGCTTCAACTCGTTCACCTATGCGAACGAGGATGTCTATGAAAGTAAGGGCATCGAAAATGCCCTTCGTTTTGAGGTAGCAAACAACGCGTCGGCGACTCTGGCTTATACTTACAGCGATGCTAATTATAAAGATGGACAGGAAGCGGAACGGGTACCGCGTAACATCATATCGTTGGGTTACGACTTTCAACCCGAGGAAAAACTTAACTTAAGTGTAACAGCCCTTGCCGTTAGCAGCCAATACAGCACGAGTTTCTCGACCACCAAGCAAGATGGGTACACGGTCTTCAATTTTGCCGGTCGCTATGACCTCAACGAAAGCACTCAGCTATGGGCTCGTATCGACAATCTCTTTGATGAAGACTACCAGGAAGTTGAAGGTTTTCAGACAGCAGGGTTTTCAGTATACGGGGGTATGAGATTCAATTTCTGATGTTGAGCCATTTAAAACTGTTTAGGTTTTTTGGGATCACGCTCCTGCTTACGGGGAGCATGGTCTCGGCGATTGCCAACAATCAATACGCCGAGAACTTCGAAATCGAGACACGGTCCACCTACAAACTAATCACTGTTAAGAATCCCTGGCGCGGATCCGGGGAATTGAGTTTTAGATACGCCCTGGTACCGAAATCAATGGCCCTTCCCGATCTGCCGGAAGATGTCCGTGTCGTCCGCACCCCGGTCGAACGAATCATCATCACTGCGACGGTGTACCTTGGCCCTATTCGAACCTTAGAGATGTACGAGCAATTAGTCGGTACAGCCTACCTTAATTTTACCAGTGACCCGGAAGTACATCGCCGGGTCGAAGCTGGTAAATTAACCCCGGTTCAAGGCGGCGCGGCGGTCGATATTGAATCGATCCTGCAACTACGTCCCGACCTCATCCTAACCAGTATCACGGGTGAAGGTACTTACGACGACCATCCAAAGCTTGAACGGGCCAATTTACCGGTCGTTTTGACCGCCGGTTATATGGAAGCTCATCCCTTGGCACGTTCGGAATGGATAAAGGTGGTTGGCGCCTTCGTTAACAAAGAAGCAGAGGCTGAATCCTTTTACAATGAGGTCGTAAGAAAGTATAAAGCCCTCACCGCCAAAACGCACAACCTGGAACATAGGCCCACCGTATTCTCCAATGCACCTTATGCGGGTGTTTGGCATATACCGGGCGGAACCAGTTATAATGCCCAAGCCTTTTCCGATGCAGGAGCCCATTATCTTTGGGAGGACAATAAATCTTCCGGTGGAGTGCCACTCGACTTCGAGGTTATTCTTCACAAGGCAGCGAATGCGGACTTCTGGCTCAACCCTGGTGCTTATGAAAGCCTACCAGCGCTGCAATCACTCGATACTCGTTTGACCGCATTTCGTGCCTTTCGCGAAGGAAGCGTATTCAACAATACCGTACGCGTAAACCAACACGGTGGAAATGATATCTGGGAAAGCGGGATTAATCATCCGGAGGAAGTTCTTGCCGACCTCATCAAAATTTTTCACCCCGAGCTCTTGCCGGACCACGAGTTTGTCTACTACGAACAATTAAGATAATCAATTTTTGACTACCCAAGCATCCAAGTCGACTAGACAAAAACACCCACTGCCACTGTTCATTGGGATTGTGCTTTTGTTGCTGATTCTTTTCGCCGCAAACGTTAGCCTTGGATCGGTACTGATTTCGATCCGAGATCTGCTTGGAGTGCTTACTGGTAGTGCATCAGTCGATCCAATTCTAAAGCAAATCATATTAGATTTTCGACTTCCTCAGGCTGTAACGGCCTTACTCTCTGGATCGGCTTTGGCTGTATCCGGTTTGTTGATGCAAACCATCTTCCGCAATCCCCTAGCTGACCCATTCGTCCTGGGAGTCAACTCCGGGGCCAGCCTGGGAGTCGCCATCGTAATTCTTGCAGTTGCTCCGGCTGGGTTGGTGCTTACACAAGGTTTGGGGATATCCGGACATCTGCTGGTAGTTTTAGCAGCCAGCACCGGGTCTGCGGCAGTGCTTTTTTTGATATTGGTGTTGGCCAGGCGCATGGACGTAATGTCGATTCTCATACTCGGCCTGATGATTAGCTATGGGGTTGGAGCCGTGGTCAGTTTGCTCATGTTTTTCAGTATGCCAGAAAAACTGCAGTCCTTCCTCACCTGGTCCTTCGGGCATTTTGGCAATGTCACCTGGAAACAAATGACCATCTTCGTTCCGGTTATCCTAACCGGGGCAATTTCTACTCTATTACTTTCCAAGCCACTGGATGCGATGCTCATGGGGGAAGAGTATGCGGCGAGCCTGGGCACCCATGTTAGGCAAACGCGCTACCTGAGTCTGCTGGTTGCATCCGTCTTGGCCGGAACAGTAACCGGGTTTTGCGGACCCATCGGATTTCTGGGAATTGCAGGCCCTCATTTATGTCGTTACCTGTTCCAAACGTCCAGCCATAGAATACTAATTCCAGCGACACTGATTGTCGGAGGCTGTCTTTCACTTTCCGCAGATCTGATCGCCAAAGCACCTGGCTACACAACGGTACTCCCACTCAACGCAATCACCGCCCTATTCGGCGCACCTGTTATAATCGTAGCACTGGTCAAACAGGGTACCATGCGCAAGCTCTTCGGAAGATGACCGCTGATCAACCCATCCTTAAATCAGTTGACCTATCGATCGGTTACAGAGATCGGAAGACGCAAGACCGTGAAGTCGCCCGGAATCTTAACCTGAAGCTTCATCGTGGCCGTTTTGTCTGCCTTCTGGGTCCAAATGGAACAGGAAAGTCCACTCTGATTCGAACCTTAGGTGGATTACAGGCAAACCTGGATGGAGAGATTTATTTGCAAGGAAATGCAATGGCTTCCCTCACCCCACAGTCTCGTGCCAAGCAGATCAGCCTAGTCCTTACAGGAAACCTGCCCATGGGGATTTTTTCGGTTTACTCAATGGTCGCACTAGGTCGGCACCCCCATACTCGATGGAACGGATCCCTAACCAACAACGATCAAGTAAAAATCGACTGGGCGATCCGCACCGTCAAAGCCGAGTCCCTCACCGAAAGACACCTTGGTGAACTCAGTGATGGAGAGCGACAAAAGGTAATGATCGCGCGTGCCCTAGCTCAGGAAGCTCCGGTTATGCTGCTGGACGAACCCACCGCATTTCTCGACGTGGTTCGAAGGATGGAGCTTATGCACACCCTTCGGGATCTTGCGCACGAACAAAATCTGGCCATTTTACTTTCCACACACGACCTGGAGTTGGCGTTACAGAATTCCGATGAACTCTGGCTTCTTTCCGAGGACGGCCACATCATCACCGGAGCTCCTGAGGCCCTCGCATTGAGCGGGAAGTTGGGCGGTATCTTTGAGAGTCAGGAAATGAAATGGGATTCCGATCACGGGTCCTTCAGGATGAAACGAGAGCCCTGTCTATCAGCTAGCTTGACTGGCAATGGTCCGGAGCTGCTCTGGACCCGTCGCGCAATGAGTCGCCTAGGCTATGGAATAAGCGATTCCGAGTCAGCGTCCCTTTCGATCCATATCACCAAAATGGGGTCGGAGACTCAGTGGAAGGTGACAACCGAACGAGGGATTGATTCCTTTAATTCGTTGGAACACTTTACCAGTTGGCTAGAACAACTAAACAGCCAGTAAGACACCCATGTAGCCCACGCAATTTATGAAAGGAAATATTTCAACCCGTACAGGAGACAAAGGATCGACCATCATCGGTGGCGGAGGACGCGTATCCAAGACCAACATACGTATTCACTGCCTGGGCGATCTTGACGAGGCTAACAGTTTCCTCGGGCTACTTCGGACTAAGCTGACCAAGGAGCACGACTGGCAGAAAGCACTTCAAAAAATACAGACTGAGCTCATGAACCTGATGGGCCATATAGCTACGCCATCCTCAGTAAAACAGCCTTCAACTACGCCACTACCCGAAGAGGGAGCCGAGCGTATGGAAGCTTGGATGGGGACCATCGAAGAGTCTCTGCAAAGCACGACGGAGTATTTTCTACTCCCCGGTGGCACTGAGGTTGCTGCGTTATGCCACATAGTGCGGACTGTAATTCGTCGTGCAGAACGCAGCTTGGTTCAATTGCACGAAGAGGATCCTGTCGATCCGAGTATTCTCATTTACGTGAACCGCCTGTCAGACCTGATGTTTAAACTGGCAAGACAGGAAACGCATCGCTCGGGCGCCACTGAAGAACGCTGGCGCCTATTCCAGCCCGAAAAGGATGGCGATGCCTGAGCCCCACGCATCATATCCCTCATCGCGAGTAGCACCGAAACTATTTGTGCTTTGGGTTACAAAGATCATTTGGTTGGGCGTTCGCATGAGTGCGACTACCCGCCATCGGTCCTGATGCTTCCTGCCTGCTCGGAAGCCAGGTTCGATTTAAACGGAAGCAGTCTGGAAATAGACGAACGAGTTAAAACCACTCTGCAAAATGCGATTTCTGTCTATTCGGTTTTCGAAGATGAGTTGGAGCGATTGAGGCCGACTCATATAATTACCCAGGACCAATGTGAAGTCTGTGCAGTAAGACTCGAAGAGGTGGAGGAAGCCGCCTGCAAATTGATCGGTTCGAAACAATCAATCGTTTCCTTGGCTCCCAATGAACTGGAAGATATTTTTAATGGAATCCAAGACATTGCAGAATCGCTGGACGATCCAGAGTCGGGGCAGAAACCTATTTTGGAAATGAAAGGACGTCTAACAAACGTCGAAACATCCGTAGCATCTGCGGAAGCGATTCCATCGGTCGTATGCGTGGAATGGATCGACCCGTTCATGGCAGCGGGAATCTGGATCCCGGAGCTGGTTGAAATGGCCAAAGGAAACGACCTTCTAGGCATTTCCAAAGCACACACTCCAAAGATTCCACTTTCTAAACTCATCGAAGCGGATCCTGACAAGATCATCGTAATGCTCTGCGGTTGGGATATTGAAAAATCAAGATCCGAAATGGACCAAGCCCTCACTCAAAGTGATTGGCAATCGCTCCAAGCCGTTCGCTCAGGAGAACTTTACATAACGGGCGGTAATCATTTCTTCAACCGACCAGGACCCAGGATTGTCGAATCGGCAGAAATTCTGGCCGAGATACTTCATCCCGAGTTGGCAAATTTCGTGCACCAAGGAACTGGCTGGCAAAAATATTAGATCCTATTGAGGACCTAGTCCCTTCCACGCAGCAGGATCAAGTACACCAAATTTAGCAACGATCCGGCAAAAGCAGCCACATAGGTTAATCCGGCAGCGCTCAATGTTGCGGCAACCCCCGGGGCTTCGTCGGCAGAAATAATACCCAGGCTATCAAGCTCCCGTTTCGCACGCGCGGTTGCGTCAAATTCGACGGGCAAAGTTACCAGATGAAATAGAGTCAAAAGCGCATAGATGATAATACCTATGTCGATCGCCAATCCCCAAGGCAAGAGCCTGAGAAACAATCCACCAATCATTATTATGGGCAAAAAACTGGCAGCGATGTTAACTACAGGAGCCATCGTTTGACGAATGGTCATCATCGAATAGCCCACCTTGTGTTGGATAGCGTGACCCGCTTCGTGTGCGGCAACTCCGATGGCGGCAAGACTTGAACCCTGGTAATTGTGATCACTCAAAGCCAGCCTCCGGTTCACGGGATCGTAGTGGTCTGTGAGCACACCTGGAACCCGCACGATTTCAACATTTGTAATACCCGCCTTGCGCATGACAGCCTCAGCGGCCTCATAACCAGTTATACCTCCACGAGAAGGAATATTGGAGTATTTATTATAAGCCGATTTGACTTTCATTTGCGCCCACATGGCGAAAACGAAGGCTGCTATGAAAAGCAGTAGTCCGGTCCCTCCGGGCAGAATCATGAATGCAAAATGTGAAGTGAGTATCATAAAGAAATTGGGTTAAGTTGAATAATATGGATAATAAACAAGCAAACAAGGTTCCAATTCAAAAGTATCGAGGCGGTTTTCATAACTCGTTGACAGTCGATACGATTCAGAAGTGCTTTGAAAAAAGCATGCGGAATAATTCAACTTTTTTTGTCCCTAGTTAGGCAATTCCGCGTCCTTTTGTCCCATAACGTATATTGAGAACCGTCCTTGTTCTCGACTTCATTCGGCTCCCAAAATAAAACGACTGATGATCCGAAACTTATTCATTGCGATTATTTTATGCGCTACTCTCCTCTCAGACAATATGCACGGGGCCACAGAAGGCGGATTCGAATCTATTTTTGATGGGTTTTCACTCTCAGGTTGGACACCAGCACCAGAATCGAGCGCCAATGACTGGTCAGTTAATAATGGAACTATTTTGGGCGAAAGTTCCCAAAAACAGAAGGTATTTTTAGTATACGATGATCATGAACTAACGGACTTCGAACTCAAGTTCAACTATCGTCTGAAAGGGAAGGGAAACACTGGAGTGGATATCAGACTTCGGCCGGATAAAACAGGAAAACGACTCTTCGAGGCCTACCATGCAGATCTTGGCCATCCAGGAATCGGATCCCACATTTTAGGCGCGTGGGACTTCCATTTTACAACTCGCAAGGAGTATCCGTGCAAACGTGGGACAAAGCTCGTTATCTTTGCCGACGGAAACACAAAGCACACAACGATTCCAAATGCGTTGACTAAAGAAGACGTCAAAGTGGACCAATGGAATAACCTTCACGTAATCGCCATAGGGAACTCATTTAGTTTTTATATAAATGGCCAACTTTCGTCAGAATTTACTGACAACTTCGACAACTATTTTGCGAAAGGAGCCATTGGACTCCAAATCCACGATCCCGGCGTGAAGGTGGAGTTTAAAGATATACAAATAAAGAGATTGTAAGTCTGTAAAGACGAAGTTCGATCACCGAACCAGCCCGCAGATACTTCAATAAGGTATCCCTATTCTGAAAGTAACCCTTCCCTCCTCAGTAAGGCGTCTGGATCCGGTTCACGGCCCATAAAATCTACAAACAATTTCAAAGGATCCTCCGAATTACCTCGGCTTAGGATCTTGTCCTTAAACTCCTTCCCAGTCTCAGCATTTAGCAGGCCTTCTTTTTCAAATCGAGTAAATGCGTCGGCATCCAACACCTCAGCCCACTTATAAGAATAATAACCCGCTGCATAGCCGGTTGGATCGGAAAAGAGATGCCCAAAATTATAGAGATAGACAGGTACTTTCCGTTTTCTATTCGCCATGTAAGGTTCGAGGATCGTTTCCAATTCTCTCTCCAGTTCCTTGCCTTGAAATTCAGAGTAACGCATATGCAACTCCAGGTCCATTTTACCAAATGACAATTGTCGCATCGCAAACGAGGCCGCGTTGAAATTCTTGGCCGCCACCATCTTTTGGAAAAGATCATCAGGAATCGTTTCGCCGGTTTCATAATGTCGGGCAAAGAGGTCGAGCCCCTTTCTGTCCCAACACCAGTTCTCCAAAATTTGTGACGGAAGCTCCACGAAATCCCAGGCCACGTTGACTCCGTTGAGGGACTTGATATCTACATCGCCAAAGAGGTGGTGAATCAGGTGACCAAATTCGTGGAAAACCGTCTCAACATCACGGTGAGACAACAGCGCTGGCTTCCCATCGGTAGGTGGACTCATGTTACCGTGAATTTGGCCGAGATGTGGCTCATTCTTTCCTCCTGATCGATCACCGGTCAGCGTATAATTCATCCAGGCACCACTTCGTTTCGATTCGCGAGGAAACCAATCAGTATAGAAACTTCCAATATGCGCCTCACCTTCGTCAAATAGTTCGAACACCTTCACATCGTCGTTCCACACTTCGTACCCGTTACCTGAATCCGCTTCAGATGGGATCTCCGAATAGATCGCTTCAGCTTCCCGTATGGTGACTCCAAATAATTTTTGCGTGATCTCGAACATACCATTCAGGACTCGATCAACCGGGAAATAAGGACGCAGCTCCTCTTCATCGAAGTCGTACTTAGATTGTCGGTACTTCTCCGCCCAATAGGCCACGTCCCAGGGCTCCATAAACTCATGTTCAATACCTAGTTGCCCACAACGGAAGGTATCCAACTCAGCGCTTTCCTCATCAAAACGGGCTTTTATCTTTGCGTGCATTTCATTTTCGAATACGAGGGCCCGATGACCGTTTCCTGCCATCCGTCTTCCCAGAACAAGATCCGCAAAATTCGAAAACCCAAGTAGTTCGGCCTTCTCCTGACGCAGGGCAAGCACCTGCCCCACCAACTCACGATTGTCATGGGGTTCCTGAGTCCCAACTATATTATAGGCAAACCAACAGGTTTTTCTAAGATCTTCCTTATCGGCATATTTAAGAACCGGCATTAAGGAGGGAGCAGTGAGAGTGAAACGCCAGCTTGGCTGATCTGAACTTCCAATGTCTTTGGATTGAGCAGATTGAAGGGCCTGTGCCACAGCCAATTCTGGAAGCCCGGACAAATCGGCTTCGTCCTCAACGATCCATTCCCAGGCATTGATCGCATCGAGGCAGTTTTCTGAATACTTTTGAGTGAGCTTGGCCAGCTCTGCCTGGATTTCTTCCATCCGTGTTTTGTTATCCGGCGACAGATCGGCCCCGCTGCTTTTAAAGGAAGATAAAGTCTCATCCAGGTAACGTTTACGGATTCCAGTAAGCGATCGTGCTTCCTCCGTTTCGGAATAGGCCTTAATGCGTTTCCAAAGCCCTGCATTCAAAGGAATCTTTGCGCTGAACTCAGATACCTTCGGTAACATGCCATTGTAGGCTTCTCGCAACTCCTTGGAGTCTTTCACGCTATTAAGATGCCCCACCTTGCCCCAGGCAACACCGAGTGTGGAATCCGCGTCTTCGAGCGGAAGCATGGTATTCTCGAAGGTTAGTTCTTCGGGAATATCACCCGCTAAAGCATCGATATTGGCCTGGGCTTCGTCCAAGGCCTTTAGGATATCGGCCTCTATATGCTCCGGAGTCAGTCGACTCCAATGAACGCGAAATTCATTTTCTAAAAAAGGGTGTTCCATTGAGGGGACCTTAAGAGGAGCTCACTCCAGATCTAGCAAAAAGTAGCTACAATTTGAGATCGCCTATAATATATCAAAGCTCACCATACTCTTTCATGGACTGGGCACTCTATATCCATGCGTTTACCTCCTTGTTTGTAATCATCGATCCAATCGGAGCTTCGTTGGTATTTCATTCCATGGTACCAGAGGGCGACCCTCGGCACCGTGTGATCATGGCCACCAAGACCATCTTCATCGAAAAGAGGATGGGGCCAGATTTTTCACAAATATAACTATCAAGGCTGTCTTTTTAGAGGCTTGTAGATAAGAGCTGATGCGTTAATTATTAGCACCTTTCAATTATCCCCCACGTTCAAGACAGCCCCGTTCCGTGTTCAAGATGCTCACTAAGCCCGCAAATCTGTTTGATTCAATCATCAGGCGCATACGATTTTTCACTGCCGTTTTCATTTCGGTTTTTGTACCAGGATCTATTTTTGGGCAGGTTCTCACAGCCGATTCACCTCTCAGAAACCTGGTTAACAATTACTGCACGAATTGCCACAATGCGGAAGACACAAAAGGGGAATTGGACTTAGAGAGTATTCTTGACGCTGATATGGGAGAGCATTTCGACATCTGGGACGAAGTTTCCTGGATCCTCAACGAAAGGGAAATGCCACCTGAGGATAAGCCCGACGAACCCCGACCCAGTGAACAGGAATACGTCGAGGTCGAGAAATGGCTCAACACGGCACTCGAACAACTCAGTTCGCGGAATATCCATGAAACGCCAATTTCTTCGAAACAGTTGCTCGTGAACAAATACTGTATCAGTTGCCACAACGCAGATGAGACAGAAGGGGGAATGAATCTGGAAATTGTACAATCGGATGAAATTACGGAAAATCCTGAACTGTGGGAGAATGTAATAACTCGACTGCAATCGCGTCAGATGCCACCTCCAGATCGCAAACGCCCGAGTGAGGATACCTACCAAGCTATGGTATCTCATTTATCGGAGACGTTAGATCTAGCGGCGAAGAAACATCCTAACCCTGGGCGTGTGGATACGTTTCGGCGCATGAATCGCACAGAGTATCGCAATGCAATCCGAGATCTACTTGGACTGGAAATCGATGCAATAAATTTGCTTCCACACGATGAGGAAAGCCATGGATTCGATAATATTACGGTGGGTAATCTTTCGCCCAGCCTACTCGATCGATATATTTCGGCGGCTCAAAAAATCAGCCGTCTGGCAGTAGGTGCTCCCCGTGACCAGCCCCAAGGTCATACCATTCGGATTCCGCCGGAAGTAACACAGGAAAAACATGTCGAAGGCCTTCCAATCGGCACTCGTGGTGGAACGTTGTTGCCCTACACATTCCCACAAGATGGGGAATACGAAATAGAAGTCAGTCTTGCCCGAGATCGCAATGAGCATGTCGAAGGGCTTAAGGAAGCGCATGAGATGGAGATCCTGCTCGATAAAGCGATTGTCGAACGTTTCACGGTGGCGCCATCAAAAGAGCGAAGGGATCACAGTATGTTGGATAAACATCTTAAGGCACGTACCTTCGTAACAGCAGGGCCTCACAATCTTGGAGTGACGTTTATTAAATTTCCATACTCGTTAGTGGAAAACAAACGACAGCCATTTGAGGCGCATTTCAACTTTCATCGTCACCCTCGGCTATCGCCGGCGGTTTATCAGATTTCCATCACTGGACCGTTTAACGGCCAGGGTGCTGTCGACACGCCCAGTCGAAAGAAAATATTTATTAAACAGCCGAAAACGAAACGAGAGGAAGAACCGGTTGCTCGTGAAATTTTAATGGCGCTAATGCAACGCGCCTACCGAAGACCAGCGACCAAGCAGGATCTAAAACAGCCTTTAGCTTTTTATCGGAAAGCTGCAAAAGAAGCCGGTATTGAAGCCGGTATTGAGGCGGCTATTACATCGATCCTGGTCAATCCGGAATTTATATTTCGAATCGAACGAGAACCAAAAAGAAGTAACCCCGGGCAGGCTTATGAAATTAGTGACCTTGAACTCGCTTCCCGCATTTCATTTTTTCTCTGGAGCAGTATACCTGATGAGGAACTTCTAGAGGAAGCCATGGCAGGAAACTTGAGAAAGTCTGGGGTGCTTGAAAAACAAGTGCTTCGCATGTTGGCAGATGAGAAATCCATTAGCTTGGTAAACAATTTCGCGAGCCAGTGGCTCCATCTCCGCAATCTCGATTCGGTCACACCCGACTTGAGATTGTTTCCGGATTTTGACGACAACTTGCGCCAAGCGTTTCGTAAAGAAACTGAACTATTCTTCGAGGACGTACTTCGCGAAGATGGTAATGTGTTGGGCCTGCTTAAGTCCGACTATACTTACCTCAATGAACGACTCGCTCATCATTACGGCATTCCTAATGTTTTTGGCAGTCGTTTTCGACGAGTAGAACTCGAGCCGAAATTCCACCGAGGCGGTATCCTTCGACATGGAAGCATTTTGACCGTCACTTCGTATGCGACCCGTACCTCCCCAGTGATTCGAGGGAATTGGGTCTTGGAGAATATCATGGGTACCCCGGCGAAGCCACCACTACCAGACGTACCAGCCTTGGATGAAAATAAAGTGAATGCATCACTACCCATGCGGCAACGGCTTGAGCAGCACCGGGCCAACCCCGCATGCGCGAGTTGTCACAATCTTATGGATCCACCAGGCTTTGCCCTAGAGAACTTTGATGCGATAGGCCGATGGCGGGAATACGAATATGGATTACCGGTGGACGCGTCTGGAGGGCTTCCGGACGGAAACACTTTTGTAGGGATTGCAAACCTTGAAGACGGCCTTCTCAAGCGCCCTGAACTTTTTGTCCGAACGTTGAGTGAAAAATTGCTTACATTCGGTTTAGGCAGAGGCGTTGAGGTATATGACGCTCCTGCAGTCCGTAAAATCGTAAAATACGCTGAAGAAAATGATTATCGATTTTCGTCCATTATTCTGGGTATTGTAAATAGTGTTCCTTTTCAAATGAGAGCTACAGCAGAAGACGAAATCGCCTCGATCAATCCCTAGATATCACATCGCCATGAAATTTATCACCAAAAAATCCATCCCCCGCAGAACATTTCTTAAAGGAGTAGGCGCCTCCCTTTCCTTGCCGCTTCTGGATTGCATGATTCCGGCAGCAACCGCAGCTGGCAAGACGCCAGCAGCAGCTGTCAAGCGATTAGGCTACGTCTTCATGCCCATGGGCTGCGATCAGTCGCGCTGGACACCTGAAAGTGAAAAAACCTTAGAAAAACTTTCACCCATTCTCAACTCATTGGGACCGGTCAAAGACCAGACGACCATCCTAACTAACATGGAATTGAGAAACGCTTATCCCGGTTCTCACGCCACATCAAATTCATCGTTTCTAAGCGCAGCCAAAGCAAAGGTAACAGAGAGTTCCGACTACTATCTTGGAACGACAGCCGATCAATTGGCGGCGCAGCAAATTGGACAGGATACGCAGCTTCCTTCACTCGAACTCGCCATGGATCTGCTTCAATTAACCGGTCAATGTGATAACGGGTACGCCTGCGTTTATCAAAACAACCTTTCCTGGTCATCTCCGACTACACCGCTTCCGGCCGAAGCGCATCCACGCATGGTCTTTGAAAATCTGTTTGGCGAAGGGGGTACTCCAGAAGAACGCCGAGCTGCCTTGCGCAAACGAGCAAGCCTGCTCGATTCAATAGCTGACAATATCAATACTCTGAAACGGGGTCTTGGTGCACAGGACAGGGCGCGCATATCTGACTATCTCGAATCGGTTCGAGAAGTAGAACGTCGCATTCAAACCGCAGAAGCGGACACAAAAGATAATCCCCTGCCCGACCTGGACCGACCCATGGGTGTTCCCGCAGCCTATGCGGACCACGCTCGCCTGATGTTCGACCTTCAGCTTCTCGCCTATCAAGGTGATATTACCCGCGTTTGCACTTTCCAGATTGCACGAGAAACAAGTAATCGATCTTACCCGGAGATTGGCATACCCGATCCGCACCATCCACTTTCACATCACGGGGATGACCCGGACAAGATTGAGCGCATGTCCAAAATCAATACATTTCATGTGTCATTGTTTGCCGAATACTTGGAGAAGTTGAAGAATACTCCTGAAGGAAATGGCTCGTTGCTGGATAACGTTTTAATCCTTTACGGAAGTGGAATAGGTAATCCCAACGTCCATAATCACACCAATCTCCCGATCATTGTTGCCGGTGGTGGTGCTGGTGGAATGCAGGGCAATCGCCACATCCGTTTCAAAGATGTAACGCCATTGGCTAACCTCCATCTTTCTTTGTTAGACAAAGTAGGAGTAAATATCGATTCGTTTGCCGATAGTACCGGTAAAGTGGATGACCTGTTTGTGCCGTTGTCCGTCTAAGCCCTTAAACCATCTAGCCATGTTCAAACCCAAACTGTTGATTTTATATTTTGTGTTCACTTTTGGTGTTGGCCTAACCGCTGACCAATCGTCGCTCGCAGATGCAGTTGAAAACGGTGAGTCCTTCCAAATACAAGCGCTTCTTTCAAAGGATATCGATGTCAACGAAGCCCAGATCGATGGGATGACAGCTCTGCACTGGGCCGTTGAACGAGATGATACAGAGCTTTCGAAACTGCTAATTGACAGAGGGGCTAACGCCTCGGCCCAAAATCGTTACGGCATTACTCCGCTCTACCTTGCTTGCGTTAACGGGAATGGAGACATCGTTCAGCAACTTCTTAAGGCAGGCGCGGACCCCAACACGAAGATCGTTGGTGATGAGACTGTATTATTGACGGCTGCTCGTACAGGAAAACTGAACGCCGTCGAAGCGTTGCTTGAAGCTGGTGCGGACTTCGACGCCAAGGAACGAGAAGACCAAACCGCTATCATGTGGGCGGCAGCAGAAGGACATGTCGAGGTTGTCCGAAAGTTGATTGAGGTGGGCGCAGATTATCAAACGCCATTAAAGTTTGGTTTCACGCCATTTTACTTTGCGATTCGTGAAGGTCACGCAGAAGTCGTAAGGTTATTCCTCTTGGTGGGAGAGGATCCCAACGGGTCGATGGTTTTTGGAGAAACAAATAAAAAAGGCGTTATGAAGGGAACCAGTCCACTCATACTCGCCGTTGAAAATGGCCATTACGATTTAGCTGTTGAGTTGCTTGAAGCAGGCGCTGATCCCAATGATCGGAGAACCGGCTACTCGGCACTTCATACCCTTACCTGGATCCGTAAACCGGATATAGGCGAGTCGGCTAATGGAGCCCCTCCACCCCATGGTTCGGGAAGGCGAAATAGCGATCAATTCATTCGTGAATTGGTGTCACGGGGAGCAGACGTAAACGCCCAGCTTACCCGAGGTCGTAAAGGTGGAAATGGTCGTGTAAGTAACATCGGAGCTACGCCCTTTTTTATGGCTTCTGACCGAGCTGATCTATCTTACATGAAATTACTGTTGGAACTGGGAGCGGATCCTTTCATTCCCAATGAAGATGGTTGCACATCCTTAATGGTTGCATCCGGCATCGGGAGTACTGCTCCAGAGGAAGAAGCAGGTTCGGTTACGGAGTGCGTTGAAGCCGTGAAATTTCTTTTTTGGCTTGGCGCTGATTTAAATACAGTAGATGCAAACGGTGAAACTGCCATGCACGGCGCGGCTTATAAAAACGCACCAGGGGTTGTGAGATATCTACATGAGCAAGGTGCCAAAATCGAAATTTGGAATTCAAATAATAACAATAATCGGACGCCCTTATTGATCGCGGAAGGGTATCGACCCGGGAATTTCAAGCCTTCCTTTTCAACCGTTGATGCGATCAAGGAAGTAATGATTTCACAAGGGATTCAACCACCAAGCGGGCCGAAGCCGGATCATACGAATTATAAAATGGTTAAACCGCCTGTTGCACCAAAACCGGTTACTGCGAAACAAGAGATCTAGGCGATAATATCGTCCCAGACTTTTCCGTGCACATCCGTCAGTCGAAGATTTCGCCCACCAAACTGAAAGGTCAGTTGCTCGTGATCGACCCCTAACAGATGGAGCACTGTAGCCCACAGCTCGTAGATGTTTGAGATTTCGTCCACGGCATTGTAGCCAAATTCATCGGTAGCACCCATAACCGTCCCACCTTTTACTCCACCACCGGCAAACCATGCACTGAAGCCCTGAGGATTGTGATCCCGCCCGATTCCTTGTGCAAACGGGTTGCGACCAAATTCTCCTGTGAAAACAACCAGGGTATCTTCAAGCAATCCGCGTTGCTTCAAATCCTTAATCAGGGCGGCAATGGGTTTGTCCACCTGTGAAGCCATTGCCCCATGCCCAATCTCAATCTTATTGTGTTGATCCCAGGGATTCGCCTTTTGCACGCCATGTTCAAAGGGGCAGCAAGATAGCTCGACAAAGCGCACGCCCCGCTCGACAAGACGCCGGGCCATCAGGCATTGGCGCGCATACTCTGATTTATACCAAACCGAATCATTCACACCGTACATATCCAATGTACTCTCCGACTCTTCGGATATATCGGTGAGCTCTGGAACGGCTTCCTGCATTAAATAAGCGGTTTCAGCATTTTCTACAGAGGACATCACCGCGTCTTTTGCGGCCGTCCGTTCTGCAAATCCAAAATCAAGGGACTTAATAATATCCAGAGCTTTTCTTTGCTCATGCTTCAGAAGCGACGGTTCAATATTTGGGACAGCTTTGGCACCGGAAACATTGAAAATGGATCCACCCGTCGTAGCTGGAAGAAAAGCATTTCCAAAAATACTCACTCCTCCGTGAGGGCTACCCGAATTTTCGGACTGCAACACCACATAGCCTGGAAGGTTTTTATTTGCTGAGCCGAGACCATAATTTACCCATGCGCCAGCGCTCGGATAACCAAGAAACGGGAAACCGGAATGCATGAAAAAGTTACCCTGCGCATGTTCGCTAAACTTGGCGGTAAGTGACCGGACAATGGTCATTTCATCTGCCAACTCAGCGATATTAGGAAAGAGATTTGTCATCTCAATTCCGGATTCCCCATAGTGTTTTTGATCCCAGAATGACCCCATGATGTTGCCAATCTGATCGAATTGAGTGCGGGCCAATTTCATAGGCATGGGCTGACCATGCATCATCTTTAGCAAAGGCTTGGGATCAAAAGAATCAATGTGGGAAACACCACCCGACATGTAGAGAAATATAACGGACTTGGCTTTCGGGGCGTGATGTAGTTGGGGTAGATAGCCAGAACTCGCCGAAGCTGAATTGATCAAACTCGACAAGGTCAACGCACCGACACCACGAGAAGTAAGTTTCAAAAACTGGCGTCGATCAAAGTGATTAGTAGACATAGATAAACTCCTTGGTGTTCATTAGCGCAAAGGCGATGTTCTTTAGAGCCGTATCCGAGTCTTCCATACTTTTATAGTATTCGAATAAATTCTCAATTTCAGTTTCATGGGGTGACCGTGCATAGGCGTCCAAAAAGAGCGACCGGATCTGTGCTTCAATGGATTGCCCTTTAGTCGCAATTGCAATCCGCTTCGCCCACTGGATGGATGCTTTCTGAACGAATTCTCCATTCATCATACTCAAGGCCTGAGCAGGAACGTTAGTGCTGTCACGTTTACTCATTGTCGTCGTAGGTATTGGCAAGTTGAAGATCGCCAAAAATGGATCTAATTTGTTGCGTATTACCTTAAGGTAAACGCCTCGCTGAAACTCGTCCCGAGCCAGACTGTTAACAGAATCCATAATGGCTTCTGCATCTAAGCGTCTAGGCGTGTAATAGGATAGATACAAATTTTCCGGGTCTTTGTCTGTGACACCAAGAGGAGCCGTGCTGGCTGAACGAAAGGTTCGAGACGTCACTATTTGCTTGAGTGCGTTCTTAATAGACCAGCCATTTTTCTCAAAATCCAAGGCTAGATGATCGAGAAGCTCTGGATGTGTCGGCACTTTACCCAAGTGTCCAAAATTGTCAGTGGTGGAAACAATGCCGCGCCCGAATACATATCCCCAAAGCCGATTGACCAATACCCGTGATTTCAAGGTGTTGGTTTTGCCTACAATGTCTTCTGCCAATTCTAATCTACCAGAGCTTTTACTGCTATAAGCTTTGTTTTCGAAAACCTCTAGAAACTGGCGAGGCACCAAATCACCAGCTTGTTTGTATTCTCCACGGATGAGCAACGGCTGATCAACAACGTCGCCTTCCAAGAAAGCGGGAGCACGGGTTGGAAACGGAATCTCACTTTCCAGTTCACGGTATTGGTCAACCAGAGAAAGTAGTTTTTTGGGAAGAGCATCCAATTGATTAGGTAGTAAATTGAAACGAACAAAGGCGCTTAAAAATTCAGCCTGAGTGTCATTCATTTTATTCGTTCTCCAAGCGATTAGAGAATCACCAAGGGCCCGTTTATAAGCGGCCATTAAAGAAACCTGATCCGTAATTTCAAAATCGGGTTCAAGCAGGGTGAACAAGGGATTGCCCAATTCCTTCAATTCAACATTCCCACCAAAGACTTCAGTAACACCAAACCAGGAACGCCCTTCTTTTGCGTTCACTGGTTTGTCACCGGAGGTTGATATCTGATAGTGGACCTGTTCCTCATTCCAGAATTTATATTTCTTAAATGAGAACCACTGCATGGTGCTTGTCTCTGCTGTTTCGTAAGGGTGCAATCCTTGTTCCAATGGGTAGTTTCGGGCAGACATCCGGATTGCTCCGTTGAGGCCTGCTGCGCGCATGTAGCTCAAATCACCATCCGCAACATGATTGGGCGAAGCCAAGGTGCCATTGTGTTTATCTGAAATCAGATTAGTGTATACCCCCCGGGGAAATATCCCATTGATAACATACATCCCTTCTCCAGCCATAGCAAACGATCCAGCCGGGCTAACCTTCGGACTCAGGCCATTTCCTTCCCGAGACCAAGCATTCAGGGTCTTCTGGTCACGCAAATCCGCATAGAAGGTAGCATTCTTTTTAGCCTCTTCGTATTCCTGCAGATCGTGAGCGTATGCAGCTTTTTGTTTACTCCATTGGGACACCAGTTCCTCTGAAGCTTCGTCCATCCAAAGTTTCAACGGTGCAAACGGATGATATTCACCTACCTGGCTTACTTCCCTTTTAAAATACAGTTGATTGAGGAGATCGGGATCGGTGGGTAATGTTGTCTTCCGCTTTCTGGCTGCCAATTTCAGATCCGCTATTATTTTCTTCTCCTCAACGGATTCCTGAAAAGAAAATGAAACGACCCTTTCAACTGCCTCATCTATATTTTCCAACCAATAGTCCGCCATCCCTCGTTGAACTTTCGTTTTCAACTTGGCAATCGTACGCTTGTTGAGAGATTGTTTTTCAAGTGTATCTATATTACGGGTACCTGGACGATTACTGATCATTATACCATACAGGCGGTAGAAATCTTTCTGACTGATTGGATCAAATTTATGATTATGGCATCGGGCACAGGAAACGGTAATTCCCAGCATTGCTTTGGAGACCACATCGATCTGGTTTTCTGTGTAGGTAATTTGTTCCTGGTAGGCATCGACCACTCCAAATCCATACGGCACCATCCGGAAATGTGTAGGTGCAATTGCAGACTCATTTATTTCGAGCTCCTTGTTTAATCTTGGGCGCTTCAATAGATCTCCGGCGATGTGTTCCCTCAGTAACTGATCATAGGGAACGTCTTCATTCAACGCGCGGATGATATAATCGCGGTAAATGGATGCGTAGGGAATTTTGGGATCCCCTTCACTGCCGTGCGATTCAGCGAATCGATACCAGTCCATCCAGTAACGACCCCATCGCTCACCATAAGCTTGGGAGCTGAGTAATTTATCAACTAAGGCCTCATAGGCTTTCTCGGACGGATCTTTTAGGAAAGCTTCAACCGTCTCCGCCTTTGGCGGTAGGCCGGTCAGAACTAAATGCAACCGCCGAACCAAAGTTTCCGGACTTGCTACCTTCTGAGGAACGAGTCCCTGTTCATCAAGCGAAGCGTAGATAAAACGATCAATCGCACTCGCGTTCCAATCCGCGTCTGCGGCTTTTGGTACACGCACTCTTCTGAGTGGTTGAAAGGACCACCACTTGCTTCTTTTTTCCAAAAGCGTCGACCATGAAACGGCGTTGTCCAAATCGAGTTGAGTAGGCTTTTTGTCTCGCGGGTCAGGAGCACCCATCCGAATCCATTCTTCAAAGTCGGCAACAACGCTCTCATCCAGCTTTGGCCCGGTGTCAGGCATTTCGTAGCCATCCTGATGTCTGATCGCCCAAATTAAAACACTCTCATCCGGATTTCCCGGAACAATGACAGATCCGTCGTCACTTCCTGAGAGGACAGCGTCACGGTAATCGAGAGCCAAGCCAGCTTTTGCTTTGTTCACGCTGTTATGGCACTCATAGCAAGTCTCCACTAGTACAGGACGAATCTTGTTCTCAAAGAATTCAACCTGTTCAAGCGGCAAGCCAAACACAGATGCAGTAACAAAAAGAATCGTTCCGACTAAAATACAGAATTTCATACACACAGGCACATTGCAGGGGAAAGCCTACTTATCCTGTCCCCAATAATGGTCGTCTTTAAAAAAGAGACAACCTTTTTCAAATCATCGAGTAGTCCCAGGGCTTTCGCATGTTTCGTGATGCCGTTGCGGCGGCTTCTGTGTCGCCAATATAGTTTTCCTTAACCGGATCCCAGTTCAACTTGCGCCCCAACCGAACCGCGGTAACCCCGAGGTGGCACATCGTAGCTGACCGATGACCGATCTCCGCATCGCAAATCGCCTTTTTCCTGGACCGAACCGACTCAATAAAATTCTCCATATGATCATTACTGGCGTATAAGCGCTCCGCGTTGGAAGGTAACGGCTCTGTCAAGATTTCCGGAATGCTGGACTCGATCGCTCCTCGAGTCACCCAAATCCAACCATCCGTTCCTTGAAGTCGAACACCGTGTTGTTGGCCGAACGGTTTTACGACGCGGCCGTTCCAGGCGTTGGCTGTGGTGCTCCTACAACGATGTACCACTCCGTTCGGGTAAACATATTCCAGCTCATATTCACTCGCAGCAGTGAATCCTCCCGGAATCATGTCCACTAACGTGCGTCCTTTGGCTGAAACCGGGCCACTCCGCTCGAATCCTGTTGCCCAGAGAGCAATATCGTTATGGTGGGCCCCCCAATCTGTCATGGTCCCGCCGGAGTAACCCCACCAATACCGGAAATACAAATGGGTCCTCTCTTTCACGTAATCCAGGGCGGGAGTCTGACCTTGCCACATGTCCCAATCAAATCCGCTTGGAATGGGAGTTGAGGTAAAGGGTCCTTCGCGCTGACCCGCAGGTAAATACACATCGATTTCCTTTAGCTCGCCGATCCTCTTATTGCGAACCAACTCACAAGCCAGGCGGAACTTCGGATCACTACGTTGTTGAGTGCCCGTTTGCAGAATGCGACCAGATCGTTTCTCCTCTTCAACCAGAAACTTCCCTTCATCAATATACAAGGTGAGCGGCTTTTCGCAGTAAACGTCTTTCCCTGCTTTCATGGCTGCTAATGAAACGAGCGTGTGCCAGTGATCAACTGTCCCGCAGATCACCACGTCCACATCATCCATTTCCATAACCTTACGGAAATCTTTCACGCCCTTGGCTTTGGGCCATATCTCTTTCGCCTTGGCAATTTGCGCTTCATCTACATCGCACACAGCTACCATGTCTCCATAATAAGCTGCGCCACGGGCATCACCCGTCCCTCGTCCACCACATCCCACCAAAGCTATTCCAAGTCGGTCATTCGCCAGCTTGGGTTTGGGCACAGTAGGTTGAGCCAATAGTTCTTCGGTAAACCACCCGGGTAAGATAGAAGCGCCTGCTGCCAACCCGGCCGTTTTAATAAATGTACGTCGTTTCATGATGTAAAAAGTTGAAAATATTTCAAGAATGCCAGAACTCTGATGTGAAGTCGACGAAATCCTAAACGATATAGCTCCTAATTGCGGAAAGCAGGATTGGCAGGCCGAGTAAATTTCGTCAGATTGTCAAAATCGCTACACTTATCCTATAACCGCTACATTCACAGAAACTATGTCCAAAAAGAACCACACAGACAAAGTTGCCTTGATCACTGGCGCAGGACGCGGAATCGGACGCGCAATAGCTGAACGCCTGGCGGCGGATGGTGTCACCGTAGTTATTACGGATCTCGACACCTCTACCGGCCAAAGTACTGCTGAGGCGATCACGGAATCAGGCGGGCTGTCTATTGCAGTCACTATGGATGTAACGAGTGAGGAGAGCGTAAAAGAAGGAGTGACTAAAGCGCGTGAATCCTGCGGGCCCATTTCCATACTAATAAATAATGCCGGCTTGTTTGCATCCACTCCCGCACTGTCTGAAACATTAGATGGTTGGCACACCAGTTTGGCCGTGATGCTAACCAGTCCCCTACTCTGCGCACGAGCAACAGTTCCTGATATGATAGATCAAAATTGGGGTCGCATTGTGAACATTTCGTCTGTGATGGCTTTCATGGCTTACGGAGAGGACGTCGGCTACTGCACCGCCAAATCCGGAATTCTTGGACTCGCCCGATCGCTCGCGGTGGAATTGGGCAAACACGGAATAAATGTAAATGCTATTTGCCCAGGGCATATCAGAACGCCGATGTTGGAGGCCACAGCGAAACACGTGGAACAAAGGGATGGCACTACCCCAGAACAATTTTACGAGGAACTCGTCGGCACTATCCCAACCGGGAGATTAGGGGAAGTAGAAGATATCTCCGCGATGGCTTCGTTTCTTTGTTCCGCCGATGCAGATCATCTAAGCGGCCAGTCCATGCATATTAATGGCGGGTCATATCTTACCTAATCGATTGGTTAATCACCTTGCTTCCGATTCTTTCTAAGGGATTGAGACTCTTGGCGGTTTCATCAAAACCGCCCTACCTCAATTTCAGAAATAGATGGTAGGGACCGATCGCCAAGTAGTCCGGTTTTGATGAAACTTATACAAAAATGAAAATGTTTTCTGGGATACCCCGCTAAAAGAATCACACCCTCATCACCTTGCCCTCGAATCTTTTTGATTGATGAAATTAGGTTCAGAGCACTGAGTAGTAGGAACCCCCGTATTTGTAATTCTATTAATCAAAAGGAGACCTTATTTATGTCTACAGCCACAATTGCCCCAGAAACCATTCAAGCATTCACCGCCGACGACTTCTCGGCCCCCGACAAATTTACGCAATTTTGTGCAAACGGTGGAAACCCACTTAAAGGCCAGATCGGAGGCGAAGAGGTTCCTGGATCCATGAACGCAGTTATTGATGTGATCAACCCGGGTAACAAGGAGGTTCTCGCGAGGGTTTCGGAAATGGGATACGACGAAGTAAACCTGGCGGTTCAAAGTGGTTACCGCGCCTATCATGGAAGTTGGAGCAACACTTCGGTTGAAGAACGCGCCGCACTAATCATGAAGTTGGTCGAACTGTTTGAGCGAGACAAAGAAGTATTTATGGCCTGCGAAATCCTGAACGGCGGAAAGGTTTCTGAACTTGCCGCAGGGGATATGGAGACCGTACGAGCATGCGCCGAATATTTTGTAGGCGTAGCTCGCAAGACACGCTTTGGCGACAGTGACATAATGGATGTTGAAGCAGGCGTGGATGCTTATACCTACGTTGAGCCCTGGGGTGTAGTGGCAGGCATTATACCTTGGAACTACCCGGTGGTTCTTACGGCATGGTTCATGATACCCGCCCTAATGGCTGGAAATTGTATTTTAGTAAAACCCAGTGAAGAGACACCGCTAAGTGCTCTCTACTTTGGAAAGTTGGCCCAGGAAGCAGGATTTCCTGCTGGAGTGATTAATGTGCTCCCTGGACGCGGAGAGCTTTCAGGCAAATTTATCGCTGAGCATCCAGGTGTTCGTTATATCTCTTTCACCGGTTCACCGGGAGTTGGTCAGAGTATTCTGCAAGCCGCGGACAAACACGGAACACGGGTAAAACGTGAGATGGGTGGCAACGGTTCTGCAATCGTATGCGCCGATGCGGATCCTGAGTTGGTAGCACGTATGGTTGGACGGAACGTGAATCAACATTACGGTCAAACCTGTTGTACGATCCACCGCGTCTTTGCCGAGCGTGCGATATTCGATGATTTCCTCGAAGCATCTGAGGTATTTTTTAACGAACTCAAGATTGGGAATCAGGCGGAAAAAGGGACACAGCTCGGACCGGTGGTAAATTCCCGCCAGCCACTCCGGATTCTTGAAGGAATCGAATTCGCAAAAGCAAATGGTGCTGAGGCAATTCTTGGAGGAGGCCATGCAAGCGTTCCCGGGAACGATGGTTTCTATATGAAGCCTACCCTTCTCAAATCTCAAACAGGAACCGACTGTAACCCGGGGGAGGTCTTCCATACGTTTGTGAACGTTCAACCCGTAGATTCCGTTGAGCAAGCTGTTCAATGTGCGAACAACACCAAGTACGGCTTAGGCTCAAGTGTTTGGACCAAAGACCTGGAACTTGGCAAACGAATCGCCAAACAATTCCGGGATGGCACAGGTCAGATAAATTGCCACAACATGGGAGCCTATGGCATCCCTTATGGTGGCCAAGGAATTTCAGGCGGTCCTGGAGGTGGTGTTAACTGTGAAGAAACACTTCACGATTATCTTCAAGTCAAAGCGATTTACGTTACCGATTATCCGTCGTAGTACCAGAGAAATGGATGGACGGCATCCGATTATCATCTGAGATCAAATCCCTCGTATCCGTTCGCTGCGACTTTGTTGCACTTCCTTAGATATAAGGGGAAGCCGATGTAAGGCATAAACACACGTGGTTTCCCAGGCACGTTTGCGCCGGTGTACCAAGAATTGCATGTGGGGAACAATGTCTTGTCTGCAACTTGGTTTACATGGTTCACCCATGATTCTTCCGCTTTAATATTGGCTTCAATCGTACGAACCTTTTCGTTACGCATATAAGCAATGCAATGGGCAACCCATTCAACATGCTGCTCGATAGCCGGGACCATATTTGAAAGCACTGAAGGGCTTCCGGGACCCGTAATGGTAAAGAAGTTTGGGAATCCTTCGATGGCCAGTCCAAGATAGGTTAGTGGACCGTTTGCCCATTTGTCTTTGAGAGTCCTACCATCACGACCACGAATATCGATGCGGAGTAAGGCACCCGTCATCGCATCAAATCCCAAAGCAAAAACGATCGCATCCAACTCGTATTCTTTTCCGCCCACGACCATGCTTCCCTCGGTTATTTTTTCGATAGGGTTACCACTCAGGTCGACAAGATCTACGTTGTCTCGGTTGAAGGTAGCATAGTAGTCGGTGTCGACGCACAGACGCCGACAAAAAACAATGGTGTCGGGGCTCAACAACTTCGCCTGGTCAGGATCATGAACAATCTCCTCAATCTTACTTCGAATAAAATCACCTGCAGTATTGTTTGAATCCACATTCTCCATGATGTCCTGGAAGGCTCCGGGAAAGGGCAAACCACCGACCTTCCAAGCGGCTTCATAGACTTCCTTTCGCTTCTCTTCATCCACTGCCATGGCATATTTCTCCGAAGGTTGAACACGGACACCAAAGGGCATTTCGTAATTCTCCTTTCGGAACGTTTTGTAGTTCGATTTGATAGCGAGCACGTGATCAGGATCCAAAGGCTTGTTGCGGGCAGGAACCGTATAGGCAGGCCTTCTTTGGAAGACATGAAGGTGTTTCGCCTGTTTTGCAATTTGTGGGATCGCTTGAATCCCTGAGGATCCGGTACCTACCACATCCACTTTGAGTCCCGTAAAATCTACTCCTTCATGAGGCCACTGACTGGTCCGGTAGGTAGCTCCTTTAAATAAATCGAGGCCATCAAACTTTGGTTCGTTCGGCGCCGATAAACACCCAGTGGCCATTATACAATAGCCTGCTTTGAAACACTCGCCGCCCTCTGTGCTGACCTTCCAAAAACCGCCGTCTTCTTCGTATATGACCTCACTTACTCGGGTATTAAATAGGATATCAGCCCGAAGCTCAAAACGATCAGCCACATGGTTAAGGTAGCGGAGAATTTCAGGCTGGGTCGCGTAGCGCTCGGTCCACTCCCACTCCTGTTGAAGCTCCTCGTCGAACTGATACGAATACTCCATACTTTCTACATCGCATCGCGCACCTGGATATCGATTCCAAAACCACGTGCCCCCACATCTCCGGCAGCTTCAACAACCCGGACACTCTCAACCCCATTTCTCGAAGTCGGTAAAGCATGAAGAGACCGGCGAATCCTGCGCCCACAACTACGGCATCAAAATCAAGAGTTGGTGAGGAATCAATATGTGACATGGTAGGTTCTCGTAAAAATTGTATTTCTCTTTCCAGCCACTGCTGAAATAATCTTAGTTAGTGAATCTTAAATGAGACATCAGTGCAGTCCCTGCTCCTTCGCTATTTTGGGAGCTGGGACTGGAATGAATATAAACTTTTTTATTCCGCGGGCTGGCCAATTTTTAATTGAATCAATCAATAGAAGATCCGAATAATTTGTGAAACGGGCCGTCTAAAATAAAACGACTTCAAAAGCCTAAGTACATTTGATCATGAGAACCTTCCAATCATTTATCCTTCTGGGACTATTAATAGTTAGCGCCAACACAGTCTTTGCGCTTTCGCCAGTGAACAAATCCCTTTTGGGCGGATTAGCAATCAAGGGCTACGATCCTGTCAGTTACTTCACCGAATCAAAACCGACCAAGGGTAATAAAAAGTTTGAACTAGAGCACTCGGGAGCAACCTGGAGATTCAACAGCCAACAAAATCTTGATCTCTTTAAAGGAGACCCGAAGAGCTATGCCCCACAACTTGGTGGCTATTGCGCATGGGCAGTATCTCAAGGTTCCACCGCTGGGATTGATCCCCAGGCCTGGAAGATTGTGAACGAAAAACTGTATCTCAACTACAACAAGTCTATCCAGGAAAAGTGGGAGAAAGACCGCGATTCGCTCATAATCAAAGGCAATAAAAATTGGCCAAAATTGCTATAGGAATAAGCTGTCCAGAAAGTGGTTTTATAGAGGTTGGCGTATAAGGGATCGCTGGTTCCAAGTGTTCGTAGTCATTCCAAAAAACACAATTTTGTTGCGGGGTCCAACTGCTTCACCTTGCTTCGTGTCGATGTTCCATAGGTGATGTAATAATAACAGTATCATCCATCATGGGTGGCATCGGAACGAGCGTGTGAAACATAAAACTACATATCGAAGGTTCCACCTTCAATTGACCTCAAGGTTCAAACAGGGTCAGCAAATACGATGAATGTGGGATTGAATAAATCACTGTTGGTAGACCTTGGTGGATGGTCAGTCCTCAAACAAGCCAAGGGATTGCAGGAAGGCAGTTGTGTGAAAGAAACGATCTGGGAAGGCAAACTGCTTCGAGGATTGGTAAAGGTTGGCGAAAAAGACTACCATCCACGACTGAACCTCCGATCCACCATCTTTGCTGAAAACAAATGTAACTGCTATGAAGGACAATCTGGGCAAGTATGCTCTCATGCCATTGCGCTTTGCCTGGAAGAGATGCTGCCTGAACCTGTCCTAGTGCCAGTGGAAGAGGAGAAAACCGAACCAGAAGCACTTCTAAATTCTCTTGTACTATCCGAATCAAAAGGCGTTCCGATACGTATCCGGGTGCTCCTTCCTCCCAACATTGAGCGCACGGCACCAATGGATAAGATCATGGTGAAAGTGGAGGTTGAGGAAGCAGATGGGACCATTTATTCACCAGAAAGTATCAATCGAGGTCGAGCCTATCATTTGTCACTGCCTTATCTCACGGTGGCGTCCCTGATAGAGAACTGGTGCGAAGGAAAGCTATTTGGACTATTGCAATTGAAAAGAAAGCAGTTGTCCAAAATCCTCAAAGCAATCAAAGGAGAATCGGCTGTCTTTTGGGTCAATAAACCAAAGGAACCAATAGCTTGGAGTGGAGATTTGCTTCCTGGCGTTCACGAACATCTGGAGGTTGCGGAAACAGAAGTACCTCCTCCGACAACAACTGAAATTTCAAGACCCACAAAGACTACTCCAAGGTCTCAACCAAGGTCTTCTGATCTGTCTTCGAAAACAAACGTTCAAGTGGATGGATCGCCCAACTTCCTTGCGATTCAACTTCCATCACGAAGCGCGATCGACTACGAGCAAGTGCTTTCAGTGGTAAAGGAGTATGGGTTCAAGTTGGAGACATCCAACCGAAAGTGGTGGCTTCGGGATCGGCATAAGGCCCTCAACTTTTTGGCTGAACATTACGAAACACTACAGAAAACTCATCGAGCAACATTCACGCCTAACTTTGAGAAACAGTTTAAACATCTAGAGCTAGCAGAGGTAAATACCGACATCCGTGAAGTGGGTGATGAATATGAAGTATCCCTCACTCTAGGATCAAAGGAAAATGCTCCAATCGTTCAATCTGAACTGGTTCGAGGAAAGATGTATTGGGAATCCGGCGACAAACTCTTTATTGTTCCTCAAAAAACGGTAACTGCGTTCACTCAATTACAACAAAAGCTGGATAACAATCCAGATCGCCACCTCACTGCAAATTCTCAACTTCGATTGAGATCCTGGGAACTAGCCGATGCAGAGGGCCTTATCGAAGAGGTCGTCCACAATTTTGAAACACCAGATACGTGGAAGACGCGAAGCCAGGCATTGAACAATCTCTCGGCTCTCAAAGAAGCTCCGACTGGCGAAAAGCTGGCTGACACGTTACGTCTATATCAGAAAATCGGAACAGCCTGGCTCTTCCATTTGTTCAATCATAAGCTTGCAGGAATTCTCGCCGATGAAATGGGCTTGGGTAAAACATTACAGGCGCTGGGGCTAATTGAAGCTTTATTAACCGAGTCTAAAGGACTGGTTCTTGTAGTTTGCCCGGCCGGACTAATGACCAACTGGCAACGCGAAGCGCAAAGGTTCACGCCCAAGTTGAAGACGTTTATTCACCATGGGACATCTAGAGCCAAGTCGATCGATGAATGGCAAGGTAACGATGTCGTCTTCACGTCCTACACCACGCTGACTCGCGACATAAAATGGATCACACCTCATGAGTTTCTTACCGTAATCGCAGACGAGGCCCAGCATATCAAAAATCGTCGGACAAAAAACGCGCGGTCACTAAGATCTTTAAAATCAAAAGGTCGTTTTCTACTCACGGGAACACCGATAGAGAATTCGATTCAAGACCTGCAGTCCCTGTTTGATTTTTTATTGCCCGGCTACCTGACAAAAACACCCACGGGGATCAATCAGGATGAACGCGCCTGGTATCATCAGCGAATCCGCCAGAAAGCAGCGCCCTACATCCTCCGCCGCACCAAATTGCAAGTTGCACCTGAGCTCCCAGAAAAAATTGAACAAGTGATCTACTGTGATCCCACAGCGGAACAACAATCACTCTACGATTCTGTTCGCAAAAAAAGTGAAGGAGAAATTTTTGATTTGGAAATGTCAGGAGCAAAAGAAGGGCGACTCAAAATGGCGGCATTTACCCAGCTACTTCGATTGCGCCAAGTGTGTGCCGACCCAAGAATTCTGAAAGAAGATTTCGATGCAGCGCACTCAGCGAAATGGTTGGCCTTCTGTGAATTGCTCGACGAAGCAACGGATGGGGATCACAGGATCCTGGTCTTCTCCCAGTTCGTGTCCGTGTTGTCTTTACTCAAGAATGAACTCACTCAACAAGAAATCCCCTTCTGCTACATCGACGGATCAACCAAAGATCGATTAGGAGAAGCAGATCGATTTAACAACAACGATGACATCCCGGTCTTTTTAATTTCACTGAAAGCTGGGGGCACAGGTCTAAATCTCACAGGAGCTGACACCGTTGTCCATTTTGACCCCTGGTGGAACCCGGCTGTAGAAGCACAGGCCACTGACCGCGCACACAGAATTGGCCAAACTAAAGTTGTCACGAGTATCAAGCTCATTGTAAGCGGAAGCGTTGAAGAAAAAGTGTTGGAGCTTCAACGCTCGAAAGCAGATTTGCTAAAAGGTCTCTTCGAAGAAAGCGAGGTATCGAGTAGCACCCTGTCGCTGGATGAGCTAAAAGAGCTAATGAATTAGAAGCTTGGAACCAACGAAGGCACAAAACGCGCCTGAATTTCCAATTGCATAGGATGCCAAATGAAAAGCCAGCGCATTACCTTATTCCTAAAAGCAAATACGATTGTCACGCCTCAGATCGCCCACTAACTTTCACACATTACTCATGGAAAATCAACCGCCGGCTCAGGATTCATTTCGCAAAATCATACACGATCTTAATCAGGTAGTATTTTTGGCCAGAGGTCATTGCGAACTCGCTCAAATCCCAGATATAGCCCCAGAAAAGGTAAAAGATCATCTGAAACAGATTGAGGATTGCTTGGTTGATTTCGAAAATCTGGCCAAAGCGCTCAAGCTAACGCAACTAGAGCTGGCGCCTGAAGAATAAGGTTCAGTCGAGCTGCTTAGCCACGCCATGGTTAGCTTACCCATTGCATGGTACCCCCGCCGAGGCTCGAACTCGGATCAGCGGTTTAGGAAACCACGGTTCTATCCAATTGAACTACAGGGACACTTAATTACCAATGACTTATGGAAGTTACGCTGTCGGTTATGGTAGTTTCGCCAAAATTAATGCCAAAATGTCCATGGATATCCGACGAAATCCATGGGGCAGAAACTTGATAGAGGAAAAGGCTTAGGTAAACACCAGAATTGAGAAATTTGTTGCTGGAACAAAGCTGTCAGTTTGCACCCAATCTATGGGCCTCCTCATAATCCAAAGTAGTTATGCCATGCCCGCCCGGGAAATAGTGCTTCGCTAACTCACCAACCTGGTGCCCACTCTCGGCCAATGCTTGTAGAAATGGATCCTCCATCTTTCTATCCGCGTATTCCTTCTTCTTTGTATAGAAGAGCTTATAGTATGACAAATAGGGTCCCTTCGATTTTAGGCCGTTGAAACCCTTTTGTGTTGGTGCTTGCAAGTAGCGCCAAGTAGGGTATAGTCTATTTGTCATGACAGCAGCCTATATACGTGTATCCACGAACAACCAGAAAACAGACTCTCAGAAAAGGGAGATTAGACGATGGGCCAAAGCCCAGGGAATGAATCTGAAGGAGTTGACCTGGTATGAAGATAAAGCAAGCGGCAGGGAATCGAAACGACCGAGCCTGTGCGAATTGAGGAAGGCTGTAACTGACTTGCTCTCAACAAAGAAACAAGTTGTTAAATCCATCCTATGACAAAATTCACTAAATTAAAGATTCGGCGGCATCGCGAGGACGCGATTGCCCTAGCAATTTCAAGATTTATCGGTAGGGCCACTGCTACCCCGTCGCACCGTGCCGTAGCCAACTTGCGCGAAGGCAGGCAGTGCCGAATTTCAAGTCGTTATTATTTTTATCTAGTCTTATCTTGGACAGCAATTCTTGGCGTCCACACATCCACACTTCACGCTGCTTCAGAAAGCAAGTTTGGCACCCTCATTTTCGAAGACAGCTTTGATCGCACCGAATCTCAGGAGCTCAAGGACGAACCGGGCAACGGATGGACCACCAGCAGCGATAGGACGGCCAAAGGCTATAAGGAAGTGGATCTGCGCGATGGACACATGTATATCTACACCCATGCCGAAGCCAATCATAAGACATCCGTTCGACACGAATTCGCGTTCGAAGACGGTACCCTAGGACTCCAGTTTAAATTCGATGATGAGGATGACTCTCTGACTCTCAATTTCGCCGACTTGGACGAGCAAAGCGTTTTGGGCGGACACCTTTTCAAAGTGATCATCGGTACCAAGGATGTTGAGCTTCTCGATCAGAAAACCGGTGAGTTGAACCGGAAAATCCAGGAGGCCATACAAAACAATTCTTTAACCGAAGCAGAGAAAAAGCTTCTCGCCCAAAAGAGCGCAACCTTTCCGAATAAACTTTCGACCGATCGCTGGCATCAAGTCTACGCCACTACTAAAGGTGACAAACTCAGCTGCACCATTGATGGGAAACTGATCGGTTCATTCCGCTCCGAAGGATTCGCCCACGAAACCAAACGCCTTATCCGATTGCTGGTTCCAAATAATGTATACGTGGATGACGTGCGGATCTGGCGCGCCAAATGAGCTAAGAAGATTTCGAATTTAGAGCAGTTTC
>Ga0114999_10001404_pt1 | contig 33381 bp, 35 predicted proteins | sample ArcticOcean_MG_C_3_FD_89820 | JGI IMG/M metagenome (GOLD analysis project Ga0114999, IMG submission 89820) | Marine microbial communities from western Arctic Ocean - ArcticOcean_MG_CB8_126 | ecosystem: Environmental > Aquatic > Marine > Oceanic | place: Arctic Ocean: Canada Basin | collected...
GAGAAACCACAGCACCATTGCGTTGTACGTGTCAGGCATCTCCAACTGAGGCCAGTGCCCGCAGTACGGCAGCACCGTGCAACGACAGTCCGGGATGACGTGCATCACCTGCATCGCAGCGTCCAGAAGCACCGGCGCATCCTCATCGCTGTAGAACCCCGGCTCGTCACGACCGTGCAACAGATACGTCGCCGCCGTGATGGCCGTAAACGTCTCGATGGGTGTATTGCTCCTACCACGGCCTATCTGCGCCGTAGCATCGGCACGGACCCGACCAAGCAGCTCCAGGTCGCCGAGGGTATCCATGCGTAACCTGGCTACAACGTCAACGGCGGGGTGGTCTCGGTTGTAGAAGAAGTCGGCGGTAGAACGACGCACGTCCTCCATCGATAGCTCGGGTTTGGCGAGCATCGCCCGTGCAAACTCCATCCTCGGCGTGACGCCCAGCTTGGGCATGATGTCCCTCGTCCCTTCGGTGTCCACACGGGGCTCGCCGCCGCTGAGGGTTAAGCTTCTGACGCGGTCGGGGTAGCGCGAGGCGAAGTTGGTGCAGGTCATTCCCCCACCGGAATTGCCGACCAGGTGGGCAGATTGGATACCGTGAGCATCCATGAAGGCTCGCAGCACGTCGACCCCGTTGCCCGGAGATGACCGGCCGAAACCCGGGGAATCCGGCGCGAAGACGTGGTAGCCCGCTTCTGCAAAGGCGTCCAGGGTCTGATACCAGCACATGTATGCGGAAACCCCTGCACCTCCTGTGTGCACAAGAATGATGGCCTCTCGTTCAGGGTTTCCTACCTCGTAGTAATACGTAGAGACCTTTGCTTCGCCCACATCAAGCTCAATGTACTCGCCGTCATTGATGTCCATTACTCGCTCCTCACTCCCCTGTATTCGCGTTGCCCAAAGGATATCCGCCATGCTAGGCATGTCAATTACACGGTGTGGCCCGTGTGGTAGGATGCTCCCGCCTATCCACCATTCAAACACAGGAGAACACCATGCCCAAGATGACGGGAGCCCAGTACATCGCGCAGTCGTTCAAAGGCTACGGCGTGACTCACGCCTTCCTGGTTCCGGCCATCCTTCGGAAGGGGTTGGTGGAGATGGAGAAGTTGGGCATCAAACCCATCGTGACCCACGGAGAGAAGGCAGCGGCATACATGGCAGACGGCTACGCCCGTGCCAGCCACCGTGTCGGCGTGTGCATGGCTCAGTCGGTAGGCGCAGCCAACCTTGCAGCCGGGTTGCAGGACGCGGCGATGGCGCTTTCACCGGTCATGGCCATCACTGGACACAGGCCCGCCAGCCACAAGGGACGTCGCTCCTACCAGGAAATCGAACACGCACCGCTCTACGCCCCTGTCACCAAGTTCAGCACCACGGTGGAGACGGTTGAGCAGCTTCCTTTCCTGATGCGTCGAGCGTTCCGTGAAGCCACGTCGGGCGCGCCGGGGCCGGTGCACCTGGACCTCGCAGGCATTGATGGTTCAGTCGTTGCCGATACAGAGGCCGACCTGGAATTAATCATAGAAGAGCAGTTCGCCAGCTACCCCTCAGCACGCCCTGAACCCGAGCTTGCCAGAGTGCAAGAAGCAGTCCTGGCCATCAACCGCGCCCAGCGTCCCATCATCGTCGTGGGCGGCGGTGTCACTGCCTCAGGCGCAAAAGGTGAGGTGCTGGCCCTGGCGGAGACGCTGTCCATCCCCGTTGCCTATGGCCTCAACGCCAAGAACACCCTCCCTGACGATCATCCATTGTCCGTTGGCGTAGTCGGTTCCTATTCGCGATGGTGCGCCAACATGGCAGTCGCGGAAGCCGACCTCGTCGTGTACATCGGCAGCCATACCGCAAGCCAGATCACCCACGATTGGCGCATTCCAAGACCAGGCACGGCTGTGGTGCAGATCGACATCGACCCTGCCGAGATCGGGCGTCACTATCCAGTGCAGGTGGGTGTTGTGGGCGATGCCAAGGTCACGATGCAGCGGATGCTGGAAGTCGTGGACTCGGCGCCCGACCGCAGCGCATGGGTCGAGCGCGTCCAGAGTCTTGTGAGCGACTGGCGTGCAGAGGTGCAGCCCTTCATGGATTCCGACGATGAACCGATCCGGCCTGAGCGGTTGTGCAAGGAGCTTTCAGCAGTACTACCATCGGACGCACTGGTGGCATCGGACACGGGCCACTCCGGCATCTGGACGGGCACCATGCTGGACATGAAGCACCCGGAACAGTCCTACATCCGATGCGCGGGCACCCTTGGTTGGAGCTTCTCCGCTACGCTGGGGGCCAAGTGCGCCGCCCCTGACCGACCAGCGATATCATTCTGCGGCGATGGTGGTTTCTGGTATCACATCGCAGAGCTTGAGACGGCTGCACGCTACGGCATCAATGCCGTTGTAGTACTCAACAACAATTCCGCTTTGAGCCAGGATAGGGCCGGGACCATACGTGCATTTGAAGGGAGCGGCGCGAACCCTGAGGACATTTTCAAGTTTCAGGATATCGATTTCGCTCACATCGCAGAGAGCATGGGCTGCAAGGGTATTCGTGTTCAACACGCCCGTGACATCCCTATCGCTATCGAAGAAGCCCTCGCCTCCAACCGCCCCACCGTTGTTGATGTCGTTGGCGACATGACTGTGTCCTCCACCCCTCCCTGGGGCTAGCAAAACACCGTGTTCAAAAAGGGGCCGCTCGGTAGCACAGAGTCGCATAAAAGAAGAAGGCCCCGTTAATCGGGGCCTTCTTTAGTTTCTCAAGAGATTGCCACGCCCGACTTCGTCAGGGCTCGCAACGACGCGGAGAAAAAGCCTGGTATTCCGTCATTGCGAACGCAGTGAAGCAATCCAAGACAGGCTAGCCTGTCTTGGGTTCCACTATCCGCAGGTGCAAGTCATCTAGCTGACTCTGCTCGACACGGGACGGAGCCTCGAAGAGAAGGTCTGTCGCTCCCTGAGTCTTGGGGAACGCGATGACTTCCCGAAGGTTGTCCTCGCCAGCAAGCAGCATTGCTATACGATCAATGCCCATCGCGATGCCGCCGTGGGGTGGCGCGCCGGACTCCAGCGCCGATAGCAGATGCCCGAACTGCTCTTCCATTGCCTCTTTAGAGTGGCCCAGCAACCTGAATATCTGCTCCTGAAGTTCCCTGTTGTGGATACGGATGCTGCCGCCGCCCATCTCGTAGCTGTTGCACACCATGTCGTAAGCCCGCGCCGACACCTTGCTGGGGTCTGTTGCCAGCAGCGGGATATCCTCCTGGAACGGCGATGTGAACGGATGGTGGGTAGAATCCCAGCGTCCGTCCTTCTGCTCCGCTGCAAACAAGGGGAAGTCCACCACGAATGCGTACGCTAGTAGGTCAGGGTCTGCAAGCTCTTTCCGACGTGCCACTTCCTGACGTAGATCGCCGAGGGCCGCATAGACGATGGCCGATGGCCCACCTTCGAGCAGCAGCATGTCACCGCCCTTCGCACCAAGCGTCGTCGCAAGCTCCCGCATCAACTCAATGGAGATGAACCGCGACACGGGCGAGCGTACCTGATCTTCCTGCAGTTCTTTGGGGTCGGTCCAATCACCGTCGAAGGCGATGGTCACAAGACCCTTGGCGCCACGACTCTTCGCCATGTCGGTCAGCTCGTCGATCTGTCTACGTGGCAGGTCTGCCATGCCGGGCGCAGCAAACCCCTTCACGATGCCGCCGTCGGCCAGGGCTGTCTGGAACACCTGGAAATCGCTCTTCAGCACGATGTCAGCTACGTCTACAAGCTCCAGCCCGTAGCGCAGGTCAGGCTTGTCACTACCGTAGCGAGACATCGCATCGGCGTAGGTCAATCGTGGAAACGGCCTGTTGACCGTCTTTTCGGGGACCAACGCAGCTGCCATGCCCGCATACATTTCTTCCATCATGTTCAGGATGTCGTCCCGCTCCACAAAGCTCATCTCAACGTCAAGCTGGGTGAACTCCGGCTGGCGATCGGCCCTTAAGTCCTCATCGCGGAAGCAGCGGGCTATCTGGAAGTACCGCTCAAATCCGCCCACCATCAACAACTGCTTCATCTGCTGGGGCGACTGTGGCAACGCATAGAACTGGCCCGGATGCACTCTGCTGGGCACCAGGTAGTCGCGTGCCCCTTCCGGCGTGCTCTTGATGAGGATAGGCGTCTCGATTTCCAGGAAGTCACGCTCGCACAGGAAGTCACGGATGTACTTCACGATGTCATGTCGAAGGGTGAGGTTGCGCTGCATTCGCCCACGTCGCAAATACAAATGGCGGTGCTTCATGCGCAAGGCCTCGTCCACATCACTGTCCTCGTTGATGTAGAACGGAGGCTGGTTGGCGGCGTTCAGCACTTCCAACTCCTGCACGGCGATGTCCACTTCACCCGTATCGATGCCGGTGTTCACGGTGCCTTCTGGTCGAGCGGTGACCTCGCCTGTAATCTGCAGCACCCACTCGCTCCGAACCGACTCAGCGACGGCGTAGTTCGAGCCCAGCGTCTCCGGGTTGATGACGATCTGCACCGTGCCGCTGCGGTCACGCAGGTCTATGAAGATCAGGCCGCCGTGGTCGCGTCGACGGTTCACCCAACCAGCAAGAATCACTTTTTTATCGATGTCAGCGGCCCGTAGCGAGCCGCAGTTGGTATCTTTGAGCATGTTTAGAACTACCTCCGGTACATACCATATATCGTGAACATCCGGGCACCCTTCGACTAGGTCAGGATGGCCGAGTCGCCGCTGCCTCGGTGAGCCTGTCGAACCATATGCAGCGCTGCTTGCCTATAGTCCTAAACGAATGACGAACGTCAAAGTTCAATAAGGACAGATAGATGCAGGGCAAAGAACACCAGGAACATCCATTATAGGGTCAGCTAGGAAGGGTAGGCAACGGCAGCTAGTCTGACAGTATCGGCAGGACCCACCCGAAGGTGATGGCAAACAACACCGGTGCTGGCATCATCCAATCACGGATGCGGCCTCCCGCCAGGGCAGTTGCTGCCAGGTAGATGGAAGCCACCACTAGCACACCGATGGTGAAGCCGATAAAGGGACTTCCCAGACCGGAAGAGTGGTCACCGCCGTCCAGCAAGGAGTAGCTCACACCCGCGCCCAGTCCAGCGAAGGTCCAGCTAGAGTGGGTGAAGAGCGCCATTGGCATTACAAACTTGAAGAACGACACCTGGTTCAGCGCATTCTGGAGCCATCGTGGAGGGTCTTTCCTGAGACCAAGCAGGGCCTGGATGGCCAGGAAATCGAAGAAGAGCCCCATCAGGGCTCCGGTCAAGACGCCAGCAATAATCGGTGACACTAGTTCTGCTCCTCTGAAGTCACTGTCTGTACCACAATACCGTGGAACCCCAACCCGTCCAGCCGTCGCCGCAGCGCTACACCGGCGGATTCGCTTCTAACCAATGAGAAAAGGCTGGGCCCGCTGCCTGACAGATGTACCTGCTCAGCCCCTGCCTTTAGCATTACGGCGCGATGCCGGTCGAGGCCAGGAAACGCATCGTCGGCAACGCGCTCAAAAGCGTTCACCATACACTCCTCGGGGATGGCCTCGCCACTTCGCAACGCTTCCGTCAACTTCGCTGTCGTCGATCCGTCCGTGCAGTCGTCAGGCCCAAGTCTACCGTACAAAGCAGGCGTCTTGCCCGGCACTCGTATGTCAGGAGACACGATCACAAGCCACTGACCATCTGGCGTCGGCAGCGGTTCCAGGAGTTCGCCTCTGCCCGTTCCCAGCTGTGTGCCACCCTGCAGGAAGAAGGGCACGTCAGACCCCAACTGGCTGGCCAGTTCTGCTAGCTGAGGCGTATCTAAGTCTAGTTTCCAGAGTGCATTCAAGCTACGGAGTGTCGCAGCAGCATCGCTGCTACCGCCGCCAAGGCCTGCAACGATGGGTATGGTCTTGATGAGGTCGATCACTGCGCCTTGCGCGGTGCCCGATTCTTTCTGAAGAAGGTCAGCCGCCCGCCAAACCAGGTTGCGCTCTCCTGTCATGCCCTTACGGTCGCATCGCAGTGTCAGCGCATCAGCGGGAGCAACGGCAATCTCGTCGAACAGGCTCACCGTCTGAAGCACCGTGACCAACTCGTGGAAGCCATCGTCGCGTCGACTGATGACTTCAAGGCCCAGGTTGATTTTGGCGTAGGCTCGCATACTCAAAATGTCCGTCATTATTTCTCAAACCAAAGAGAGGAATCTCCAGCAGCAGAACAGCTTAAAGCCTCCATCCCGCAACCTCCCCCGCTCGGTGAAGCGCAGCCCACTCTTCAAGGGTCAACGTCTCAGCGCGCCGTGTTGGGTCGACCCCAGCCGTTAACAGCGCACCCTCAACTTCACCCACCGGGGCCTTCAACGCATGGCTGAGTACGCCTTTGAGTTGTTTGCGAGGGGCGCTGAACCCGGCACGCACCAGCGTGAAGAATCCCGCCTCGCTGGGCACTTGAACCGGGGGCGATGGATGAACATCGATGCGAAGCACGGCGGATGTCACCTTGGGCGGTGGGTAGAACGAGCCGGGCTTCACAAGGCTCACGATCTTTGGGTTGCCGTAGAAGCGGGTCGCCACACCAAGCAGTCCCGTCTTCCCTTCCGGTGCGGACATACTCTGCGCCACTTCCCGCTGCACCGTCACTACGATGACGCTTGGTTTGTGGTCGGCTTCCAGGAACCGCCTGACGATGGCCGTTGCCACGTAGTACGGTAGGTTTGCCACAAGTTTGTACGGTTTGGAGTCGGGGACCAGCGTTGCAATGTCCGTTTTCATAGCATCGCCGTGGTGGATGCTCACGTGGGGTTGGTCAGCAAAGACGCCCTTCAGCGCCTCAGCCAGTTCGTCGTCCAATTCAAGGGCCACTACGCTGCCGGCTTTTCGAGCCAGCACTTCCGTCAGTGCGCCAAGGCCGGGGCCGATCTCAACTACGGTGTCGTCAGGGCCTACGTCTCCCGCATCAGCAATACGTTCCAGCACGCCGGGGGAGACCAGGAAGTGTTGGCCCAGCCCCTTACGAGGCTGCAGGCCCATGCGGTGGAGCAGACGCCCGGCTGCACTGCGCTCCCCTTCCGGGGTGTCACCTGCTTCGGCTGGGCGTTTCGGCGTTCTCACCGCCCGTGAACGAGGGCTCATCGTAGCTCCAACTGCCACCATCGGGCGGTGGAGATAAAAGTGTCTAGGGAGGACCGTGCACCCCCCGTCGATCGTAACTCCTCGGTGTACCCTTCTGAACAGCTCAGGCCAGGTAGTCCCACGGCGCTCGGCGTTTCCGCTTACCGTTGTTCCCTTCCGGGCCTGGCGGGATTCACAGTCGTCCGTCGCGCGGGTCCCAGCCCTCAACACTACTCAGAGAGGGCAGAGGCCGAAAGGCTAGACCTTGGGGAGGAATTCAACCCCGCTATGGCGGATTGCGGGTACAAGGCACCGCCAGTTCCCCATCTAGCACGGCCACCTCCATCGTATGGCCGCATAGGTGGGGTGTCAATTGGAACGTGGTACAATCCCTCACGGTTTGGCCGACTGTCCCCAGGCGAGGGGTGTTGCGGCTGTTCCAGAAACAGCGAGTAGGGTAGCTACATGGACGTTCGTAAGGCAGTTATTCCGGCGGCAGGCTTGGGCACGCGATTGTTGCCTGTGTCCAAGGCCGTTCCCAAGGAGCTTCTGCCCCTGGTGGACAAGCCCATGCTCCACTACGTTGTTGAAGAGGCCCTGGACGCCGGAATCACCCAGATTGTCATCGTGACATCGCAGGGGAAGGACGCTCTTGCCGACTACTTCGATCCTGCGCCTCACCTGGAAAACATATTGGAAGATCGTGGCGAAGTCGGGTCTGCCGCGGCCATGCGACGCATGCGCACAGAGGCCGAGTTCATCTTCGTTCGACAGCATGAGCAGCTAGGCCTTGGCCATGCGGTCTACACAGCGCGCCACGCCGTTGGCGACGAGCCCTTTGCGGTCATGCTCCCCGACGACATCATCGACGCTCCCACGCCTGTGCTCGGTCAGTTACTGGCAACGGCACAGCAGTACAACGGCAGCGTCGTCGCCGTGGAGGAAGTGCCACCGGAGCGCATCAGCGGCTATGGCGTCATCGACCCGGAAGACATGGCCGAAGGCGTCTATCGCGTACTGAGCATGGTTGAAAAACCGACTCAGCAGGACGCGCCGTCAAACCTGGGCATCGTCGGGCGATACATACTCACGCCGGAGGTGTTCGAGGCGTTGAGTCGCGTCAAACCCGGCGCAAAGGGTGAGCTTCAACTGACGGACGGCATCGCGCTGCTCATGGAAACACAAGCGGTCTATGCCCGCCGGTTTGAAGGCGTTCGACACGATGCCGGGAACCCGTTGGGGCTCATCAAGGCGTCGGTGTCGCTGGCCCTCAAACGACCTGACCTTGGGCCTGCGCTCAAAGAGTGGTTGCGGGCAAAGCTGGAGGAGTAATCGCAATGAAGATAGGCTTCATCGGTCTGGGAGCTATGGGGCGACACATGGCACGGCACCTGCAGGAAGCAGGCCATGACATGACCATCCACGACATCCGAAGAGAGGCAGCAACACCGTTCCTTGAAGCGGGAGCAGACTGGGCTGACACCCCCAAGGGTGTAGCTCTGGCCTCAGAGGTCATCCTGACATCACTACCAGGCCCTGTTGACGTTGAAGGCGTGGTACTTGGCCCTGACGGCATCGCCGATGGGGTCACGTCTGGGCAGGTCTACCTGGACCTCTCAACGAACTCGCCCGTCGTCACACGTCGATTGCACAAAGAGATGGCCGACCGTGGCATTGAGATGCTGGACGTACCCGTGAGCGGCGGCACCGTTGGCGCGGAAGCTGGCACGCTTTCCATGCTCGTAGGTGGAAATGAAGCCCTCTTCAACCGTATGTTGCCTCTACTCCAACAGTTTGGAGATAAACCCTTCTATTGCGGCCCCTCTGGCGCAGGACAGGTGTGCAAGCTGGTCAACAACTACATCTCACTATCCATTCAACCGCTACTAGCAGAGGCTTTCACCATCGGCGTGAAGGCTGGCGTGGATCCGGCAACCATCTTTGAGGCCGTCAGCCGAAGCACAGGCAACACGCCGTCCATGCAACGCAGGTACCCAACAGGGCTGTTCAAAGGCAACTTCGCGCCGGGGTTCACCGTGAACCTTGGCCGCAAAGACCTTGGCCTCGCCATCGATATGGCCAAGGACTTCGATGTACCCGTTCAGTACGGCCCCCTGTCCTGGAAAGAGTACGATGAGACTTCCAAGCGAGACCGCGGTCTGTTGGACACGGGTGCTGTAGCTCTGATACAAGAAGAACGTGCGGGAGTAGAAATCCGCGCAGACATGGATTCAAAGTAGCTAAAAAACCCAAGGAGAACACCATGCCCTCCGATTTCATTAGCAACGAAGAGATTATCCAGATGGCGCGACGACGCCTGCACCAGGGCACCTGGGATTACCTGGTAGGTGGTGTTGAGTCAGAGACGACCATGCGACGCAACCGTCTGGCCTTTGACCAGATTGCTTTCCGTCCCCGCGTCCTGAGGGATGTCTCCTCCGTAGACCCGTCTTCCACGTTCCTGGGGAACAAACTCCGCATTCCGGTGCTGTTGGCCCCTGTGGGCAGCCTTCAGGTTTTCGATCCTGCTGGCGGAATCGCAGCCACCAAAGCCGCTGCCGAGTTCGGCGTCATGCACGTTGTGAGTTCCGTGACCGAACCTGCGCTTGAAGACACCATGGCATCCGTAGATTACCCAAAGATGTTTCAGCTCTACGTCCACGGGGACTGGGGTTGGATCGAGGAAATCGTGGGTCGAGTGGTAGAAGCGGGATACAAGTCGCTGTGCCTCACGGTGGATGTCCAGCACTACAGCCGCAGAGAGCGGGTCATGGTGGAGCGCTACGTTCAACCCACCCTGCGCGTGGCCAGAGACCCCAAGTTTGCTGCATCCCTTACCTGGGAGCTGGCGGACAAGATACAAAAACTGGCCGGCCTCCCGTTCATGATCAAGGGCATCGCCACAGTGGAAGACGCCAAAATAGCTGTCGAGCACGGCGTCGAAGTCATCTGGGTGTCCAACCACGGCGGTCGACAGCTTGACCACGGCCTCGGCTCAATGGATGTGCTGCCGGAGATCGTCGAAGCAGTGAACGGCAAAGCCGACATCATCGTTGACGGCGGTGTACAGCGTGGCAGCGATATCCTCAAGGCCATGGCTCTGGGTGCCAAAGCAGTGGCTATCGGCAAGCTCCAGGCATGGGGTCTAGCGGCTGCAGGCACGGCGGGGGTTGTGAGGATGCTGGAGATACTTGAGGACGAGATGATCTCAGCGATGGCCCTGTTGGGAATCACCAGCATCGATCAGATGACCACTGATTTCATCCGCAAGACAGACGCGGTCGTCACCCCACCCCATGAGATGAGTTCTTGGGTCAACATGCCGATAGACCGGATTCCGTAGGGAGGCAGTGCCTCATTTATATGTGAGTAGAGGAGCAACTCCACCGAATTCCGGTGAAGCTGCTCCTCTAACGTTGTTCGCTCCACACCCCTTGGGGTAGACTTCAACCGTTGAATAAAATATCCCAAACCCCAACCATATGAGACCTCCATGCGAGCAAGACTGCAGCTCCGTAAACCCATCTTCGTTGTGACAATAGCCATGGTTCTGGTCATAGCCATAGCGGCGTGCTCCGGCAGCACCCCCAATGACCAGTCTGAGCAACTTGTCGCTGCCGTGCCTGATAGCTCTGGGGCGATTGGCAGTAGCTTCGCCCTCCACGGCGACTGGGTCATCGACATTGCCAATCCAGACGGAACGTTAGCAAGCCATCATGCGGTCGAGAACACTTTGGCGCAAATTGAAGCTCAGAGGATTGCCCTACTCCTATCCAAGTCGAATACCCCGGGGACATGGCGGATTCTGCTTGGTGAATTCAATTCGGGGGCATATTCGCCTTGCCTCAGCACAAATGGCCTCGGGATGTATCAGTGCTTCCTGAGCGAACCCTCAGCGTCATCCACGCCTACTTCAGATCAACTGTCTACGAATTCCTCCGCAAACCTTATCGTTACACCGCCTACAACTCCAACGAGTGGATCGTTCGTATTGAGCGGCAGCATCACGGCTAGACGAGATGCCCAGATTTCTCAAGTGGAAACACAACTGGGACTCTGCTCACCTAACATATCGCCGGATGACTGCTCGCAAGTGGGCAGCTCCGCTGACATCCTTGCAGAGAACATCAACGTCGTTGCAGGGCAGGCAATCCTGGTCACAGTCACCCTGACTGTCGCCCCGTAGCGAGCAAGTCATCAAAACCCGCCTTCGTCAGTCGATACTACGGGCCTTTATCAGTCTGCTGGTTCTGATTGTGACATTAGTCGCGTGTACATCTGCCGACCAGGATGCTGCTATAACCACCGCTACAGCAATCGCACAGACTGGTAATCCCTCTGTGCCTGTGGTGGTTACAATCAATGAGACATTCGGGGTAGGCGACACCCCTGCCCCGGTGGGCCCAGCCGGTGTTGTGACCAACGAGTCGTTCACGGTGGCAGACGATCCCTACGTGTTGGGACCGCTGGTGTTTACCGTCAATGAATCCTTCTCCCTTGGTGACGCACTCGTCCCTCTAGGGCCGCTCGTTCTGCAAATCAACGAGTCCTTCTCCCTGAGCGATTCCCCGTTCTTCACCCCACCTGAAGAAAGCACTCACAGTGATGCCGTTTCCATAGTCGATTCCGTAGATATCACTGTAGTCAGCGGAAGCCCACCCACATTCAATGTCCCTGATGTCGACGAGGGTATGGACGTCAAAGCAGGAGTGAAGTTCGAGGTCATTGTGTCCTTCTCAGATAAGGACTCCGAAGATACACATGAAGCGACCATAGACTGGGGAGACGGGAAGATTGAGCCCGCAAAACTTGAGCAAACTCAACACTTTGTGGGCGGTGGTCACACATATGAAAGTGCGGGAACTTACAAGGTAACCATTGTACTAACGGATTCCAGCGGGCTCTCTGTCACAGGCAGCTTTGAGGTGCGTGCCCACGCTGTGGCGTCTAAAGACAAGGATGAAGGCAGCGAACCACCCCCTCCGGACGATGGTGGAGGCAAGGGGAAGTAAGTGAGGAGAGCCGCTAAAACCCCTCGCGACAGTGGGTGCAGTACCAGCGTTCGCTCTCGTCAGGCGACTGCCCGGCGTTCACCACCACATTTCGGTTGCTCTCGCATTTCTGGCAGTAGGGCATGTCCAGCACTTCCTGTTGGCTCTGCTTCATGGAGCGCATGACAGAACGGATGAACATGAATATCACCGTCGCGATTACCGGGACTACCAAAACCCGTATCAGTCCAAACATGCCAATCCTCCACTAGAAACCCTGACCAACGCCTCGTAAGTACTAACTTTGATGTCTACCCTACCATGGAGATGCCAGTTCTTCGTATGCCGGGGGCACATCCCCCGGAACCCTGTGCCAGAGGGGAACCCCTCTGGACTCCCCATTGTTGGCGGCGTACAGCAAAGGACTTTAGTCTCCGCCGGAGCGCATATGCCTGGGTCTGGCCTGCAGGCGTTAACCCGGGGGCACATCCCCCGGAACCCTGTGCCAGAGGGGAACCCCTCTGGACTTCCCATTGTTGGCGGCGTACAGCAAAGGACTTTAGTCTCCGCCGGAGCGCATATGCCTGGGTCTGGCCTGCAGGCCAGACGGCTTTAGTCCCCTCGCCTCAGCGATATATAAGCCCTGCCCTGTCTAGCGTTTGTCGATCTTGAGAAGGGCCAGGAACGCCTCCTGCGGCACCTCTACCTCACCCACCATCTTCATTCGCTTCTTACCCTCTGCCTGCTTCGATAGCAACTTGCGCTTCCGAGAGATATCGCCGCCGTAGCACTTGGCCAACACGTTTTTACGCATAGCCTTTACCGTCTCACGAGCGATCACCTTGCTTCCGATAGCGGCCTGCACAGCCACCTCGAACATTTGCCGCGGTATCAGCTTCCGGAGCTGCTCCACCAACTCTTTGCCGGCCTCGTAGGCGTTATCGCGATGCACCACGAAGCACAGCGCGTCCACCGGCTTACCGTTCAACACGATGTCCAGTTTCACCAGCGGCCCAGCGCGGTATCCGATGAACGAATAGTCCAGCGATGCGTATCCCTGGGATCGCGATTTTATCTGATCATAGAAATCCGCCAGTAGCTCCGCAAGTGGCAGGTCGTACTGCAACAACACCCTGCCATCGAACACGGCGTTAGAGGCGTCCTCAGTGGGCATGGCTGCGGAGAGGTACTCCATGCGTTTGTAGACACCGCGATGTTGCGTGAACAGCTCCATCATGGCCCCTACGAACCGGGATGGAGCGATGACCGTCATTTCCAGCCACGGCTCCCGAGCTTCTTTGTAATTCCCCGGCGTTGGCATCAGCGAGGGGTTGGCCACCGTGACCACTTCCTCGTTCGGCATGACCACCTGATACGCAACGCCGGGCGATGTGGCGATGAGGTCAAGGTCATACTCCCGTTCCAGCCGCTCTTGGACGATCTCCATGTGCAACGGCCCCAGGAACCCGCAACGGAAGCCAAACCCCAACGCGGGACTGCTCTCCGGCTCAAAGCTGAGGGCAGCATCGTTCAGTTGGAGTTTCTCTAGCGCTTCACGCAAGTTTTCATACGACTCTCCGTCCGAGGGATACAGGCCTGCAAACACCATAAGCTTGAGAGGCTCATAGCCCGGCAGCGATTCAGTATCGGGTCTCGATTCCACGACAACGGTGTCACCGACGCGACTCTCCCCTACTTCCTTGAACCCCGTGGCGATGTACCCCACCTGCCCGGTTCGTAGTACATCTACCGGCGTCAGCCCAGGCCGGAACACGCCTACCTCAATTGCCTCCGTAACGGAGCCGGTACCCAACATCCGTATGCGGTCGCCGCGCTTCACCTCGCCATCGAACACTCGAACGTACCCGATGACACCCTTGAAGGAGTCGTACTCGGAGTCGAAGATCAACGCTCGGAGCGGATCATCGGTGCTGACCCTCGGAGGCGGCACCTTCTCAACCACGGCAGCAAGCAGTTCAGCAATGCCCTCGCCGGTCTTGGCAGACGTGAAGATGATCTCATCCTCATCAAATCCGAACACCTGCACCATCTCATCGGCAACGCGGTCCGGGTCAGCCATAGGCAGGTCTATCTTGTTGATGACGGGGATGATGTGCAGGTCATTGCCCATGGCCAGGTAAGCGTTGGCCAGCGTCTGAGCTTGCGCGCCCTGAGCGGCGTCCACAACCAGCAGCGCACCCTCGCAGGCCGCCAGCGCTCGCGATACCTCATAGCCGAAGTCCACGTGGCCTGGTGTATCGATGAGGTTGAGCTGGTAGGTCGTACCGTCCGTGTGTTCATACTTCATCTGCACGGCCTTGCCTTTGATGGTAATGCCGCGCTCCCGCTCAAGGTCCATGGTGTCCAGTACCTGGTTCATCATCTGGCGACGGTCAATCGTGCCCGTATCCTCCAGAAGGCGATCAGCCAGGGTGGACTTACCGTGGTCAATGTGCGCAATGATGCAGAAATTACGGATGAGAGACGTGTCCATAGGGTTCCATCGTAGCATACGGAGCCACTTCTGTACTGCGTGTAATTGACCATGTCCTACCCCGGTGCTAGCCTACGCCCTCTGATTGCACTCCTAGGGGGTACACACGTTGACCAGTAGCCGGATACAGCGACAGGCCGACCCCTCTCGACGAGGATCGCACGGAGACCCGCATGGGCTTCACCGTCAACGATCTGGACGCCGCCCTTGATGCCTTCCGTGCGGCAGGTGTTACCATCTCCCGTGAACCGTGGGATGCCCAGACCTTCTGGGGTAGGCAGGCGTACATCGTTGACCCATCGGGTTATATACTGGCCCTTCGTGAGTGGCGCGCGCCGGACGGCCCCCGCTTTACGGACTGGAAGCCTGCCCACGAAGGAGTGGTGCGACTCGATATTTAGGCATAATGTCGCCCAGGGTTTATCCTAGGGCGCGCAGTGTAAACGAAGATAAAAAACAAAGGAGACCACAATGGCAGACTTGCCCCGACTCAACGGAATCACCAAGGCCCTGGACGCAGGGCAGGTAGTATTCATTGGCAACGGCCCGGTAGATGCCCAGGGAGCCAGCCCCCAACCCTATGATGGTGTGCTCTTCGAGATGGAACACGGCATGTACGACATCACGGAACTCAACGTCGGTCTGCGCTCCATGCTGGACCGGAAGCAGATTGCCACCAGTGGTAGTATCGCCCCAGCAGTGACGCCCATCGTGCGTATCCCCCCCAACGCCGGCGAGACCAACTGGATCGCCAAGCAGGTTCTGGACTCCGGTGTGTACGGCATCATCTGGCCCCACATCGATACGGTGGAAGAGGCCTACAACGCCGTGGCCGCCATGCGATATCCGCGACGTCCGGAAGACCCGATCTTCGAGCCCTTCGGTCGACGTGGCGATGCACCCGGTCGCGCAGCCAACTACTGGGGCGTGACCAACCAGGAGTACTACGAGCGAGCAGACCTCTGGAAGCTGGACGACAAGGGTGAAGTGCTCTGCGCCATGATGATCGAAAGCCCTCTTGGCATTAAGAACCTGCCGGACATCCTTGAGAAGGTTCCCGGCATTGGTGTCATTTTCATTGGAGAGGGTGACCTGTCCCAGGAGCTCGGCGTGCCTCGTCAGTATGAGAACCCGGAAGTGCTGGCCATGGTGAAAGAGGTCAACGACATCTGCAAGGCCCACAACGTAGCCAGGGGTTGGTTCCACACAACCATGGACAACGTGGCCGAGCGAATTGAGATGGGCTACAACGTGTTCATCGCCAACTCAAGCCGCTCCCATGCATTGCTACACAAGGGTCGCGAAGCCGCCGGCCGAAAGTAAAATCGTCATATCCCCTACCCCCTCTCCAATCAGCGAGGGGGTAGGGAGAAAAGCCCAATGCAGCAGGAGGGGAACCATGTCAGTTGATGGGAAAGTAGTCCTCGTCACCGGCGGAGCCCGGGGTATGGGCCGGGAAATCGTGAAGGGCTTCCTCAAGGAAGGTTCCAAAGTCATTGCCACAGACGTCTCGTGGTCGCCCTCAGGCGTGTCCAATGACACCGAGGACTTCTTCGCAGTGATCAAGGACAACCCCAACGTGCTTGCCGCCACCATGGACATCACCATCCAGGCCCACGTCGACTACGTCTACAAGCAGGCCATGGAGAAGTTCGGCACCATAGACGTCATCATCTGCAACGGCGGTACCCGCCAGCGTGACCTCTTCCATGAGACCCACGGCAGCGTCACCGTTCTGGAGACGGAGGTGAACGACTGGCAGCGCATGTTCGATACCCACGTCTTCGGTAACCTGCGAGTCATCAAACGCTTCGTCCAGCCCATGATAGATAAGGGCCGTGGCAGCATCATCACCTCAGCATCCAGCCAGATCATGAATGCCCATCCAAGGGCTACAGATACCGAGAAAGACGGCCTTGGACAACGCTTCGGGATGAGCAGAGAGGGCCCATATCAGCCTGCCAAGATGGCCCTCGGCGCCATGAGCATCTACCTTGCCGAAGAGCTGAAGCCGTACAACATCGCCGTCAACACCATGCTCCCCGGCCACACGGCAACTACCGGCTCCAATGAGCAGGAGAAGGTACGCAACGAGATCCGGCAGCGCAACAGTCCCTCGGCAACCACCTTCATCCCCCGACGTGTACGCGCCGACAACGTGGTACCGCTGTCGCTTCACCTGGCTGAACAGACCGCGGAGGGCGTCAGCGGTCGATGGATCGCCTGTATGGAGTACAACGAGCAGAACGGCTTCGGTGGTTTTGAGACCTGGGGTGTGGCAGAGGACATCGCAGCTCTTCAAGCAGCAGGCCCATGTAGCGGGCTTAGCCCGTTCTGTGACTTCCGCCCCGTGGTTATCGAAGGGGCATACAGGGAAGCGGTGGTCTATCGGTACCTCGTGGCCAATATGTTCCACCACCTATAGGTAGCCGTTAGGGAGTGTGGGTTAAGGGTGAAACCCTTGGCGGCTTCGATGTTGCCATTAAGAACGCGGACACTAACAAAACGCCGATCATCGGCCACCAGATTGCATTGAAACTGCCGGTGACATCTTGCACTCGACCGGCCAGTGGTGCTGCTGCTGCCGCAAACAGCATGTTCGTCGTCAGCGACACGGATCGGATCGCCCCGGCATGTCGCCGACCGAAGTAGGACGCGAAGAGCGTACCCTGTAGCGCCCCATTCATGTTGTTTGACCATGACCAGGTGTACATGGCCACAATCATCATTAGCGGCGTAGCCATAGAAACTGTCAGAACGAAGCACACTGCCATTACCAAAATGTTTATTGCTGAGAGTCGCTCTAGACCAGCGAAAGCCACCTGCCTCCCTATGGTCACCGCGCCCAGAATCGCACCAAGTTGGGCAGACCCTGCACCCCACGCTATCAGGCTGGGGTCCACACCATTGCTGACAAAGTGGACGACCCTGAAAATGAGCATGGAGTTGGTAGCCAACACAAACAGGCTGAACACCATGGATAGCTGCCAGAACTCCCTGGTCCGGATGGCTTCAGCCCTTGTCCACTGATGCTCCGTGCTAGCCCTGGCCGCAGATGAGTTCCCTGCCAATTCGTCTTCGCTCGGGACGTCCCCGTCCGGCAGCAGTCCTATGTCCTCGGGTTGTCGACGAAGGAAGATTAACGACACCGGGATGATGACGACGATGCTAGCGCCCCCCATGACCACCCACCCGGTTCGCCATCCAAAGCTGCTGATGATCCACTCTATGGCGGGGAAGCCGAATATCAGTCCGGCTGGAGCGGCAATCGAGAGGATGCCAAGCGCCTTCGCCCTGTCGCGGACAAACCACTTGGCCACTGAGGGGCTGGTGTAAAACGAAGCCGGCCCCTGCATTGCCACCAGACCCATCGCCATGAAACCGCCGATGAGCCACCATTGGGGGTGGAAGAACCCCATGCTTATAGCTACCAGGGCTGTGACACTTCCTGCGATAGCCAGCAAAATACGAGGCCCGTGGCGGTCCAGTAGCTTGCCGATGTACAGGCCACTGACGGCGGCTGTGAGGATACGTGCGGTGTTGGCCCAACCGAAGAGCTGAGTGCTAAACCCTAGCTCCTCCTGCATCGGGTCGATGAAAAGGGAGAACGTTGGGCCGGTGATGATCATGGTCATTCCGCCTATGGCAATCATGGCGGCAACGATGACCCAGCCGTAATAGACCCTGGTAACGGGCACAGTGCTCTTGGCCAATTTGTCTCCCCTGGAAATCGAGGATGAGGCTAGTCCTATTCAAGCCAAGCAGCATAGTACCATCTCAGTAGGTGAGTTGAATGCCATTCACCTTTTCGAGGGTTGCATCGACTTTCCCATCTAGCTGACCTACAATCTCCCAACCTAACCCACAGGAGGGCCACCTTGCTTCACACAACCTTATGCGACCTGCTCGGTATCCAAGCCCCAATCATCCAGGCTGGGATGAGTCGCCTGACCTCGGCTAGCCTGACAACGGCGGTGTCCAACGCAGGCGGCCTAGGCTCCCTTGGCGGATGGCAACGCTCTCCTGAAGATATGGCCAAGGAACTAAGCAAGATCCGTGAACTCACAGATAAGCCCTTTGCGGTGAACTACGTAGTCCCGGACATCAATGAAGAGAGCTTTCAACTGACGCTAGAAGCCAGGCCAGCTGTGATCTCCTTTGCCCTTGGTGACCCAGGTGAACACGTTGCACAGGCGCACGATGTCGGCAGCTTGGTCATGCACCAGGTGACCACGGTGCAGCAGGCGTACCAGGCAGCAGAGCGCGGTGTGGACATCATCATCGCCCAGGGTGGAGAGGCTGGCGGCATCGGTGGGTCAGTCGCGGCCTTTCCACTCATCCCGCAGGTAGTAGACGCTGTGGGCGCCATCCCGGTGGTCGCAGCAGGCGGTATCGTAGATGGGCGTGGCCTGGCAGCTGCGCTGTTACTGGGAGCCGTAGGCGTCAATCTTGGTACGCGCTTTCTCGCAACGTTAGAAGCGCCCATAGACGACGACTGGAAACGGGCGATTGTGGAAGCTGGCTCGGAGCTATCAGTGAAGATGGACGGGTGGGCTCCTGCCAAAGTCACCGAGGAGTATCAGACCTCGTTACGCGTTCTCCGAACCGACTTCATTGACCGTTGGAATCAGCAGGCTGATGACGGATCAGAGGGAGCAGCTTTACGAGGTGAGTTCAAGCCGGACATCGTGGGGCGGTTGGTGCCCGTTGCCGGAGAGAGTGCAGGCCTCATCAACGACATCCTGCCAGCCGCCGACATAGTCCGGGCCATCGCATTAGAAGCGGAACAGGTTTTGAAGGGCGCAGGGCAATACCTTAAATAACTTCCTTGGGTAACCGTCAGGTCACAAAGGTCCAGGGTTCAACCCTGGTTAGATAGCACCCTGACCAGGAGGCGTCATGGTTGCCTGCTCCAGATCCTCACCCTTGTTCCAGCGATTGGGGTGCTCAAGTCGAGCGAGGGGAATCGCTGGCATCGTCACCACGTGCACCCCGGCATGGACGCCCAACTCCAGGGAGAACCGTGCCGCCGAGTCGTTGTCGGGCGCTTCGACGATGTACACAAAGTCATAGTCGCCTAGCACGCCGTACTGACCCAGCACGTAAGCACCAGGAACATTGATGGCATCCTGCGCTTCATGCACACTTCCCGGGTTCCTCATCATCTTCTCTCTACCCTCAGGTGCCAGAGTTAGAAGCAGGATGTAGCTGGCCATTATTGTTGTTCCTCCGACGACTCTGACTATGATGTTGGGTTTGTTGAGCAATCAGAATACCAGAACAACGCAACGCTGCGTAGTTAAAATGAGAAGTGGGTCCAGGGCACGCCCTGGTGCCTAGACGCGGATGCAGGCGGCGAAGTGGCCGGTGGATATCTCTCGCAGTTCAGGAAGCGCTGCCGTGCAGTCGTCGATGGCTATGGGACATCGCGGGTTGAACACACAGCCGGGCGGCGGCTTCGCCGGGCTTGGCGGCTCCCCCTGCAGGACGATGCGCTCTCGGTTGATCTCTTCAATGGGGTCAGGAAGCGGAATGGCCGACATCAGTGCTTTGGTGTACGGGTGTTGAGGATTGGAGAACAGCTCGTCACTCTCCGCTACTTCCACGATACGTCCTAAGTACATCACCGCCACCCGATGGCTGATGTGCCGCACCAGCGAGAGGTCATGGGCGATGAACAGGTACGTCAGCCCAAACTTCTCCTGAAGCTCTTCCAACAGGTTGATAATCTGCGCCTGTACGGAGACGTCCAGGGCAGACACGGGCTCATCACAGATAAGGAGCTCAGGCTCCACGGCCAGAGCACGGGCGATACCGATACGCTGACGCTGCCCACCGCTGAACTCGTGGGGGAACCTGTTGGCCATGTAGGGGTTCAGGCCCACCAGGGTGAGTAGCTCTCCAATACGCTTTCGGTACTCGTCCTTGCCCTTGGTCAGCTTATGCACCTTGAGAGGCTCGCCAATGATCTCTCCACAGGTCATTCGGGGGTCCAGGGAGCCGTAAGGGTCCTGGAAGATGAACTGCACTCTACGGTACATGGCGCGCATCTTGCCGCCCTTGAGCTTCGTCAGGTCCTGGCCGTCGAAGATGACCTGACCCGATGTAGGTTTGTAGAGCTGGACGATGCTGCGGGCCATACTGGTCTTGCCGCAGCCGCTCTCTCCAACCAGCCCCAGCGTCTCTCCCCGGGCGATGGTGAAGCTCACATCATCCACAGCCTTCACTGCGCCGGTCTGGCGCGCAAGGAGGCCGGACGTGATGGGGTAGTGCATCCGAAGGTCTTTTACCTCCAGAAGGACATTCGTATCGATTGATTGCGTCATGGTCGCTCCATTGTCCCACACACGCTCGTCAAGCGCGAGGCAGTCATTGTACGGGCTGTCTTGCTGACACCCTATAAAGCTTGCTCAACATGGGAATGGCCAGGGAGCCAAGGACATCCAGGATGGCCAAAACAGCCACGAGGCGACCCAACTCCTCGGGCAACTCTTCCGTCCACATGCTGATGATGAGAGTGATAGAGATGAACCCGATCAACGCGAACGTGGTCATCGAAATGCCGCGTATGACTCGCGATGTCGATGTGGCAAGCAGCAGCAAGGCAACGTGGTTGCTCGCAAAAGCGACTACGGTAACGGTTACCATGACCTTGTTGAGGTACTCGCTTTCAAAGGGGCCATCGCTCCAGATAGCGACGACCATCAAGATGAACGCCAGGATTGCCGAGACTACCGCGGTGCCAGCCAGGGCGTAATACCTGTCACGTCCCAGCTGGATGGTGCCTGGGATGGCCAGCACGGTGAAAAGGCCCAGGGTGATCGTGGTGCCAAGCAGTTTGCCCTCTGTGTCACCGAAATCACCCTTCAAGATGATGCCGATGCCGATAAGCGCGCTGACGGCCAGGGAGGACAGTAGGGAGATCAACGCCCACCTGGTGGCTTTTCTCCATCTCAATGGGGTCTGTTCTTCCGAACTCAGCGTCTCGGCCATCCTTACCTCCTGGGTTTCCCTACAGTAGATAACGTCATAGAGGCGGCAAAGGGTTCATGCGCGTTAATCAGACACCTCTACCAGCATCTCTATCTCCACGGGGAAGGAGAGGGGCAGTTGCGCCACGCCGATGACCGCTCTAGCATGTTTGCCTTTATCGCCAAACACCTCCACAAGGAAGTCGGAGCAGCCGTTCAAGACCTGAGGCAGCTCGGCAAAGTCCGGAACGCAGTTCACCATGCCGTTCACTTTCACTATCCGCACAACCCGGTCAAGGTCACCGATAACTGCCTTCAGGTTCGCCAGCAGGTTGATGCCACATATCTTGGCCGCCTCAGCGCCCTGCTCCGTGGTTACCTCCTGACCCAGCTTGCCCGGATGCATGTATCCGACATCGCCACGAGGTCCTGCGCCGGACAGGTGCACGTGGTTGCCGGACACCACTGCCCCCACATAGTTGGCCAGGGGTGCTGGAGCCTCCGGTAGGGTGATACCAAGTTCTTGAAGCCTCGCCTCTATCTGCATAATCCACCTCCGTTCGGCCTTGTTTAGGATTAGTCACAGCTTGTAGCTGTACATACGAGCTTTTGCTCCACCTCAGCTCCGTTTCTCCAACGCATTACGCAACTTGCGGGGCGGGGAATTCACTGCCAGCGGTAGGAGGTTAGTGATAAACATCATCGTTTTCGACATCGGATGAATAAAAATTCTCCCGATATTGTTTGCAGGTTCGTTCCAAACACTGAACTCCACTTCACAGCCGGACTCGTTGTCATTCAGTTTGACCACAAGCTGTGTGAAGGACATGAATCTGGTTTTCTCCGAGCGGAAGGCAATGGAGTTTCCGGCATCCATCGAATGCACCGTGTATATGACCTGCATCGGGTTCACCAGTCCGGCAGGATTGTCCTGAACTACAATGTCCCCGACCTTGAAGTCCCCTTTTGCAGGCTTATCGTCTAACCGGCATTCGCTCTTACCCAAAAACCACTGCCCAACATTCTCCCGCCTCGATACGAACCCCCACGCCCGCTTTGTCGAGACACCGATCTTCGCTTTTTGAGTCGATGTACGCAGCATTCAATCTCCCAAAGTGCCAGTTGCCACTATTGTATCTTCAAGACGTCATAGTGTTAGGCATCAAACGCCTACCATTTGCCCGTTTGCGTTACTATTACTGGCAAGAAACGCAAAAGGAGCCCCACATGGCAGGTTTGGCGATAGGCAGCCCAGCCCCGGACTTCACTCTGGACGATTGCAACGGCAACACGGTCTCACTGAGTCAACTCAAAGGAAAGAAAGTCCTCCTGTACTTCTTCACCAGCCCCGGCGGTGGCAACTGAACCCGCATGGCTCTCGGGTACCGGGAGAATGCAGACAAGTTTGCCGATAAGAACCTGGTGGTCTACGGCATGAACGACAAGGATGCCGAGAGCTCTAAGGCTTGGGTTGAGAAGGAAGGTCTCCCGTTCTCCGTCCTCCTGGATACGGATTGGAGCGTTGGGATAGCCTACGGGATGTCAGAGGCATCGGCAGAGCGGTACGTTGCCAACAACGCAGAAGGGCGTCGACCCGCTGTGGTAATCGACGAGGCTGGCCTCGTTGCCGCGTGGGAGCCGGACATGAACACCGTTGATCAGATCAATGCCCTAATCGCCGGGCTGTAGCGGCTCGCCAACAAAAACATAGATAGGAAATAACCATGAGTGAATACGTACCAAGCCCTAGTAGCTGGGTTGCCGACCAGGTAGAACTCTACGAGCGCACCAACGGTGCAGAGGGTACGACGCTGCGCGAAACTGGCCTACCTGTGGTCATTGTGACCAACAAAGGCAACAAGACCGGCGCTGTCAGGAAAACACCGCTTATGAAAGTCGCAGACGGAAAGAACTACGTGCTCGTCGCGTCCCGGGGAGGAGCACCGACGCACCCGGTCTGGTACTACAACCTCAAAGCCGAACCCAATGTGGAGGTCAGGGATTTGGGTGTTGTTCAGAGCATGGTAGTCCGTGAAGTCAGCGATCCTGCTGAACGAAGTCGACTATGGGCAATCGCCGTGGAGGCGTTCCCGCCGTATCAGGAATACCAGGACAAGACCAATCGACAGATACCGGTGTTTATAGCTGAACCTGCGTAGGTCACGGCGATTTTTGGGCGGCGCATGGGCTTGGTGGGAATATTACGTAGACAAGGTTAAAACTGGTGGAATGGCAACACCCAACCTGGACAACATCACAAACGAATATCTTGCTAAGTATGGAAAAGATGGTTGATATCTTAATCGACCCCGGTACCCGATTTGATTGACTTTATCAGGGCTAGACGGATTGACCTTTTAGCGCTTTCATGCACGATGCCAGGTGCTCAATCAAAAACAAAACAAATTGTTGAGATTCTCCGGGAGCAAGGGCTTTCATCAAAAGTGTTACTAGGCGGTCCAGCATTGGACCACATGAATAACGACTGGTTGGTACTAGGTGTGAATGGAATTGCGAGAGACGCAGTTGAAGGAATCAAAGAAGCCAGGAAGATCGTCGGATTAGCAAAGGAGAAAATTGATTTTGAAAGCCATCTCACTGAAATAGGTATTCAAATTAGGACCGTTCGCACACAACTTCAAATGACCCAACAAGAACTCGCGGACCACTCCGAATTAGATCGCACGTACATAAGCATGGTAGAAAACGGGAGACAAAATCTTACATTGGGAACACTATTTAAGATTGCTGATGCTTTGGGGATTTCTCTCTCAAGTTTGATCCAACATTCTTCAACCTAGATCGTGTTTTCCTTGAACACCAGGGGGATTTCAATGGAGTTAATCGTCTGAATAGGCATGAGTGCCTGTCTCACGGGCCAAGAGGTTCGATACAACGGGGGGCACCTCAATGACTCCTTTTTGATGGGCACTTTTTCAAACTACGTTGAATGGGTTCCGGTATGCCCTGAGGTAGAGATGGGCATGGGCGTGCCACGTGAAGAAATCCGGCTGACCGGGGATTCTACGTATCCCAGATTAATTGGGGCTAGATCTGGCGAGGACCATACCCTGAACATGATTAATTGGGCTGAACGACGTTCCACAGAGTTGGCAGACGCGAACCTTGATGGGTTTGTTTTTGCTAAAGAGTCACCGAGTTGCGGATTGTATCGAGTCCGTGTATATCCAGACAATAATCCAGTAGCTGTTAGAAATGGTACCGGGATTTTTGCTCGAACTCTCACGGAGAACATATGGGATTTGCCGGTAGAGGAAAACGGGCGACTCCACGATTCGCGTATCCGTGAGAACTTCATCGAACAGATTTTTGCCCGAAGGCGTTGGCGCCGTATGTTAGAAACAAATCCCTCACCAAGTGGCCTGGTTGAATTTCATACCGCTCATAAGTTGACGTTCATGGCCCACAGTAACAAGTATTATCGGGAAGCTGGCCGACTTGTGGCAGAGGCTGGTGTACTACCTTGGAAGCAACTCACAGCACAATACTCGAGATTGATGGCAGATTGCCTGCGATGCATTGCGAGCCCCAAAAGAAATACCAATGTGTTACATCACTTGATGGGTTATCTGAAGCGCGACCTCTCAGCTGAAGCTAAACAGGAAATGCTCGATCTTATCGAAGCCTATCGCATGGAGCGTCTACCATTGATTGTTCCGATTACGCTATTGCGTCACCATCTTAGTCGCAATCGCGTGCCCGAATGGGTGAATCAGCAAGTTTACTTAAGTCCATATCCTGAAGAATTGATGCTCCGTAACCACGTTTAATCATTTCACTGAATCAAGTGGTACCCATCTTTGTTCGCTAATTTCAGACAAATGCCAAAACTGGCATATCCTTAATGGGTTAGGCCCTCAGGCTCAAACCGTAGGGGGAACCAGCCAGTTGTCATCATAGCGTTCAAACCTCCCACGTAATTTAGAGAAGCTCGCAGGGATTAGCTAACCACTATGGGTTACTGACGTTGTTATGCCCGTGAAGTTAATTAGATTAAAGGGGTCCATACGCCGATTATGAAAATATTATTTCTCTTGATGGCAACATTATTTATAGCTGGAACCTCATGTACTGGAAGATCTGGACCACAGGGGTTATCAGGTTCTAAAGGTCCATCAGGCGTTACCGGTCCACAAGGGGAGCAGGGTGTTGACGGCCAACAGGGCTCCCGCGGGCCGCAGGGAATTCAAGGGGAGGCAGGCCCTGTTGGCCAATCTCCTTCAGAAGTTGAACTGTCGATGCTCATCAACAAATTAATTGGGGGAGAGCCCCAAACAGCAAGTAGCAATGAAAACGTGGAAGGCCCCCAAACGCCTAGTAGCAACGCAACTTCTGAGTCGGTAGAATCCAATACCGTTTCGCCAGGCGGCGAATCCCAATTCGCAATTACGTCGGCACTTTGCGGTAATAACCAAGGGCCAGATTGCACTAAATTAAGATTAGGCGATAACTACCATACGACATCTGCGCCTCAAAAAGGGTACCTGTATTCTTGTAACGAGAAGAACCCCAATGCTCCTGGCTCGACAATAGCGAAGCTTACCTGGATTTCGTTTGTGGAGAATGTCTGGGACTTTCTCAAAAAACCATGGCTGCCCGAAGGAACATTTAGCCCCGCAAGTGGAATTTACACCGAAACGCTCTCCATTAAAGATCGCCAAATCAATGTGAATAATCTCCCGGTGGATGGTAAGATTGGCGACTGGCCTATGACCAACTATCCTGCGCTTACTGAGATAGATCGAAACCCTGGAATCCCCAGTGCGAGCAATTCTTCATTCACCTATACCCTCGGACCTTCTGAGGCTCCATCACCAACCTGTGTTTCGCTGGGAACAATCGGCGTAACGAAGAATGGAGTAGTAATTTTTAATGCAGCAGATGGGCGTGGAAATGATGCTGTCGCGCACGAAATTGTTGATGTATTCGGTGGGCATCCAGCCAGAACTAATTATCACTACCATTTCATTCCAGAGCGATTAGACAATGAAACTCTGGAGGACGGTCATTCAGGGTTAGTCGGATACATCAATGATGGATTCCCCATATACGGCTACAAGGGTGAAGGTGGAGTTGAAATGTCTAATGATGATTTAGACTTATGCCATGGTCATCAACACGGTGAATTGGGATATCACTACCATGCAACCTTGGAATATCCCTACACAGTTGGTTGCTATAAAGGAACCCCTATCGCGACACGCAATGTTGGTCCTCAAAACCAGCAGGGTCCTCCTGATAGGGGGCAGTCCAGGTAGGGGGTAATATTTCAGTAGGGGAGTTAGTCCAATCAATGGCACCTGATGGTTACAGGAACTCATTCAAGCATCGGACAGCATGCGTATCATGGACGAAATCGTGAAGCAATTCAATTAATGGTCGGCGGCGAACAAGAACACAAGATCCCTGTGCCAACCGTTTACATGTTGTAAGTTTCCAAGATTCGAAACGTGCAGTAGGAAGCAATTAAAACCATGTGCACCATGTTATGAAGATATTATTCCTCCTTTGTATGACGACATTATTTATGTGTGGAGCCTCGTGCGCCGGGGCGCCCGGCGCACAAGGACCATCTGGTCCACAAGGGCAACAGGGCTCTCAAGGCGACCAAGGTGCTTCAGGACAACAGGGCTCTCCTGGGCAGCAGGGCGTTCAAGGAATCCAAGGCATCGCTGGACAACCAGGAGTCCTTCCTTCAGAGGCTGAACTTTTAAGGCTTATTGAAGAGGTAAAAACCGAGAGGCCGCTGGGAACTAATACCGACGGAACTGTACAGGTAGCTGAAGCCAATAACGTATTATTCTTCGTCGTTGATGATTTAGGGTGGGGAGATGTTGGTTACCACGGGAGCAAAATTTCGACACCTACGATTGATAACATTGTAGCTGGCGGAATCGAACTCAATCGCGTCTACACGTTCCCGGTATGCGAACTTACTCGCGCCGGATTGCTTACTGGTCGATCCCCATTAACAATCGGTGTTAAAAACGAACATTTCTATGGCGCCACCGGTGGATTACCACTGGAAGAAAATCTCATTAGCCAAGATTTCAAAGCCGCGAATTATTCGACGTTTATGTTAGGGAAATGGCATCTAGGAGGATCCGTAGACACTGAATTCCTTCCACAACACCGAGGATTTGATCATTTTTATGGTTTAGTTGGCGCCGCAATAGACTCTGATTCGCATAAAGTTCCAAATCCTAAAGGTAATAAAGCTACGGACTGGCAAAGAAATGGTATTCAGGTTGACGAGACTGGCCACGCAACCGACTTAATCGCTCAAGAAGCAGTGACCCTTATTGAATCACTCAAGCGAGATGAACCCTTCTTCATGTACGTTGCTTTCAATGCTGTCCATACTCCCTTACGGGCACCTTCAGATCTTGTAGAGAAATATCAGTTTTTTGAAAACCCTGACCGACAAATCTATGCTGCAATGGTAGAGCAAGTCGATCGCGCAATGGGAACTATACTTGACACGTTAAAAGAACAATCTCTACATGAAAATACCTTGGTTGTATTTTTGAGTGATAACGGGGGGAATGAAGATAATGGTGGAGCGCTTAATAACCCATTACGTGGAGGGAAAGCCGAGGTATTTGAGGGGGGAATACGCACTACGGGGGCTTTATATTGGCCTAACACGATTGACCCAGGAATGAAAAGTGATCAATTCCTGTCAGTGATGGATTTATACTCAACAGTCCTCAGTGCTACCGGTATCACTCCAATAGGTCTTAATCCACTTGACGGGATTGACTATTGGAACGAACTCACTCACTCAACAACCACTCCGCCAAGCAACCTAGTGATTGGATTTGGGAGATCGTTTGCCGTATTCGATCAGCAATGGAAACTGATCTGGAATAGGAAATCTAACCAAGAATTCTTGTTTGACATTATCAAGGACCCTAATGAGACGCAAAACCTTGCAGATCGTTACCCGACCATCGTAAATGAGCTAAAACAACTAGTGCCCTCGATGGGGCGATGAGGGCAAGCCTGCCGGAGATGACAAACCTCCCGGAGATGACGGAGGCGGCGGCGGTGGTGGCGGTGGTGGCGGTGGTGGCGGTGGTGGCGGACGTTAATCTAATGGAAAGGTTATGCACGAAATATCCATTTCCCCTGCACATGGCCTGTCGGCGCTGGGATAGGCACCCGCCATAAACTTGACGAGACATCAAGCGTTGTTTATAGTTCATTTGCTATGAATTTCGCAAACAAGACTCTTTGTTGTTGCTGTTGTTGCCTTACAGGGGTACGCGGATAGTGCGTTAAACATCAGCAACATCGTCCGCAGCCCCTGCCAGAGAAGCAGGGGTTTTTTATTGCAAATTATAAGTGGAAGCAATCGGAGGAACAGTATTGGGATTCGTTGCGATAGGCGGCATCAATGCTGTAGGGGTAGTCGACATCGGTGGCTTAAACAGCAGAAGCGCACTTTCCCTTTAATGAATTATGCACGAACTATTAGGTAAAGAGTAATGCAGTTAACACACGAGACAAGGAAAGGGCCTAGCGCCCTTCTGCGTCGCATTCCCCGACAAAGCTTAGTCGCTGGTTTGGTTCTTCTGGGCGCCTTGGGACTGGCAACAACTATGGCCACAACTGAGGCAATCCTTGCGCCACTTTGGCTCTTAGCAATGGCAGCTGGGTTTACTCTTCAGCGCAGTCGCTTCTGCTTCGCCTCTGCTTTCCGCGACCTCTTTTTGTTTGGCAGTGGCCAAGTTATGAAAGGAATTATCGTTGGATTGGCAGTTTCCACTATTGGATTTGCCATTATTATGTATAGCAAGGTGCCTTCTCCGGGATTCGAGATTTTTCCTTCCGAAGCACACATCTTACCGGTCGGTCTTTCTACCATAGTTGGTGGATTGTTCTTTGGATTCGGCATGGTCCTCGCTGGAGGGTGTGTCTCCGGTTCACTGTATCGTATGGCCGAAGGTTACGTAGCTTCCTGGGTAACAATGGGAGGTATTCTCATAGGTTTAGCCCTCCTCTCTCAGACTTGGAATTGGTGGTGGGAAGCCACTATCTCTCAAGAAGCCCGATTATGGATTCCTTCAACATTTAACTTGGGGTATGGCGGAGCCGTACTCCTCACCTTAGCCGCCCTCCTAACGGTCTTTCTGATTGTCCTTTGGTGGGAAGCCCGCTCTGGGTTGTTCAATCCTGATATTCAGGTTGAGAAGGAACCCGACGATACCTTTCAACAGAAGCTCTTGATACTGTGGCGCTCCATCTTCGTTAGGGGTTGGCCCGCGGTCGTGGGCGGGGGCGTGTTGGGAGTAATCGGTATTTTGATGTACATGGTGCATATGCCGTTAGGAGTAACTGGGGAATTAGCCAGATTCTCCAACACAATCATGAGCAGTCTTCACCTTCCTCCCCCCGAGGCCTTGGGATTGAGTGCCTTAGGGGGTTGCTCTGCACTCTTAGGCGCTACAGGGCTCTTTACTCACTCCTTTGCGGTGACCGTGGGGGTGATAGCTGGCTCCTTAGTTGGGGCATTGTTTGCCAATGAATTCAAATTGCGTTTCCCTCGGAGTGCAAAACGATACGTTCAGGCATTGGTCGGTGGCGTAATCATGGGGTATGGATCCGGGTTAGCCATAGGCTGCACGATTGGTGCAATGTTCTCTTCTATTCCCTCACTAAGCGTTAGCGGATGGGTTTTTGGCCTGTCGCTTTCGGGTGGGGCATTCTTGGGAGTCAAGGTAATTAAACGCCTCGCGTAGGTAGAAAGCACAGGTGCTAAATGGAATTGGATGTTCGCGGTGAGATTTGTCCTTATCCAATGTTGAAGGCAGTAGAGGCCATGAAGAAATTGAAGGGTACTGATACCGTGATCCTCTTCACTGATCATGCTCCCTGTTTGTCTACCATCCCCCCCCAAGCAGGGAGGTACGGCTACACATTTCAGGTGGAAGAAATTGGACAGGCTGACTGGGCAATAACTTTAAAACCAAAGGAAGCTACGATATGAAACTAATAACTCGCTTAGGATTACTACTTGCATTAGGGATGCTTGTTCTTCTCGGTGCCTGTGGCGGAGGGGAACCGACCACAGACACCAGTTCCTCTGGGGCATCCACAGCGAAGATCCTCACGTTCAGTAACGCATCACCACATATAACCGTGATAGATGCGGAGACTAATCTGGTGGTTAAGACCGCTGACATCCCCGAAATCCTGAAATGGACCTGGAATGATGACAACAACTACTTCGATGGCAAGAATGTTTGGTTGGGGTTGAAGTACCCAGAGAAAGATGATGCAGTGGTGATTGCTTTGGATGTGAATACTCTGGAGGTCACCCATAGACTTTCAGTTGGTAAAGAGGCAAAGAACATCTATATGGGCAAAGCAACCAAGAGCGGCATGCTACATATAGGAAAACAAGGTTCAGGTGAAGTTGTAGTTATAGATACCAACAACGCTACTGTACTCGAGACATGGGATACCGTACCGGTGAATGGTGGTGTCGTGTGCGATGCAGACATCGGCATTGGCCCAGACGGAGTGGAACGTTTTTACTATCCCACACAAAAAGGTGATACGGTCGTTTCCATTAACCCTGAGACAGGGGCGACTCTAGGAGAGACGAGCACTCCTGAGGGCGCAACGCCATTAATGCATACCAACGCACCCGATGGCAGGATGTGGGTGCAGGAGTCTGGAAGTAGCACCAACGCTGTGTATGACCCGGTGACATTGGAACTAGTCAAACGTTTCGCTGCGGCGAAGACCCCTGTGGTTGGCACGTTTAGCCCTAATGGAGAGTACGCTTACATTGGGCATGGAGGAGATCCAATAGTCCAAGTCGTCGACACGAAGACCCTGGACGAAGTAATACGAATTACAGTGGGCAATACACCAAGCAAGATAGCCGTCCATCCTAACGGGAAATACATCTATGCAATTGCTTCTAAAGAGGCTGCAGTAGTTGTGATTGAAACCAGCACCTGGAAAGTGACCGAGCGAATTGCGTTGGCTGGAAACCCCAATGGGATGTTCCTGTGGGCGGATTAAGATAAGTGGAAGAAAAATTCTCAGTCACTCAAGCTTGGCATCTTGTCCAAGTGGACAAGGCCAAGATAGTTGATTTGCGTGGGCCATCAGACTTTGCTCGTGGTCATGCTCGAGGCGCCCTGAATCTCCCCTATAGCGCAAAAGGCCTTGAGGAACGCCTTGGCCTACTACTCAAGCCAGCGGTTGACGTCATATTATTCGCTGAGACTACAGAGCAGGCTGAAGGAGCTCTCGTACAACTACGGGGAGGCTCCTTTCCTGTGGCTGGGGTCATAGAAGCGAGCATGCAGGATTGGCACGATAATGCCTTGCCGGTAGACGTGCTCGTTGAGGTATCTTTGGCTCAGTTATCTGCAGCAATTGTAGAAGGAAAGATAGTGGTTCTTGATGTTCGGGAGCCTATTGAATGGGAGACGGGCCATGTGCCAGATGCGATTCTCATTTCACTGGGAACGTTAAAGGATCGGCTCCACGAGCTACCCCTTGAAGCAGGCATTACCGTCATCTGCGAAGCGGGAGTCCGCAGCAGTGCTGCGGCGAGTCTTCTCCAAGCGGAGGGGTTCATCGGAGTTGCCAACGTACCTGAGGGAACCGGGGGATATCGAAATGCAGGTTTGCCCCTCCAAATTTCTGAACATCTCAGCTAACAAATAAAGACTAAGTTGGACGCAATTATGAAATTTGTGTTTTTAGTTATCACCCTCGTTGCTTTATCCAGTTTCGCTACATGGGCCATTATTTCCGCAGATCAGTCAGAAGTGACGTTACTGGCAAGTAAAAACGTTGAGCTTCAGGATAAGGCTAGTAATCTTGGGAACAATCTGGAGTCCTATCAGACTATTGCTGCTAAACAGTTAGATCTTGCCCAGGGTCTTCGGCATGAACTCGCCGATTCAATATCAAAGTCCGATTCACTCGGTGACAAACTGTTGGTAAGTGAAGGTGTTTACACGGAATTACCTAAAACCATACCTGAGGCGGTAGCCGAGGGGTGGGCATTGCTAGATAGTGTTGATAGCAAAGGGGAACTACTAGAAGCCGCGTGTTTTGCGCATGAAGGTGTCAATCATTACTACAAGGGAGTCTCCCGAATTACCGATGGTGTCAAGTGGCACGGGGCGCCTCTCCTACTCATGTACAGCACTGAAAGCGAAAAACTCATGGGCATGGTGCTGGAGTCAACCACTCCTCAGCCAGCTGATCTCTGGGAAACTCATGCCACAGGTCACCCTGGTATGGAGTTTGCTCACTCGAGCCTGCATTTCTGGTTCACTGACCCACCAGTGAACCTCTCCCTACATCCTCATAGTCACAGCTAAAGCATTAGTATGATGACTATGAATCCTAATGTATCGGTGGCTGACTCCTCGTCGCCTTCGGGTGTAGACATTGTGACTAGGGTGACGTAACAGGGAAGCGCCCAACATCATAAGCATGATTCCCAGAATGATGCGAAACACCGAAGGACTTATCAGGTGGACGATGCGAACCTCCAGGATGGTACCAAGAGCCCTGGTACCGCGAATGCCAGCGTGCTGCTATAGTCGATGAGCCCCAGAACCCGATAACCTCGTCATAAGAATACCCGTTAGGAACATCGCTACCTCCCAATACCCTCTGTTAATCCAGGTAGTAGCAGTATTATATTCATATGGACATCAATATGCGGTCGATGGCGTTGGTATTACTACTAATTATGTTGGTGTCAAGCTGTAGCTCAAATACATCTAGCACTCCGTATCCAACTCCTAC
>Ga0114999_10001411_pt1 | contig 33287 bp, 31 predicted proteins | sample ArcticOcean_MG_C_3_FD_89820 | JGI IMG/M metagenome (GOLD analysis project Ga0114999, IMG submission 89820) | Marine microbial communities from western Arctic Ocean - ArcticOcean_MG_CB8_126 | ecosystem: Environmental > Aquatic > Marine > Oceanic | place: Arctic Ocean: Canada Basin | collected...
ATATTTATTTATAAAAGAAATATCAGTGGAGAGTGGGATTACCAAGGGAATGTTGTATCTAATACTATTGATGGATCATACCCGATGGCATCTCATGGAGATTATTTTGTAACTGTGTCGGGACCAACAAATAAGACTTTAGATATATATTATAAAGACTCTTTTTCTAGTAAGTTGTTAACTTTTTCACCTACAGTGGAGACTTCTTCTTATGGGTCGTCTACGTCTATGAGTGAAAATTATATAGTCGTGGGGGATCAGGGCGACGATTCAAATACAGGAAGTATTTATATTTATGAAAAGTCAGGAACTGACTCATGGACTGCATATTCTGGAAATCCACTGGTAGCATCTGACGGTGTAGATAATGATTATTTTGGTTCGGCAGTGGCTATAGATGGAGATGAGTCAATCATTGTCGGAGCTAGAGGGGACAGTCAGGGCAGAGGGGCAGCTTATGTATTTAAAAAAGATGCAAACACTGATTTATGGGAGCAGTCTCAAAAGTTAGTTGCATCTGACGGCCTTCCAAATGATAGATTTGGAGAGTCTCTATCAGCTTCAGAAGGGCATTTTGTCGTCGGGGCCAGTTTAAAAGATTCAGATACTGAGGTAAATGTGGGAGCAGCATACGTGTTTAAGCACTCTACTGTGTGGTATGAAGTTGATAAGTTGAGCGGAGTGGGAGAAACTACTTACGAGGGCAATCATTTCGGAGAAAGTGTTTCTATCGATAGGAATAATATAATAGTTGGTTCTCCTAATGCCAGAAATGAAAAAGGAGTTGCAGATATATTTGCAAAAGATAGGAGCTGGGGTCACTTAAGAAAACTTGTCGCATCGGATCCTACAGCAGGGGATAATTTTGGCACAGGAGTTTCTATCTCTGGAAGGTTTTCTGTAGTTGGGTCTCCAGATTTTGAATCAGCCACTACTGGTGGAGCTGCATATGTGTATGAGAATCCTCAAGTGGTGTTGAGACTTGCTCAGGAGTTTGAAGTTAATAGCAAGTTTGTTCCTACAAAGACATCTGTTCATTTAAAAAGAGTGGGAAAAAATGTAAATAACTATTGGACATTGAAGAATACTGAAAAAACAGTAATTGATGCCACTAATTTTTCTACCATAGATAAAGAAGAAAATATAGTTATCTTTGATGACACTGTGGCAGGATTTACTGGTGGTGGATATATGATTATGAACGAGGACAATCCATCTTTTGATCAAAAAGATCAAAGCATAGTAAATTATCCTATTAGAGCACTTAATCCAGATACTTACTATATATGGATAAGATGTATAAACACTGATAATAATAATTTAAATATAGAGGTATTGATTGATGGAAAAGTTACTAAAACCATTGGTGCTCTAATAGATAATCCATCTGATGGCTTAGAATGGAGATGGGTTAGCACAACTATCGTTATTCCTGATAATAGAGAGCACATTTTAGGAATAAGAATAAAGGAAAACAATGTAGCAATTGACAAGATATATATAGATGCTGAAAATATTACTCCGTATACTGAAGGGCCCGATCACACTGAAAGTCCCTACCTAACTACTCATATGAAGGTTTATGACTCTCTTAAGGGGGAACCAGGGGTCGCTCTTTATATCTATGATTATAAGAATAGTATAACAGAAGTTATTCAAGACGACTGGTATAATTTTGATATAAAAGTTTTAGATAACACTCATGGGTATTTGCAATCTACTGATTTTTCAGAAAATTATTATTTAGTCATGTCAACATCTGGATCGAGTAGTTCTAATTTTATAACTTGGGAATTGGTTGACAATGACGAGTACACAGCACCATCTTCAGCAATTAAGTTTTAAAGGAAAGTTTTATGCCGTTTGATTTAATAGAATATTACAAGATCATAAATGGAGAGTCTGACGAGTCTTCAGGTGTGTGGCATATCAACTACGATAAGAGACATGCTTATGTTGTGTCTAGCGATTTAGATGCAACTGACGGAAGCAATGATGAGAGAATTTCTCTTCCTCCTGCACCTTCTAAAACAGAAGTTATCGAGTTATTTTCAGATAAGTTGGGGCAAAAATTAACAAACACCAAAATTACTACTAATGAAGATGGTACAGAAAAAATAGACTTAGAATTAGGGGATAGAATTGTAACTCTAGTTGTAGACCAAAGCGGAAGTATGGCATGGAATGACAATAATAACTTTCGTCATGATATAGCTACTGATTTAATTAACAAAATAGAAATAAATTATCCAGGAAAAATAACATATAACCTTATTGAATATGGTGCAGATATTATTAATGTTTTATTTTTCGGCATTGTTGAAAATGATGACTTTAATCCAAACGATGTATCTACTCTTAGCACTATGATAAAATCAGACGATAAGGCAAATTATGACGGAATGAGAGTTGTAAGAAACGACGATCATTACCCTACGTCAGTTCTAGATGGAGATATTGTTGTTGATGGTTTTATTAGTAGAATTAAAGATACAGGGCTGACAGCCGGTAAAACATATTATTACACTGTTTATACCTTTGATAAAAACTTTAAATTTAGCGAGGGAATCAGGATAAAGGTAGTTCCTCAAGAAAGAATAATCCCTAGATCTCTTTCTAACTTTAGGACAGTTGTAAGCTCAGATGATTTGACAAAAGGTATTCCGTTTACAGGGTCTGGTATAAATAGGGATGCTAATACCATCGGCATATGGCACATGAACGAGGGAGAGAATAAATCATTATATGATTTTAGTGATTCAAAGGCTGTTCTGGAGTATAATAAAGAAGATCCAACTTGGTACGATAGCAGATTCGTTCCAACTGGAACATCTGGCCTGTTTTTTGATGGAGACGTTGATAAGGCAGAATACTTAGATGCTAATGATGCTTTTGAAATTGATTTTAATACTAGTAATGCATTTACATTTATGGGATGGATATACCCATACGATTTAACCACTAAGCAGGTTATTTTTGGAAGAAGTAGTTCGGGAGAATTCAACTACTCTATAAATATAAGTAGTTCAGGAAATTTGTCTGTTGAGTTTGACGGTGAAGGAGAGATAGAGGCAGACAATTTAACCATTGAGGCGTATAAATGGCATCACATAGCAGTCGTTTATGATGGAGGGAATCCATCTGGGTCTCAACTGGTGCTGTATGTAAATGGGGTTAATCAAGATTTGCGTATTGGAAAACAATCTCAAACGTTTTCAGAGACTCATACTATTTCTATAGCTAATTTAAAACAAACTAATACACCATACAGGGGAAAAGTAACAGAGTTTAGTTTCCACAATGTAGAAAGAAGCTCTACCTATATAAATGATCAATTAATATTGAATTCTATTTTTGACGAAAATAATGTAAAAGTAGATGAAGAGACTGTTGGAATAAAAGGTGATAATGGAGATAGACTTGCTGTATTCCAATACAATGTTCCTAGAGATTATAATTATGTTGGTGGAGAGGTTATCGTTGTAAAGAACGAAAAGAACATACCCTCATGGGAAGAAGATGGGACTGTCATTTATCAGGAATCAGACCCTGGAGCAGGAGAGTTTTTTATATCTGATACAGATGATTTTGTTTTGGGGGAAACATATTATTATAGATTATTTACTAAAAACAATTTAGATAACATAAGTTTTTTATCTGATTCACCGTTGTTAAATGTAGATATTCCAAAAGCAACAACTAGAGATTTTTTTGTAGCTTTAGGTGGAGAGATAGAGCCTCCAGAGTCTCCAATAATTGGCACTTTAATAACCTCTGGAAATGAAAAAATATATTTAAGATGGAAACAGAACGATACTTTAGATAGCAGAATAGAAAGAGTAAAAATATTCCATTCTAATACTGATTATCCTGCTGTAAATGAAAATGGAGAGTCTAGTGGCGAACTAGTTTTTATAGGTCTTGTAACAGACACAAAATTTGTCCACAGGAAATTAACAAACGATAAAAATTCATATTATACTATTGTTAATGTAGATAGATATAATAGGTCTTCTAACTACAATGCTGATGGAGCTCAAGCGTCAGACTTCTTACATGCTACAGCAATACCTACTTCTAGTGCTGACGAGAGCACTTTTCCTCTAGTAGAGGTAGAAAACATAGGGTATGAATTAGTTGATGAAAATAGCGTTTCTATAGGATGGGATCAGCCACAAAAGAGCCTAGAAAAGATAGACTCATATTTTGATCAAACAGTATATATATATGGATCTATTACTGATGAGTTTGGAGTGCCAGTCTCTGATGACACTTCTGTCAATATGACTATAATTTCTGAAATAACTAGAGCAGATCAGGCTGATAACGTTTTTGGAGGAGACGGGTTTGTAGAGTTTGATGATATTGATGCTTATGACTTCTTTATCACTAGAACACCAGACGGGTTCTTTAAAGGCTTGTTGAGGATGACAACAAATACTAGCATAATTTCTCAGATAAAAAGTGCAGTTTTTAAAATACAATTAAAGTCACTACTTCCTAAGGAAGGTGGGCATATTCCTCCCAATGATAAAACAGTTAGCGGAAACCCAATCGTGTCTTACAGTCAAATTATTGATGGTCTGATAAGTGACATCGATGGAGGCCCATCTGAAAAAGAATCTAGTGAGAATTTCTATGAATACCACTCCAAGACAATAACTGTTTCCTTTACTAATCCTTGGGACATAGAGCTGCTTAGCAGAGATAACCAAAAAGTTTATCAAACATGCTATTGTGAGATGGAGGATAAGGTTACTGGCATGATTGAACTTAAAGACCGCACAGAGGATTTTAATGGAGTGCACATGAAAGCAACTAATCCGTTTGTTGCTAGAGCCAAAATTAAATACAAAGGAGAGCCAGTGGAGTCTGGAGACATACAGATGATTGTGTGGGATGCCGACTCTTCAGATCTTTGCAAGAATGCATGTGTGGAGGATGCAGATCCATATGAGGGGCCAAAATTACAAATAAGCACGACTGTTCTTGCTCCAGAGACTTTTTTACCCATAGTTCAGGGAACCGAAGACGACGGAAGCGGAGGAACTAGAGCAATATCTTTCGTTGATATTCCTTTATATGCTCCAGACCTTCCTCAAGCGGTTAGGTTATTTGTTAAAGGAAAAAAATCAGGATATTCCTCTGTTAAAGATCTTTATATATTATTCCAAAGCATATTAAAAATAACTATAGGTTCTACGAAAAATGATTTAAAAGTTGATGGAAAGGATATAGTCGAATTTACAGCTAACTCTTTTATTATTAATCCAGACTATCCAAATTATCAAGTTGCTGGGTCTTTAGATAAATCATTAGTTACCCGCCCTAAAGATTTAACAGTTGTCCAATGGAATCAAAGGTTCATTCAGACTATAGACGAGGCTGTTGAGCTGAATAGTATTAACTTGTATTCTACAGATAGCGTTCCTGTAACTAATGGAGTATATTCCTACACTAGAGGAGGGACAGCTCGTAATGTGTTTGCTGGGCCTGTTCCAAGAGGTGATGATATAATTGAGGAAACTCGCGAGATCAAAGCTTCAATAGTCTACGAAGGTCTGACATCTTTTGCTAAATTGTTTTTTCTTATCGGCCCGTATTTGCCATTGGAATTTGATATATCTTCGGCAAAATTCTTAATGGAGATTGATGGAGGGTGGGGAAGAGATAAACTTCCTAATCAGGTGTATGGAGGAGGTGGATGGAAGAATGTTGTGGACTATCCTCTATGGGCAGACGGCATTCATTACAAGAAGATAAAAATCTCCAGAGACCCTAGAACCGCACTTGATGGAAATGGTTCAACTTCTTTTGCATATGCAGATTGCTTTAGAACATGTGCTACTAAAGATGATAATGAGTTATTGGAATTGGGAGTTGGTCAGGTGGTAGAGGTTGGATTCCAATTGGGCAGTGAGTCATCGGATTCAGAAATAGAGATTTTGCATGGTCAGATAGAGGAAAGAGAAGATGAGTATACAGGAATCCACTACTTATATGTCGGAGAAGAAGGTTTTATAGAAAATGGAAGGGCGTTTTTAGAGCTTAATGACAATGATGTAACTTATTTTTATGTAAGAGTTAATAAAACAGTCCCAGAATCAAGTAAGATTAGTATTTTTGGATGTAACGACCTTGAGGAAACACTTGTTAATGATTGTGTTTGCCTTAATGGGAACACAGGAATAACAGAGTGTGACGTTCCAGCATGGTCTCATGTTATAAATGCAGAAGGTAAGACAACAGTATTTTTGAATAACAATCCACTAGTTCTACGTGGAGGGGGAGACATCAGCACCGGAGTTCCTCCATGCCCTATAGGTTTAAATGAGCCTTTAACTATGGAAGTTGTTGAGAATGGAAGAAGGGTAGTAGACTATTATTACAGTGAGGAATTTGGAAATCCATCCAATGATTTTATATATGCAATTGATACAATTTCAGACAATGACAGATTCGTAGAGCAGGGCACAGGAGATGAAGCTGTTACTCTTGTTAAGTATACGTCTGATGTATATATAACAGTTAATATATTTTGGAGGGGTCAGAGCATTCCCAATGGAACTCCTATATATGTGTCTGTTGGCACAAACACTTCTACTTCACTATTTTTAGCTGAAAAAAGTGTTTATCCGTCTATTGAAAAAGATGGAACTAGCTCTATAACTGTTAAGATTAGTGCTCGTAAGTATACTGATGTTACAAGCTCTGAGGACGTGGAAATATTTTCAACTTATGATGAAGTTCTTAAAACAGAAAGGCATATTGGTAAAAAGTTTTCTTTAACTCTAGACAAAAAAGACAAAGACATAGGAGAACTTCCTCCTCCCCCTCCAAGTTTGAATCCTAGTAGCGGAGAGCCAATACTGCCACCAGTAGTATCTCCGTTCTCATCAACTGTGCACAAATATGATATTTTAACAGATACGTGGAGCCGAATTGCAGATATGAAGCAAGGAAGAGGAAACGCTTTTTCAGGATCAACATCAGCAGGAGTATATTGCATTGGGGGAATGTTGAACAACTCCTTAGAAATATCTAGCATAAATGAGAAATACAGTGCAGGATCGTGGAGCGAGGCAGCTTCAATGACAGACGGTAGATTTGCAGGGATGTCAATATCTATCAATGATGACATTTATTTAATAGGTGGCATCATGTCAACAGAAGATACAGGCAAGAGCCTAGCAGTGACTACTAGATTAGAAGTATATCATTCAGACGTTGACATGTGGGAGGAATTGGAGAACATGCCATACTTAGAAGAGGGGACAGCTTTTGAAGAAGCTTTGGGAGTTGCGTTTGGAACAGCCATCCACGTTATGAGAAATAGTAGAAATTATATTTATGTTTTGGGAGGGGTTTCAAATGTATCTTTAACTGGTGATTCTTTCTCAGTGGGGGCATATAATCAGAGGGTTTTAAGGTATTCAATAGAAGATGATGTATGGGAGAACTCAGGAATATTAAGAAGTAATGAGCTTAATACGTATGAAAGAATATCTCCTCTATCCATTGAGTTTGATAATAAGATAATTGTGTTTAATGGGGCAATGCAATATGGAGAAGAATTAATATATCCATTAGAAGATTTTTATATAAACATAGAGGAGTCATTTACAACCCCGGCATCTGAGGAATGGATAAACTTTGGAAGCGGAGAGCTTGGAGATTTCCCAGTTCCAAAATTTCAGTCGCCAATGGTTGAATACAGCACAGACCCTTCTACAGATCATGCTCATTATTATATGTTTGGAGGTTCTAACGATGAGTCTCTAAGCTTGGACATTGTGGAAAGAATTAAAGCTAGAGATTCAGGATTTGATTATGACTCAAGTTACACCATAACTAGCCCATCAGTAGATTTAACTCCTATGCCGACAGGGAAGCATGGAGCAAGTGCGGAGCTAGGCTCAGGCACAGCGGAGGTATATGTTATGGGTGGATACACGGTAAGTGCAGATGAATCTCATGTTGATATAACTTTTGATATTTAAGGAAAGAAATGGAAGACAAGAGCGAATATAAAACTATTTTAAAGCAATTGGACGGGAAGCAGTCTATCTCTATACCTATAGTTTTTAAGAATAACGGAATTCTTATCGCTCAGTCATTAGATATTATTGTTCGTGGATTTTTAAAATTTGAAGACTTTCCAACTGACGAGGAGGCGGCTTTGAAGAGTTCTTTAGAGGATAAAACTACAGTTTATCCCGTTGTGTTTTCAAGTGAAACTGTTCGTATTTCTGATGGAAGATGTGTTATTGTTTTAATGCCTAGATCGGAAGATTTATTTGAAACAACTGCGGATGTTCAAAGTAGAGCAGATGAATTTATTGATGATGATAGTATTATATCTGGAGGAGTTAGAGTAGATGAGCAAATAACAGACCCCGACAGAGTTCCTATAATAATAAAAATAGAAAAAGACGTTATAAGAAAGCCATATAAAATATCCCTTCAAGTTACTGTTGTTTCTGTTGATGGCACTTCTTTTTATACTCAAACCATTGATAGAGGAACAGATCCAAAGATGGAGAGCAAGTCAGGAATAAAATCTTTATTTAAAAAAGATTTTTCAAGAGTACCGAGCAATCTTACTATTAGTTGCCAAACAGACTTAGAGTGGATACCTTCTGTTAATGCTATATTGGGAAATAACGACAGTTCTCAGCAGGACATTTTAGACAGCATAGCTAATTTAAAAAACGAGACTCCTCTTGGAACTTCCACTATGTATGATGCCATAATAGTCGGGGATAGAATTCTATCAGATACAGCGGTTGATAGCAGTGATAAGAATATTTATGTATTTACTGATAATGAAGCAAATAGATCTTTAGCCTCTATAGAAGAGGTTATTAATGAGACTAATGATGTTGATGGAGATAAGAGAGTTCCTATACTAGTTGCAAATATGGCAATTTCTGATACTGAAACCTTGTCAATAAAGGCAAATAGATCTGATACTAAAAATATTAATAAGCTTTCGTTTGAAACAGGAGGCCAAAGTGTTACTATCGTAGACGAGTCATTTAAAGATGAAATAGTCGGAATATTTTATAGGTCTGCTGTCGGATCAATGGGGTATGGAACTTATGAGTTTATAAAGGACTTTGGTGAAGAGGTTCTTATTAATAATATTTCAGCCAACTTTACAATTCCATCATCAGACGCAAGTGCAACATGGAATATAGAGACTAGTTTAGATGGATATAACTATACTAAAGTAGATGTGCTGTATTCTCATACCGATAGCGTCTCTTTTGAAAATTTATTATTGAGATATATTAGATTTCAGATAGTTATGGTAACAGGAATTAGTTCAGCTCTTATTGATGAATATGGAACTACTCCAGATACTCCTTCTCTTGACTCAATAAGTATTGTATTTAATGCTAATAAAGTAGCTTATTTATTCTTAAATAAAGAAGTGGTTGATATTCCTCCATATCAAATATCCTTAGGGGTAGACGCTAATGAAATAAATAATGATCAAATAAAAGTAGGAGTTGCTAAGTCAAATGCAGTTAGCTGGGTGGATTTTGAAACAGAGTCTCAGCCTGCCGTTGATCAAAATGGAAAAGTAGTTATTCCTATTAGGTTTTCACAAGATGTAGAAAAGTTTGAACATGAGCCCTTAAGAAAAATAGATAATTTTGCCACAAAGACAGAATATGGAAGATGGGATCAAAATGCATCAGTTATTATCTATGATAAAAACAATGCTATAATGTCGTCAAGTAACTATAAAGTCCATCCAAGAGACGGTAGGGTTGTTTTCAATACGGCACTTCCTTCTGACTACCAAGATGGCGACTTTAAAATAGGAATTTTAAATATCGGAGAGTATAAGGTCGGGCTAAGACTAACCAACAAGACAGTGGCAGAAACTTTAGATATTTACGGAATAGGATACGAACACACAACAGGTAAGGATTTACTTCCACCTGTTTCTAAAGCTGCCCCAGAGGTTCAGTTGGTTACTATCACAAATGGCTCTCCTAGCAGATTTGGCATTATGGACGTTACCTATGTTTTCTTTGATATAAATTTTGATTCAGAAGATAAAACGAAGAAAGAAATAACATGGTATATAAATGGCGAGGCTAGGGGGTACTTAGATAATTTAACACAATGGAATAATGTCGATGATCCGAATGACCCAGTGTATATTAATAGCCAATTACAATTTCCTTCAATTGAAGATCTTAATGGAAGATCAATACAAGACTGGGCAAAAACACAAACTGTGTCGTTGATAAAAGCAGGGGATATAATATATGCAGAGGTTAAGGTAAGTGACGGTCAACTATTGAGTGAAATAGGGGCATCCTCTTCTGTTCTTGTTATTGAGTCTCCTCCTGTGCTAAATAGCTTTACTCTTAAAGGTAGATTGTCAGATGGCAGTCTTGATTCTAGAATATCATCAAATACAGATATTGTTTTTGATCCACCTATTGAAGACTTGTTCTTTAGTGACATTGGAGGGGACAATGTGTCTCAAGTTATATGGAGGGTAAACGGTGATATATTTAAAGAAGGCTTTATTGGAGACGCTGTCATAGAGCCCCTCCCACCCATAACAGAGATGAGGGTGAATGAGATAGCTCAGGGAACTTTAATAGATTTTGGATTAAGAATAGGTAATTCTATTGATGTTCAGATCATTCCTCAGACAGGAGCGTCTGTAGGAGAGTCAGTGACAAGCCCTCTTATAACAGTTCAAAATGACATACCATCTGTTTTCAATTTATTTTATGTTACTAACGTGTTCGTTCCAAGCAACCCGATAATTTTATTATGGGAGCTATTTGACTGGGAGATATTAGCTGGCTCTGATGTCGATGAAACATTCCAAGAAGACCAAACCATGGTTAAGGTTTACCGTCAAAATCAAGGAGATGCAGACTTTTCTTTGGTATATGTATTTAACGACATAGATAACAGCTTGTTGGAAAATTTCTTTGTGGAGTCTTATACGGGCTTCATTACTACAACTATTAATATAGAATCTAGGAGTTTAACTATAAGCAAGGATATAATCGTAGAGGGTCAAAAATGGTATATTTCTTTAACTCCGTACGACACAATTGACCAAGGTTTGCCCGCTCTTTCGGATACGGTTACTATTACTGCTTAATACGATATAATAGTATGGAGCCACTGTTAAGCATTCTAATATTAACATATAATGATTTATCATCTATAATAAGATGTGTAGATAATATTTACGAGCATACAGAACGAGATAAGTTTACAATATTTATTTTAGATAATGGCTCTACAGATGGAACGGTTGAATATCTAAAAGAGATAAAGAGTAAATACAATAATATACATGTTGCTTTTCAGGAGGATAATTATGGCATAATAAAAGGCAGAAATATGTGCTATGCATTTTGTAAAGAGAGTGGTAGTGATAGTCAGTATGTTATGTTTTTAGATTCAGATCAATATGTGTTATCAGGGTGGCTAGAAATATATTTAGAAATGATGAATACTTATGATGTCTGTGGTGCAGAATCTTGGCTCATGAGAAAAATAGACCATTATCCATATAAGATAATAAGAGATAAGGATGAGCCATTTTCGTACGTAGGTTGTGGGGGCATGATGATTAAAAGAGAGGTAATACAGGAAATAGGTGTATTTGATGAAATATATAAAAAATATTATTTTGAAGATCCTGATTTCTGTTGGACTGCCCACGAAAATGGATATAAGGTAGGATGGAATCATAATCCTGTTATAGACCACCAAAAGCACAATTTAGCTTTAAGTGGAGATAGAAAGATGCACTTTATGAGAAATTGGAGATCATTCCAAAACAAATGGAGAGGCAAAAATATACCATTATTTAAAAATGTTTTGAAAAGCGATAATAATTTAAATAGTATTGTTAGTGATGAAAAAAAATAGACTATGTATATGTTCAAATTTCACCTATCCTAGCACAGGCGGTAGTGAGGTCGTTTGCAGTGCCGTAGCAGAGGCTATGGCGAGCAAGTATGGCTTTGAAGTTACTGTTCTGGGGTTCAATGTAGATGACGATGTAGTCCACAATGGAGTGACTTATAGAAAGTGCTTAAAAGGGGGCAACTTTATCTCTCAGTTGGCACAGAACGACCACATACTAATTTACAGTGACAGTTTTTGGGAATTTGACACCTTACTCCATAATATAGATAAGATCGATTGTAGGGTGTATCTGGCCCTTGTGGGAGCCTATCACATGCAAGCTCATCCTGAGACATACATTCTTTTAAAGAAGCACATTGATAAATTTACTTTAATATCCCATTCTAAGCTCAATACTGACTATAAGTGGTGCCGTAACAACAACTTACCTGTAAAAGTGATACCCAACGGTGTATTTTTGTCAGTGTTTAGTGAAAATACTATTAATTTCCGAGAAAAATACAAAATAAAAGAAAAATACATAATTTTGTCTGTCTCAAATTATTTTTTCGGTAAAGGACAAGAGATACTTCCTCAAATATGCAGGAAACTGTCAAGGACTTTAGACGACTTTGTTATTGTGCAGTGCTCGAATACTGTAAAATATCCATATGATAAAATGTTCTTAGATAGAACTAAAGGGAAAAGCCAAGGGCTGAATATTAGGTTTATGAGAGACCTTCCAAGAGAAGACATAGTTTCAGCTTTTCTAGGCTCAGATGTATTTCTTTTTCCTAGTAAAAAAGAGATATTTCCATTAGTTATTCTGGAAAGCAGGGCAGCAAAGCTACCATATGTTGCTTTGAAAGTGGGAAATATTATGGAGCAAGTTGGAGGGGTGTCGGTAGGGTTCGATGCTGTTGATCCAAAAGGCTATGCGCTTGCTGATAATAATGTGATCAGTCACCTTTCATCTGCTGTCGGTAGTTTGTTAGAAGGAGAGTCATTGAGACGTTCTGTTGCAAATGAAGGGCAAAAAGATATAGATAGTATTGACTGGGGTGAAATAGTTCCAATGTACTATGAGGAGTTTAGTAAATGAGCATACCACTAGTCAGTGTTATTATGACAGCATATAACTGTGAAAAATACTTAGAAGAAGCATTGAGTTCTATCTATAGCCAAACTTTTAGAGACTTTGAGATTATTTTTTACGATGATGCCTCTACAGACGATACATGGAGAACAGCCTTAAACTTCTTTAAGAAGAATAATACAAAGTTTATGGGTAAACATGTGATGCGTATGGGGATGACAAATGTGGGGTGTGGAGAGGGAAGAAACAGAGCAATATCGTTGTCTAAATCGAAGTATATAATGATCCAGGATGCAGACGACTATAGTATGCCACATCGTTTAGAGCAAGAGGTTCATTTCATGGAAGCTCATGACGACATATTTTGTGTGGGAGGATTAGCAATAAAAGTAGATGAAAAGGGAGACTTTGTAGAGCCTATGGAGTACCCTCCAAAAATGCATGAAGATATTTACAATGAAATGATGGTAAAGAAAAATAATCCTATTATAGATCCTTCTTGTATGTTTAAAAGGGAGGTATTCAACGAACTGGGAGGATATAGTAAACAGTGGAGACTTATACCTGATTTTAATTTGTGGGTTAGAGCGGCAATTTCAGGTTACAAGTTTCACAACATTGAAGATCATTTAGTTCAGTATAGGCAGCATCCTAACAGTATTACAAATAAGCATGAGATGGCAGTAGTTAGAGAGCACTTTGATATGTGCAAGCAACTACTGGCAAAGGCTGTTTAGACTCTGTAGCAAATGAAAGAATTTCTAACCTTAATTAAAGAATGTAGTCGTATTCACCCATCGAGAGAGATGGAGTTTACAGATTTAACTCATGGACTCTTTAAAGAGGTTGACAATGGAAACATAGGTGTTTCTTATCATCCCGACTTTCCTAATTTTGCTATATTTAAGTATACTAAAAAATGTTTTGATAATAAAGCATGGAATAAGTTTACTTTAATGGCAAGGGGTTTAATTTTAAATCTACAAGATAAGTTAGTCGTATCTAATCCTTATATTAAATTTTTTAGTAGTGACGAGATAGGAGAATTTAAGGATTTCATCGAGGATGATTTTACGGTGACTGAGAATATGGATGGAGATCTAGGAGTATTGACGTTTTTTGAGGGAAAATTTAGAATGGCAACATCCGACTCTTTTATTGCTGATCACGCGGAGTGGGCAGATAAATGGATTGAAGATAAAACGGTGTTAGATCATATTGACAAGACTAATACCTATCTATTTGAAATAATTTACCCAGAAAATAAATCGATTGTTGACTATAATTTTTCAGAGTTAATTTTGTTGGGTATATTTGATCAATATGGTCTTGAGTATGATTGTGATCAAATTCATAAAGAAGCATCTTATATGGATGTTCGCCATGCTCCGTATTATAATTTTGATGATATGGACAGTATTATTCATGATGCAAAAAATCTAGATCACAACAATAAAGGATATGTTGTTCGTTTTAAAAGCGGATTGCGTATAGAGATAACTGGATCTGAGTATGATCGTATGCACAAGCTAATATCCAGACTTACACCTATACACATATGGGAGAGTATACACGATGGCAAAGATATGGAGAGTGTTAAAAAATATCTCCCAGAAGATATGAAGTTAGATTTTGATAATATCTCATCTATTATTATTAAAAAATTAGATGACTTTATACAGGAAGTGGAAGCACTTCATGATAAAACTAAGAAAATGACAGATAAGGATTTGGGAAAGCTGTTGAAAGTAGGATCAGATATTTTTAAAGATAGAAAATTTAAAGAAACTAAGAATTACATATTTTTGATGAGAAATGATAAGTTTTATGATTCTTTGAGGGAATATGGATCTGTTAGTCGTAGAGTGATATTTAATGCCTTCAGGCCAACTTCTAATATATTAGAAGGATATGTTCCAAGGTCAGAAGCTATCAAATATGTCGATACGGGCAATAGAGGAACTAGTAGCGAATAAATAAAGGTTTTTACAACGTCAAAGTGTAATAATATAGTAGATACTTTGATAAGGAGATTCGATTATGCAAGAAATACCAAAATGGATAATAGAAGTAATAGATGAGGAAAAGTTAACCTGTAGGCAGTGTAAGGGAGATTTTAAATCTAATAACCTAATGTCTATTGGTATTCAGGAGAGCAGTAAATCTCCGCATAATGACTATTTGAGTATAGGTCTATTTTGTAGAGAGTGTAAGGAGCTTATGATATTTGAGCTTAAGCCAATGACACTAATTGATTTTTCATTTGAAATATTAGAACAAGAGACATCTAACAGGATTAAAAAGAAGAGCAAGGAAGATACTCCTGCCATAGTGTCCGATAGAGGTAAAAAGAATATTAAACGATTAATGAGTCAAAAGAGCAGAATAACAAGTAAAGAAGTTGATGATGTCAGAAAGTTTCTAAAACCAAAAGATTTATCCTATGATGATATTTTATCGGCTATGGGCATGTTGCCCGAAGATATTAAAAGATACAATTCAAAAGAAGAGAAATAAACGTGAATAAAGTAAGCGATTTTAAGATAGCAGAGTCTATTATACGTAAGATTTGCACTAAGCACAATGTTAATTTTGTGGACATCTCAATTTCGTTTGACGAGGACGTGTCTGGATCTTTGCTCGTAGGTAAGACTAAAAATATAGCACATACTATTTTTAAGATAGTAGCAGAATATATAAACAAGTCTTCAGAAATTGTTGGGATAGAGCTAATGCCTGATTTGCCTAACAAAGATGAGTTTTTTTTGGTACTGGCATCTAATTTAAGAACTATAATGTACGGAGAAAGCGCTGATAATGTTCATGTAGATGATCCGCATGCGATGAGACTGTATCAATATCCTTTGGTGTGGATACTCTTGAAAGACCTTATTTTCCCTATCAACAATAAGAAACTGGTTAATTTAAAAATTGTTTGTGATGGAAATGCAGAGGTTGACATTGCAAAATATTATAGACAAGAAGATATGCCTGTTGAATGGTCGTCAGAAGAGCCATTTATTTTTGTAAATATTATAAATAATAATGTACTTCAAAGTGCATTTATTTTCATAGAATCTTTAAGAGCATTTGGACTATCTCCAATAGAAGTTATCAAGAATATATACGATTCAGATATGTACGATAAATTTAAGGGTCTTCTCGATATGGCATATGATGAAGAAGAAATTTATGATTTTGAGTGTGCTATTATGGAAAATCTAGGAGTTAATTTTTATAATATGATTTCTCACAAGGCGGCGTGCTTGCATCCAAATATCGTTAAAACTGCTCAGAACTCAGTTCCAGGCTTACCAAACCAGTTATGGCAGCTTGGAATCCTTGAGCAAATGATTGAGCCCACTAGGGGCTCAGATTGGGAAGTTTATAAGAGCTTAGAGCCATATGTGAAAGAATTTTGGGATAAAGTTGAAGATGTTAGAAAAAAGAGAATAGAGAATGGTCATGATGATGGTGTCCCTTTTAATACATTACTACGTTTAAAGCAGCATCAAACAGTGGGATATAAGACAGATACTTCAAAAACCCTACAATCTCTTTTGTCATCAGATAGAGTTTGGTAAAAAAGTAGTTGAAAAGTGAAAGTGATAAGCATATTGTAATATGCTGATTTGTTGCTAATTCCCTAAAGAGGCAGAAATATGAATAATGAAGAATATATATATTTTTTAAAGAGGGTGCTGGTAAAGATAGAAAATGCCATTAACCTTATGAATCACATGACACCTAGACATATACCGTCTTATAATAAGATGCTAGGAGTAATTCAAAAAATAGAAGGTAGCAATAAGAAGTCATTGGCGTTTCAGTTAATTACTGCCAAATCAACAGTAAGTTATTTTATTAACGGCAATTACGATTATGCATATACACAGATGCTTAAATTAAAAGGTGAATTAATTAAAATATGCTTGGAGCTAGAAAATGAAAAAGATACAGTCACAAAACCACAAGAAACTAGAAGCTGATTTAATAAATCACCCACCTTTGGCCACCGAAGACGACAATAGCTTTGCACCAAAGAAAAAGAAGAAGAAATATCATAAATTTTTAAATCAAAAGTTTGATAATTTAGATGGAGTGTCTATTGAAGATGTTATTGAATAGGAGTTTATAACTTGAGTGACGTACAATTAGTTTTGCATGTTGGTAATAATTCAACACATATCAAAGGCAAAATGGGCAGTGAAGTATATGATAAATTCAAAAGGGAATTAGGGTATCTTCCTGAGAATGCCTTTTGGATGATAAAAAACAATGCAGAGTCTGCAAACGGTAATGAAAAATGGAAAAATGACTGGGACGGAACTATTTCAGCAGTTTGCTACAATAGGCAATTCTGTCATTGCCATATTAAGAAAAGCGGTTTGCATTTTCATACAGGCTTATTATCTAAAGCTGTAAGTTTCTTTAAAGAACAGAATGTTACATTTAGAAGAGTTGACGTAAGGGTAAAGTCAAATAAAAATGACTTGTATTCTATATCAGAGCATGCAGAAAATAGAGACTACCAGCAGGACACTATTAATAAAGTTGCAGGATCTGACGGAATGCCAGGGATTGATAGGGGTATATTGAAATTAGCCACTGGAGCAGGAAAAACCTTTTTAGCTGCAGGGATAGTTGCTAAATTTGGAGTTTCTCCAACTATTATGTATGTTACAAGTATTGACCTATTAAACCAGGCAAAGGATGAATTAGAAAAATTCATTAGGTACAAGGGCACTAATATAAAAGTAGGTATGGTCGGTGGTGGATCTAAAGATATACAAGATATTACTATTATGACTGTTCAAACAGCAGTGAGGTGCTTAGGAGGAGTGTGGGTTAAATTTGATGATGAGGACACTAGTAAAGAAGAAGAGAGTGTAAATAGCATAAAAGAAGATGTAAGAAATTTGATATTCAGATCTAAGATGATGATCTGTGACGAAGTTCAGCATTGGGCATCAGAGACTTGTCAGATAATATCAGATGCATCTGTTGCTTGTCAGTACAGATTTGGACTCTCAGGAACCCCGTACAGAGACCAAGGAGATGATATACTTATTGAGGGGTGTTTTGGCAGGACTATTGTAGATATAAATGCGTCCTTTTTAATTAAAAAAGGGTACCTGATTAAACCAATTATTTATTTTTTAACTATAAATAACATGAGAGGTTTGAGAAAGTCTTCATATGCTAACGTATATAAACAAGCGATTATAGAAAATGCTTATAGAAATGAGAAGATTGTAGATATGGCAAGTAGGTTTTTTGCTTCTGACAGAAAGATTCTTATTTTAGTTAAACAGGTTAAGCATGGCAAGCTACTTGAACAGCTTATGCCAGGAAGCACTTTTATTTATGGTGGAACTGGTAAAAAGAAACGTGCCGCATATCTGGATAATATGAGAAAAGGTGAGCCACAGATAACAATCGCTTCAGTGATCTTCGACGAAGGTATTGACGTTCGCCCCTTGGACACTTTGATTTTGGCTGGAGGGGGCAATAGCCCAACGAGGGCTTTACAGAGAATAGGAAGAATTTTAAGAACATTTGAAGGAAAAACAGATGCCATTGCTGTAGACTTTATGGACACTTGTAAGTACTTGCAATCTCACAGTAAAAAGAGATTAAATATGTATAAAACAGAAGAAGAATTCGAAATTATAGGAGATTAACACATTGACGATGACAAAAAAGAGTGCAAAAGATATTCTGAGGGATATGAAAGCTGAAAGCAAAGGGATTAGCTCTAAAGATGTAGAGTTTATAGATTTACGTAAGAAAACTAGTAAAAAGAAAAAAGTAAAAAAAGAGGTTAAAAGCGAAAGCGAATTAAATACAATAGATAATAATGAAGGATTAGTTCTCACTGAAGCGGGCACTGCCTTTTGTGATTATAGAGATATAGGTCAAAAAGGAAGATTGACGAAAAAGAGTTGCTTAGATGAATGGGGTCCTTTTGATTTTTTTAGATTTGCAGGCTCCCTATATATTAAAAAATATAAAGTTGATTGGAATTTACAAATGGGGGGTAACGGTTTAGAAATAAATAGGATTAAAGATAGGCTTCTTGATGAGTTTGGATATATTTGTAATATAATTCTGTATGATTATATTGTATACTTTTTTGAGCATAATCTTGATTATTTTGTCAAAAAAGATGGCTTCTTTTTTAGCCAAATGAAAAATGAATGGGCAATAGCTGCCTTTAAAGAGTCATATAATTTTAGAAATAGATTTATTCACTATATGACAACAAAAAAACAGAATAATAAAAAATATGAACTTACGATTAAAGAAATGCAGAAGTCATACGACACTGGAGATGCCACTATGGTGATAAACTATGGTGTTGTTATATCTTTAAACTGGCTACTTAAGGTTAAAAAAATGAACAAGAAAGAAGCTATAAAAATTATAGTTGATGTATGTAGGGACATGTATAATAAACATATGATAGACGTAATACAAAGCTCTACTGAGATGTATTCACCATATCCATCTAACTTGCTTTTTAAAAGTCCTCAACTTATTTTTAATAAAGTGGATGATGAGATCATCGTAAATGTAGAGTTTAATACGAATAGCAAAATGAAGTTTTTACAAAAGGAGACAAAAAAGAAAGGTGAATAATGGAAAAAGAATATAGCGTTAATGAGCAGATTGAGGCAAGCGAGATAAGTTTAGTTTTTCAGGATGGAAGAGTAGAATCAATTCAATTGACAGAGGCTTTAAAGATAGGAGATGAGCATGGCCTAGATATTGTTGAAGTTTCTAAAGGCGATAAAATTGGAGTTCCCGTTTGTAAGATTTTAGACTACGGCAAGATGATGTACGAAAAAAATAAGAAAAAAGGAAAAACGAAGGTTCAACATGTTAAAGAGATAAAATATAGCTTTAATATAGATCCTCACGATTTAGGAACTAAACATAATAAGATAATGAAATTTCTGACGAAACAGTATATTGTGAAGTATACTATGGAGGTTAGTGGTAGGCAAAAAAACATGTTAGACAAGGCTAAAAAAGACTATAATAAAAATATAGAAGATTTTAGATTATTTGCATCATGGAGTGAGCCTAAAACATCACATGGTAGAACGATAGCCATCTCTACCACTCTTAAGCCTTTAAAAGCGAAAACATAGTTGTTATAATCAGTTGCAATAGTTAAAAACAGAAGAACTAAAAAAGAGGAAAGCTATGAAGAAGATGATGAGCAAAGAAGTGAGCGAAAAAGCGTTAAAAGACATGTGTACAACAGAGTTCAAAAATGAACTTTCTAACATGTTGAAGTGTAGGTATCCATTATTTTACATCTCACACAATGAAGAAAAAAGGTTGATACAATTTTTAACTCATTTTTGCACAGTGCATGGTTACGAGTGCTGCCTATGGTGCTCTTACAATGGACTGACTAATCTGTTTAGCGGAGAGGTAGTTGCAGGAGCTTCCGATGATTTAAAAAACAACCCAATAGGTATTCTTGATTACATTGTTAGCGAGGGAAGGTCTTTCGAGAAAAAGAAAACAAGTGTTGCGGATAAGCAGGAAGATGGGGTCAATGGTATTATATATGTCCTCTTAGATTTCTTTAATTTTATTACTCCTAATCCAGATATAGAAAGACGCATGGTAGCTATTTCTAATTTAAATACTATCATTAGTGCTGTTTGCACTGGACCATACTATCAAGCAACAGATGTTGTTGAGAATATTCTTCCTATGATGCAATTTCCTTTGGCTAGTAAAGATGAAATTCGCCATGCGTTAAATGATGTAGTTCGTGGTGCTGAAAGAAAAATTCCAGGCATTAAAGAAAAGACAAAGGCTATAGAGGGAGAACTTATTAATGCAGTTACTGGATTAACATTGCAAGAGGGGCAAACTGCTTTTTCTAAGTCTCTAGTTGCCAACCACGATTGGGATATACCTTATATTCTAAGTGAGAAAAAACAACTTATTAGTAAAAGTGGCATGCTGGAATATTTCGATAAGACTGTTCCTCTGTCAGATGTCGGGGGGTTGAAGAACCTTATCGAGTGGATAGAAGAAAGAGAAATATGCTTCTCTGACGCAGCCGAAAAATACGGTTTGCAAAAGCCAAGAGGCTTGTTGACCATAGGGATGCCAGGTGCAGGAAAATCGTTGGTTTGTAAAGCTATTAGCACTGCTTGGAAAATGCCTCTATTAAGGCTTGATTTTGGTAAGCTGTTTGGAAGCCTTGTAGGTGATTCCGAGAAAAATGCTAGATTTGCTATCCGCCAGGCTGAGGCAGTTGCCCCCTGCATTTTGTGGATCGACGAAATTGAAAAAGCAATCTCTGGTGGAGGTAGCAGTGGTCGTAGCGATGGGGGTACTACCAGTAGGGTTCTGTCAACATTCTTAACATGGATGCAAGAGAAGACATCTCCTGTGTTCGTAGTGGCAACAGCGAATGATCACCAAGCAATACCTCCTGAGTTTTTAAGAGCAGGGCGTTTCGATGAAATATTTTTCGTAGATCTTCCAAATACTGGAGAGAGAGAAGAAGTGTTTAGTATTCTTCTTAAAATTAGAAAAATAAATACTAAGAAAATGAATCTTTCAATGCTTGCAGAAAAAAGTAAAAACTTCAGCGGTGCAGAGATTGAAAAGGCTATTGACAATGCCATGTTGATTGGCTTTAAAGACAAAGAAAGAAACATTACTGATAAAGATATTATCTTTTCACTTAGTCAATTTAGGTCACTGTTTGATATGAGAACTTCTGACTTTGAAGAACTAAGAGAATGGGCTGGGAATAAATGCAGAATGGCAAATAAAGATTACGTGGAGGCTATTAACCATCAAGGAGAGGCAGCGGAGTTAGACCTTTAATGAGAAACATAGAGATTTTAAAAAATAAACTTATACATGACTTCTCAAAAAAGTATTACAAGAAGAAAGTAGATCATTTATCAGATGTTGAACTGCAGCAATGTTCGTCCATCGCAGAGTGGTGGGCATACATTTACAGTGTCATACCTGATAGTTATGAAGGATTTTCTATCTTTGACTTTAACGGTCGTGCTGCTAATAAGCAGAATAACACAGGGCACTCTATGTCCAAAAAGATAGCAGCACTTGCAAAAGATAAAATATGCATGTATTGTTGGGGGAAAAAGTGGAAAGAGATATACCAAGAGAAAAAGAAAGCACCAAACACAATTAATTCTTTTCTACAACATAATAATGTTATGTCTAAAAGACGAGATGGAGGTAGCAATATAGTTATCTACGGACAGTCTGAACAGCCAATTGGGAGAACTATGATAGCTTCTATTGTAATGAGAGAGGCTATGAGGCTTAGAGTAACAAAATGTTTAAGAGGTCATACTTATGACTGGGTTGAGTTCGCAAAGTTGTTTCAAGCTATAGAAGAGGATGCAATATCTTTAGCTGATTATAGAAGTTGTGACTGGTTGGTGGTTGATAACATTTCTAAGAAAGCAAGAAGCGAAAAGCAAACAACTTTAATAAGTGACAGAATAGATCCATTTTTTCTCGACAGACTATATAATAGACAACCTACTATTTTGGTGTTCAAATTTGATATAAGGGATAGTTCGATTGATATTGAGAAAACTTTTGGAGTAGGAATTGCTAGAATGATTGATAGCAAGAGAACATTTAAAATTCCATTGAGTGAGGACGTGCTGAACGAATATAATGGCTAATAAACCAAGTCTACAAGATGAGAGAGAATTAATATATTTATTGTTGCATAATAAAACAGCAATAGATAAATTCTATGATAGTGGTCTTTCTAACGATAAGTTCACAGAGGAGAATCGCCCTATTCTAATGGCTATTATCGAGTCATATGATACAGACGCAGTCCTGCTAACTAGAAAGTCATTTAAAGCAAAGATTAAACAAAATCCAGTTCCAAAAGAGAGAATTTCCCAAGAGATATCTTTTAATTCATGCTACGCCTCAACGGCAACCATGAACGATTTCCCAATGCTGATTCAAAAGATTATTGATTACAATGTAGATGTAGCGGCGACAAAAGCTTTAGAGGAATTCGTTAAAAGGTCTAAAAATCTAGGCAACACAGAAGCTCTTAAGCACTTAGTTAACGACTGTGATGATATATTAAAAGGAAGCGAATCAGCCGACGAAAAATCTTATTATGAGGACATCAGGTCATTATCAACAGGTCAGCTTCAGTACATTCAAGATGTTCGTAGTGGAAAAATAATTGAAGAACCCCCTATTTTGACAGGAATTAGAGAAATAGACTACACGATGGTCACTGGTTTAGAGAAAGGAACTCTGACTCTTTTCTGTGCCGATGTTGCCTCCTATAAAAGCACTATGCTTTTGAACATAGGTCTTAATGTGTGGAAGAATAATCATGATGTTTTGTTCGTTCCTCTTGAAATGCATAAAGACCAGATGTGGAGAAGAGCGTGTGCCAGAGAGGCTCGTATAGATTCTAGAATTATTACCAATAATGTTAAAAACCTTACTGATGAGCAAGTAGAAAAAATTATAGACATGAATAAAGCTTGGGATGAGAACCAAGCACAGTTTTATATGATGCAGGAACATGGAAGCACTACCGTTGTTAATATAGAGAGGCAGATAGAAAGAAATATAGAACTTATTAAGCCAAAAGTAGTTGTTGTTGACTATATTGCCAATTTAGAAGCACACAAGAATAGATACGGAAGAAATGATCTTGAAATAGGAGACATGCTTAAATATCTCAGACAGATGGGTAAAAATTTAGGTTTTTCAGTAATCTCCGCCGCTCAGTTGGGAAGACCTGCATTAGATAAAATAAAGTCAACGGGGGATAGGGATAAGATGTCTATAAACTCTCAGGATATTAGAGGGTCTCATGAATACGCTGCTGATTCTGATGGGCTGTATGCTTTGGTAAAAAGCTCTTCTCAGCCAAACTCATTACTAGACATATTTTGTTTTAAATCAAGAAATGGTCCAACCGTTTTTGAGAATGGCAAAGCAAGAGCAACACTTGATGTGCATCCGGCGTATGGTCTTATTTGTAGTTCTCCATATAACAATATGGAAATCAACAATCCAGATCAAGATGTGGCAAATGCCGCATATGTTGCTGATATTACCGAGTTGATGGACAAGACAGAAAAAGATGGAGTTGTTATAAATAAAGATTTTGAGGAAGATGATGATATGTATAGTAACGACTATGACAGTCATAAATCAGATGACAATGTAGACATTGAAGACTCTGTTGAAGAAGAGTTAGATGATTGGGATAATTGTTAGTGAATTATTATATTGAAAAAATACTAAAAGAAAAAACAATTACTTCTTACTTGGAAGAGCAGGGAATATTTCCAGCAAAAAAATCAGGAGATAAAGACATGTATTGCTGTCCAGTGCACAAAGGAGATAACGATCCATCGTTTATAGTTTACCCAGTTGGAACTAAAGGCAGAGAGTATCAAACATTTTATTGCTTTGGCTGTCATGCAGGAATAAATCTTATTAATTTAAAGAGTGCCGTTGAAAGCATATCTCCTAGGGCATCTGTTAGGCATTTTCTTAAAGACGTTGAAATAGATCTTGTAGACGCTAAAGAATCAATTATTAGAGATCATAAAAATAATAGTTTGGGCATTGAAGAAGATAAAGACGTAGAGAGAACTATGCTCTTAATAAATACTACTTGTCGTAAGCACATTGCAGAACGGTGCTATTTTGATGAAGATGAAATATTATTCTTTGAAGACTTTTTTAAAAAAGTAGATAAAGTTGCTAATAATAGAGACTTAAAAAGCCTAGAGCAAATTTATGATATTTTGGTTGAGGGAAGCGAAAAAAGGGTTAACAGATATAGGATGAGAAAAGAAGAAATGGCAATATCAACGGCAAAATGGACATTATAACATGGAATCTGAATTTACAATTAACTTTACTGATATAACTTTAAACGAAGCAGATGGGGTTTTTTCCGAAGTTGAAGAAATAATGTCACAAGACATCGTGGAGGGAAAACATTGGGTTTTAAGGAGTAGCGTCACTATAATGAGCAAGACTGGAGATGGCTCTATGAATATTCAATGCGGTCATGATAGGCAGGTTTATATACTAGATTACGATCCGTCAATAGGAGACTTACACTACAATCCAGATATACAGGCTATATCTGTGTGGGCACAAGAGAGCGGTTGGAAGATACCTCAACCACACCCGAACCTAATAAAGGAGAATAAGGAGTTCTGGAAATATTTTTATGATACATTAATCATAGATTCAGATTATTTCGATAAGTTATATGGCGGGAGACCACAAATAGAGGCAGATGTAGATGTAGATAAAGAATGATAATTATTTGTGACAAATGCGATTATACTATTGATAGAGATAAGTACTTCAATGGTGAGCTAATAGAAGAGTATACTAATACGTATGGGACTGAGTGTCCTAATTGTAATCATGTAATAAAACCTGATAAAAAACCATTTACTAATTTAAAAGAGGAACAAGATATAGAGCTCTTTAAAGAAGAAATGTTAAAAAAGTTAAGAAACAAAATACAAGGAGAACAATGATGTCTATAGAAGAAAAACAACAGATATTGGAATTCAGTTGCACGATAGATGGTATGAAAGAGGTTCAGTGGCAAGTTAAGTATGACCACAATGAGCAAAGTGGACTTTTTATAACAGGCAATGGTCAGACTTTTCAATGCCCAGTAGAACTGTTCGGAGACGTTACTGATTTTCTTCAAAGAAAAAATATAATAAAGTCAAATGGGAACACTAGAACGCTAACAGCACCCACCTCACCCACAACACCATTTGCTACACCTGCTCCCACAAGCACTTTAGCACCACCTGTAATTGATGGGCATCAGGCCCCTGTAGGTAATGCTCAAGCCCCTATCGGAGGTGATAAATACTTAGCTCCTCTAGATGCATTGGCATCATTTGACATTGATACAACAATGGCTCCTATTGTTAATGTAGACGGTCCTGTTACTGATGCAACCACTGCCCCCATTCCTGCTCCATCAGAGCCTTCTCCAGAGGGAGTTTCTGTTAGTGCTGAAACTGAGGTAGAGAAGATAACAAGACCAGTCATTCGCACGAGAGTCACTGGAAACGATCCGATGAGTGCAGAGAATGAGGCAAAGATTCTTAGGGGGCAAGGAAAAGCCGGTGCTAAAAAAACGATTAAACCCAAACATCAGGTATCTGACTAATGGAATATAAGTGCCAAACAGTCAGTATGTCACGCATGATTGTAGGGTCAACAGGGTTTTTAAATACTCTTTGTGAGAATTGTTGCAGTATGGACTGTAGCAATCCTATTGAGAAAACAAAACTAAGCATTTTGGGAGTAGAAAAAGAAGTAAAAGTTTTTAACGGTGGAACAAGTCCAAGATTTGTTGTGCAGTGCGAAGGACATATGCCAAAATGAACAAGCACTTAGACCTAGATTCTTATATGAAGAATTACGAACATCGTAAAGAAGCAAAAAAGAATTACAAACTAACCATTGAGAATATAAAAAAACTTAAAAGGTATGCTTCAAAGATTATTAGATATCCCGAACAAGCAGAAGCTTTTGAATACGTAGATAAGTTATTTCCAAAAGTAGGAGTGAAGAACGTTCCTATTTATAAGGTGTCACCAAAAGATATGGATAGATTAGGGTATGGAGGCGTTGGAGGCTTTATTGACACTATCTCTAAAACAGTTGTTGTTAGTAGTGTCATGAGCGGTTTTGCAGGAAAGGCGGCACATGGAGCCGTTGTGGGCAAGGCAGATGTAGATGAAGTTATTGTTCATGAACTGTGTCACTATTGTTATTTTGCAGAGGGGCAAAGGTCGGTAAGTAGAGGGATGAATGAAGAGTTTGCTTACGGATGGTCTATAGGCTATCTTAGGCAAAAAGGACACTCAGATGATTATATCATTAAATATAATTTTATGCCGTATTTTGTAGGGTGTGCAAGGGAAGAAGCTACTAAGAACATATTAGCCCAAAATGGAATAAGCCACTATGAATACAACAAGCAATCTGCATATCAAAGAAAAGAGTTTAGTGGGAGTTATGGAAAGAAGATATTTGAAAGATCAAAAGAGATAGCAACTGATAAGGGAAATAAGTTAATTGAGTTGTACTCTAAAAAACTGCAAGAAGGACCTGCTTTAGTTGACGAAGACCTAGACGGAAATAGGTTTGACATTTTAGACTTATAGGAGAAGAATATGGCAATACAGTTTTTTTGGTGGAGACACCCAGACACTAAGCAAATGTACTCAGACCAAAGGCAGGAGGGCTACGAAGATTTGCCGTACATTAAAGATGGATTAAAGTGCGAGCTAATCAGAGACTATGAGCCTCCAGAACAAGAAGAAAGAGATGGACACATAGCCATAATAGATAAGAATCGTGAAGTTTTCCAGGCAGACAGGGAATACGTGAAATCAATGAAGCCAAAATATGTAAAATTCCAAGACGGGCACAGCGAGATCTACGACCCATGCAAACATAATTGATAAGCGAAAGTAAAAGCGCTATAATTACCCAATGAAGTTCACAAGAAAAGAATTTATCACTACTACTGTCTTTGATAAGGAATTAACGGTAAAAAGTGAAATTGATACTGTTGTTAAAAATCTACATAAAGAGAGTATAGATTTCTCCTTAGTGCTTAGAAGAAATATGCATTCATCGACACACAATCTTATTTTTGAAAATGTTAAAATAACAAAAGTGCATAGCGACAATACCGTTGATTTGCTAGTTATAAGATACGGGCAAAAAACAACTATGAAGAATATAGATATTAGCGATCTTCTAGAAGTGAAAGCCATTACTAAAAAGTATAAAATAATAGATGTAGATTCTGATGTTACTCGTTTTGACTTGTTAGATTTTTCGTAAGGAATATATTTATGCAGTAGGTATTTTGACTACACATATATAGTCACGTTAATTGGGAAAGACTCAAAAACAAAAAATACCATTTGGATCATATATTTCCTATTCAGGCTTTTATTAAATATGGAATAAGAGATATTAAGTTGATTAACTGTTTGGAAAATTTACAGCCTCTCTCACCTGTTGACAACATGATAAAAAGTGATAATTATGATAAAAAAGAATTTGAAAAATGGTTAACAAAGAAGAAAGTAGATTTTAAAAGATGAAGAAATTTGAGAACAAAGACTTCGTGCACTGGCACGTTCATAGCCATATGTCTAAGTTTGACTGTTTGTCTGAGGTAGATTCCCTCGTTATGCAAGCACGAAAAATGGGATTCCCAGCTCTTGCGATTACTGATCATGGGACCGTAATGGCATTTATATCATTCATTCGTGCCTGCAAAGCCACTACCGACAAAAAAGGCAAGCCTATTCCCTATGCACCTATAAAGCCCATTCTGGGCTGTGAATTTTACTTGAGCAGGAAGATGGACATAGGGCAAAATGAGGAGAAGAGGGACACTGCACGTATCAAGTTGAATCAGCCCGATGGGCGCCGGGGGAACAGACATTTAAATCTCTACGCAAGAAATTTTGAAGGGTACAAAAACCTTTGTCGTATGTCACAACGGAGCTATACAGAAGGATTTTATTACGACCCTCGCATTTCTTTAGATTTGATTTCTGCCCACTCTGAGGGGGTAATGTGTGGCTCCGCTTGCCTGAGCAGTGTTATCAATGCCAACCTCATGCATGGTCGTTACGACCAAGCTAGAGAGGCATGTGGCACCTTCAAGGACATCTTTGGTGAGAACTTCTTTTTAGAAGTAATGTATCATGGAATCAGAGAAGAGAAAGAAATCGTGCCTTCTATTCTGAAGCTGTCAACAGAGCTAGACATACCAGTTATTTGCACCAATGACAGTCATTACATATATAAGGATCAGGGAGCATCTCAAGAGGTTCTGCTTTGTATGTCTCAGCAAAAATGCATGAAAGATGATACAAGACTCAGGTTTAAGCACAAAGAATTCTACCTAAAAAGTGCACAAGAGATGGCAGAGCTGTTTGGACATATCCCTCACTGTTTAACTAATACAACTATTCTTGCGGAGAGAATTGACACTGCTGATATAGAGGAGAATCTCTTTGGAGGTATGAGACTTCCTGAGTTTGATATTCCTAAGGAGTATAAAAATCCTTTTGACTATTTGTCTTTTTTAGCGTGGGAGGGTATGAAAAAAGTAGGGTGGAGTAACAGTGAGAAGCACATTGCAGCGCTAAAGATGGAGTTGGGAGATGTTAAAATAGCTTATGAGAATAATGACTACGACTTTGCTACATATTTTTTAATTGTAAGGGACTATATTAAAGAGGCTAAGGATAGGGGAGTTCTTGTTGGAGCTGGTAGAGGTAGTGGGTACTCTTCCGTGCTGTTAAGGTGCATAGAAATAACCTACGGAGTAGATCCACTGGAGTATGGACTTTTGTGGGAACGTTTTTTAGGATTTAGCAGTCAGAAGTTCATAAAAGAGTCAGATTTTGGCTTTAAAAATATGGAAAAACACCTTTCTTTGGTTGGTGCTGACGATAGAGAAGTTGAAGATGACATGGGTGGAGTAGATAGGTATTAGTATGAATAAAGACGATTTTGAGAAAGAGTTAAAAAAGGAAGTGGACTATTTTGTAAGTGAGCCCTTGACTAACGAAGATGGTGAAGAAGTTGTTGAGAGTCACAGGTCTTGGGGGGTGGAATAATAAAGAGTACTGGAGTTAACCTAAAAGAGAGTGGCATGAGTCACATTGAATAATATATTTTTACGGAAAGATTTAAAATGGGAATACTGAAAAACGATGGCGAAGAGATTAAAGTTGAAAACGGTGAAGGATTTATTGAACAAGCTAAGGATATAGATGTCCCATTCTCTTGCGAAGATGGAATCTGTGGTTCTTGTCTCTGCACTGTAGCATCAGGTGGAGAATTCCTTTCTCCTAAATCAGAAGCAGAAGATGACTGGGAAGTTGGAGATGATGAGAGGTTGATTTGTCAATGTAAGTTCATTGGTGGAGATGATGACGTAGTTGAAGTAGAAGTAGGTTAATAGGAGTAGATTATGAAAGTTTTAGTTACAGGTGGAGCAGGATTTATAGGCTCTAATATTTGCAAGAGGCTCGTTAAAGAAGGTCATGATGTAAGAGTTATTGACAACTTGAGCACAGGAAAATTGTCTAATCTAGATAGCATTATTGATAAGATTGACTTTCACAATATGGATATGGGAAACTTTAACAGAAGACCTTTGTTTAATGGTATAGATGTGGTTTTTCATCAGGGAGCTATGAGTTCTGTGCCAAGGAGTGTTGCCACTCCAGATGTTACTCATTACCATTGTGTGGACGCCACTTTTAATGCTCTGTTGATGGCAAGAGATGCAGGAGTTAAGAAGTTTATATACGCAGCTAGTTCATCAGCTTATGGTGACAGTCCAGTTCTTCCTCTAGTAGAGACTATGAAGCCTAATCCAAAATCTCCTTATGCAGTAGCTAAGTTGGTAGGTGAGCATTATTGTAAAGTATTTTACGAGGTGTATGGTTTAAAGACTATCTCATTGAGATACTTCAATGTATTTGGTCCTCATCAGAGTGTAGACGGTGGTTATGCGGCAGTATTCCCTTCATTTATAAGTGGTGTCTTAAATGGAGAGCCGCCTACGATATATGGAGATGGAGAGCAGACCAGAGACTTTACATATATAGATGATGTTGTTGAAGCTAACATGATGGCTATGAAATCTGATAATTTGAAGGGGGATGTTATTAACATAGCAGGGGGCAGGCAAATATCTGTTAACTCTATTGCTAAAGACATAAATGATCTTTGCGGGAAAAATGTAGAATTCGTTTATGAAGAAGCTAGAAAAGGTGATGTAAAACACACAAGGGCAAAAGTAGATAGTGCTAAGGGGCTGATAGGCTTTGAGGCAAGTTGTGATTTCAGAGAAGGACTAGAAAAAACAGTCGAGTGGTACAAAGATAATACTTAGGATTTAGATTATGTCAGTAGAATTTAATGAATGGGAGATACCTGAATGGGATACACCTGACACGAGGGTTTCTCACGAGGCCAGAGAGATTGAGCAGATAGCAGATGCTAGAGAAGTATTTAAAAAGTCTTTTGAGAATGATGAGGATTTCAGGAATGGCTATCAGGCAAACATAGCAATGTTGTTACATGATAGGTATGGGATAACTGACTATGTGACTAGGAATGAGGCGGCTAATGATATAATGGCAGTTATTTTTGATACAAAAGACATAAAGCCAGTAATTTCTGATCCCAAAAATAAAATAAAAAGTAGATTTGAGATATTAGACTTATAGAGTTGAAAAGCGATAGATAGTTAAATATAATAATAATACCATGACACAAGAAAAAATAAAAACAGACATAGTCTCTCACGTTCAAAAACGACATTCTGATCATAAGAAGCTATCAGGTATGCTCAAAAAAGTTAATGAAGAACTTACTTTATTATCTTCAACTGAAGGAATAGAGTCTAAGAATAACTTAGAGAACTTCTATAAGATATGGCAGAACAACAAAGATCAGTCTGGAGACAAAAATGACATTCAGAGTTGGACTGCTTTCTTCTTAGGCATGACAAGTTGCAAGCCTACAGGGGAGTTTATGCCTGATCGAAGGGTATTCGCTAGAGCAGGTTTTCCAGACATTGATACAGATTTTGACTATGAGGATAGGGATAGTGTATATGCCTATATTATTGATAAGTATGGTAGAGAGAATGTGGGAAATATTGGCACTCATGGCTTGTTGAAGTTTAAGAGTTGTGTTACTAGAGTTGTAAAGGCTTTAGACCTGGCAGGGTCTTATCATAAAGGCAATGATGCTTATGTCAGTGACAACGCAGCAAAGGTTTCAGAGATTTTATCTCCATTCCCTAAGGGTGGATTGATGAAGGTAAAAGGGGAAGATGGGGAGAATCATCTTATACAGAACTTTGAAGATGCTTATGAGCATTGTGCTGATTTTAAGGGGTATGTTGACAAGTATGAAGAGCATGACTTTAAAAAATACTTAGAACAGATAGAGGGCACGTTTGCAAATTTTGGGTGTTTAGCATCAAACACTCCAATATTAACTAGTAAGGGAAATATAAGAATAGATCAGCTTTCTACTAAATTTTCCGTGGCGTATGTGAATAAGTACGGAAAAATAGACTATACGGATAAGTTTAATAGCTTTAAAACAGGTAAAAAGAAAGTGTACAGGATGAGGCTGTCTAGTAATGCATTTATAGATGTGACTGATGAGCATTTAATTTTTACTGATAAAGGGTGTATTAAATTTGAAAAAATAAGAAAAAATAAGAAAAAATATAAAATATATGGATTAAAAGAAGAGAAAGCTCATATTGAGGAAAAAGCATTTCCAGTAATGTTTGATATGGAATTACAGGGAGTATACAAGAAGCATCTTGGATGTCCATCTTGGGTAAAATGGAGCCAATTAGATGAATCATGGGCTAAAAATCAGCATAGTCAGTCTTTAGAAAAATTAGCATCAAGAGGAGGTCTTCATCCTTTAGAAGTAATGGCAAACTTAAAAAGAGTTGATTGGAGAGAGGTAAAAGACATGAAGATCGAAGAAGTAATTCCTATATTAAAAGAAATAGAATTTAAGGAGTAGAGTTATGGGATGCAATGATAATATAGCTGTTGAGTTTATAAGGAGAAAATATTATGACAGTAATTGATAAAAAATATGAAGCAGAAGTTGAATGTAAGATAGAAGAAGAGAAAGAAAAGGCATATAGAAGAGGGTTTTTTCAAGGATATTGTGCTTGCTCTGAGGCTGTTGAAGCAAATTGGTCATTAGCTAAAATTAAAAATCATTTGTATAAAAAGCTTAGTCTTTGGAGGGGGAAAAGAAGTAGAGGAAAGTTTAAATTTTTAAATCCTAACTGGGGAGCAAGGCATGAAATATGTAAAATGTGTAAGGGAAAAAGTTTTGATAGTGATATGAAATGTTCTCATTGTCTTGGTAGTGGTTGTCAAAACTGGAAGCTTGGAGAATAAGCATGTCTGAAATAGAATTATTAGAAATTGAATCAATAGAAGAATTAGAAGTAGAGACAGTTTATGATATTTCTATGGATTCAGGAGTTGAGTTCTTTCAAGAAGAGCATAATTACATCGCAAATAATATAGTTGTTCACAATTGCCATGCGGCAGGAATTTGCGTTTCTGATGTGCCAATTGATGAGATTGCTCCATTAAGAAATGCTCAAAAGGGAGTATTGGCA